>Ga0182014_10000352_pt1 | contig 59490 bp, 52 predicted proteins | sample 612S2DmetaG_FD_120489 | JGI IMG/M metagenome (GOLD analysis project Ga0182014, IMG submission 120489) | Permafrost microbial communities from Stordalen Mire, Sweden - 612S2D metaG | ecosystem: Environmental > Terrestrial > Soil > Wetlands > Permafrost | place: Sweden: Stordalen | collected... | reverse complement strand
GGCGCAGATCGCGCTGGATGCTGCGGGCAACATTTATGTCGCCGGATCGGTTTACGTCAACGGCGTGGGAACGCCCGCATACGTATTCGCCAACAACGGAGCATTCAACTATCCGACCACGGCGTCCGCGTATCAACCCATCGTGCTGGGCGGTGGCTTTTACTCCACGTTCGTCACCGAGCTGGCTCCCGGCGGAAGATCGCTGCTCTACTCCACCATGTTCGGTGGTCCATACCAACACACGATAAGTAACGCTTTGGCCGTCAACGCCGGGAAAATCTTTGTCGGCGGCTACACCCGGGACCCGAGCCTCCCCACAACGGCCGGCGCCTTATCGAAAACCTGCCCCAGCGCGGGTTCAACCGCCGCGGGCCCCAAAACGATTTGCGACAACGGCGCTTATCAGGGCTTCGTCGCCGAGTTCGATCCCACCAAATCCGGCGCCGCATCGTTGGTCTTCTCCACGTATTTGAATGGCTCCAGTTTGACGCAGGGAAACGAAACGTCACAGGTAAGTGCGCTCGCCGCCGATGCGGCGGGCAATGTCTACATCGGTGGATACGATACCTACACCTCGCCGGAGGGCTTCCCGACAACGCCGGGAGTACTACAATCGGCCTGTCTCATTGCCAACAATTCAGGTGAGTGCGGCACTGGCTTTGTGACCAAGCTCAGCCCTTTGGGGGCCATGGTGTGGTCGACCTTCTATGGCTCGCCCTCTTCGACCGGAGGGAGTGGCGTTGCGGCGATCGCGCTCGACTCCTCGGACAATGTTTACATCGCCGCCAACAATGGTGGCCTGGGCGATTATCCGCTCAACAACGGCTTCCAGAGTTTTGGCGGCGGCGGCGCTTACATCACCGAATTAGGCGGCAATGGATCGCAGGTTCTGTTTGGCTCCTACTACGGCGGCAACGCCGCCACCTATCCCACGGGTCTGCTTGTCGACGCGTCGGAAAATATCTACCTCGCCGGTTACACCAACGCTTATTTGCCGCTAGTCAATGCCCTGCAAAGCAACAACTATGGCGGAAGGTTTCCGGAGGGTTTTTTCGCAAAGATCGGTATTCCCGTGGCTGCGGTTACGATCGTGGCGAACGCCGAGGGCGAGAGTCTCACCATCGCGCCGAATACCTGGGTCGAAATCAAAGGGTCGAATTTGGCTCCGGATACACGCATCTGGGCTGCCTCTGATTTCGTTAACAATCGAATGCCCACGCAATTGGACGGTGTCGGGGTGACGATGAACGGGGAGAGCACCTTTATTTACTACATCAGCCCGTCCCAGGTGAACGTGTTAACGCCGCCCGACCTTGCAGCGGGTTCGGTGCAGGTGAAAGTCACCTCCAACGGAGCCCCCGTTGCGTCATTCACGGCGCAGGCCCAGACCGCCTCGCCGTCATTCTTCGTCTTCAACGGAGGGCCTTACGTCGCCGCCGTGCATAATGCCAACGGCAGCTTGATCGGTCCAACCACGCTTTATCCCGGTTACACAACACCGGCCCAACCCGGCGAGACCTTGCAGCTTTACGCCAACGGCTTCGGATCGACGAACGTGCCGGTGACCAGCGGATCGCCCACGCAGTCGGGAACCTTATCGCCGCTGCCCGTGATCAAAATCGGAGGCGTAACGGCAACCGTCCAATTTGCCGGTCTGGTCGCGGTAGGCGAGTATCAATTCAATGTCGTGGTGCCGTCCAGCCTGGCAAACGGAGACCAGTCGATCACTGCCACCTACAATGGCCAGAACACGCAAGCGGGAACGTTAATCACCATCCACAATTGAGAGCACGACACCGCTTTCGACCAGGGGGCGAATCGCCCCTGTGACGGCGCATCTCTTCCTGGAACCCGGTCCCTTTCCGGGCAGTCTGACCGGATCGAGAACGAGCAACGCGCTACCGTGTACCGATCCAGCACACCCTCACGCCCTTGCCGGCTCAGTCAACGCCCGCAGTTCCGGCCCGCCCACGTGCAAACCGAAGAATCCGGCATGGAATCAGCGCCCATGAAAGGCTGCCTGGTCCGCCGTCGATCCGGCCTCGCCGCCTGCCGTGCCAATCCCCATCCTCCAGTCACAGAGGGCAGGAACAATCCAGCATTACCTTCAGACGGTTGGTAATAAAGAAACTAAGCTCCCAAGGGAGCGGTATCCCAACGTCACCCGGCCCGAAACGCGAGGGAGAGAGCCTGGCTTCGTTCGGTGGCGGCCGTTTTGGGGAGGGTTGTGCATTTTCTTGCACGAGATGAGGATGCCGGAAGCCGGGTCAGCCGTGGAGTAGGCGTTTTCGCCTGCGATCGGCCACCGGGCCACTTCTACCACGAGCTGCTAGCCCAGGGGCGTAGGCACGCTGGCAGCCTGTGTGCCACCGGCCGGCACCAGCGTTCCGTTGCGGATGTAGTAATCGGCGCCGCGCCAGCGAATACTGCGGCGGGCGAAGCTGGCGAGCCAGATGGCGAATGCCGCCGCGTCCCACAGCGGGATGAGCGGCAGCTTTCCGAATACGCCTCGCTGCTTCAATCCCCAGACGCCGATCACGACTGTCATCAGGGCGCGAAAAGCGAAGTAAGCTCCCAGATAGATTGCGGCCACGGCCTGCGTCGGATGGATGGCCACGGCGGCCAACGCCCACGGCAGTCCCTGCGTGAACAGCAGGCCGAAGTGGCCCCAGGGACGCATGTGCCGCATCACCACAATCCACCGCAGGCGCTTGTCCATCAGGTCGCGCATGGAGCGATAATCGGCCACGGTCTCCACCGTGTACGGCAGCAGCGCCACTTCCAGACCCTGCTCGGCGATCAGGCGCCCTACCAGCAGATCGTCGGCGGGCCGGTTCTCGATGGCGGCATAGCCGCCGAAGCCTTCCAGGTGGCGGCGGGTGGTCGCAATGGTCGGACCCAGCGCGAATTTCACTCCATCCAGTTGCCAGGCCACCACCACGCCGGCGTAGAAATCCGAAAGCATACCCACCGATTGCAGACGGTCGGCGAATCCTTTCTCTTCGATGGACGTGTAAAAGCACGTCACCGCGCCAACCTTCGGATCGGCCAGCGGCGCCACCACGCGGCGCAGGTAATCGGGGCGCATGCGCACGTCGCTGTCGCTGATCACCAGGTGCTCATGCCGGGCCTCGCTGACCAGGCGCGCCAGTTTGGCCACTTTGTCGTTGGTCGCTTCACGGCCGGAACCGAACAGCACGCGAATTTCGCGGCCGGGAAAATCGCGGCGCAGCTTCTCGATCACCGGCAGCACCGGGTCCTCGCGGTCGTCCACGCAGAACAGGATCTCGTAGTCGGGATAGTCCTGGCGGCAAAGGCTGGCGAAGTTTTCGTAGGCGTCCGGATCCAGGCCGCGAATGGGCTTGACGTTACTCACCGGCGGCGTGAAATCGGGGGGTAACTCAGCCATTCGCTTTGCCGCCGCGCGGAAGTAACGCACGGCGCTGTACAGCACGATCAGGTAGTAAATCGCCGGAATGGCCGCAATGCCAAGCGCTACGCCGGTGAGCAAGCTGTGAGACATGTCCTTTTATTGTCGCAGGAACCAGGGGCGGCTTGAAGTGCTAGAGTTGAGTTTTGCTTCATCGCATTTCGCCTTCGCCCGCCGGCTCCGGCAGCCGCACCTTCCTCTATCTCGCCGTGATACTCGTCGCCGCGGCGATCTACCTGGGGTGCATTATTTCTCCACCCTCGCTCCAGGACGACGTCGACGCCGTACAGGCCCAGATCGCCCGCAACATGCTCACCTCGGGCGATTGGGTCACGGCGCGCCTCGATGGCGTCGCGTATCTCGAAAAAGCGCCCCTCATCTACTGGCTCATCGCCATTTTCTTCCGCATCCTGGGGCCTTTCGACTGGGTGGCGCGGTTGCCTGTGGCGCTCGCGGCGGTAGGCCTGGCCTGGCTGACGGCGGCATTTGCGCGCTGGGCGTTCGGGGACAAAGGGGGAAGCCGCGCCGCGCTCTACTCGGGCTTCGCCGTCGCCAGTTCGATCGGCCTGTTTCTGTTTACCCGCATCCAGATTCCGGACGTCATGCTGACGGCCACTATCACCCTCGCCATGTGGGCGTTTCTGCGCGCGCTGGACGAGGAGGAGCCGCAGCCGCGTCTCTGGGCTTTCGTGATGGCCGCCAGCCTGGGAATCGGGTTGCTGCTCAAAAGCATGGTCGGCCTGCTGTTCCCCGTAGCCGGCGCCGGATTGTATCTGCTATTTGCCGGCCAGTTATTCTCTCTCAAAACCTGGAAGCGCCTGCGTCCGCTCAGCGGCATCGTAGTGATCCTGGCCATCGCCGCGCCCTGGCACGTGCTGGCCACGCTACGCAATCCGCCGTATTTCGATTTCGCCTGGCAAAGCATCCCCGGCCAGTATCACGGCTTCCTGTGGTTCTATTTCATGAACGAGCAGGTGCTGCGGTTCCTGAATCTCCGCTCCCCGCGCGATTACAATACGGTGCCGCGGCTCTATTTTTGGCTCTTTCACCTGCTGTGGCTGTTCCCCTGGAGCGTGTATTTCCCGGCGATTTTCAAGCTAAGCTTCCGGCCCGTGGATCGCGCCTGCCGCGCCCGCCTGCTGGCTCTTTGCTGGACCGGGTTCGTGCTGGTGTTCTTCACCTTTTCCACCACCCAGGAATATTACTCCATGCCCTGCTATCCGGCGCTGGCGCTGCTGCTCGGTTCGGCCATGGCGGCCGGCGGCGGGTGGATTCGCGGCGGCACGCGCGTGCTCACGGCGATCGCGGCCGCGGCGGCCGTCGCCTGCCTCTCGCTGATCTGGATGGTGCGGGGCATCCCCGCGCCCGGCGATATCGCCCAAGCCCTTTCGCACAATCCGCAGGCGTACACGCTCTCGTTGGGCCACATGGAAGACCTGACCATCGCTTCCTTTGCCTATCTCCGCCTGCCGCTGGCCGTGGCCGCGGCCGCGTTTCTGATCGGGGCCGTGGGGACGCTGCGCGGCGGCGCGCGCACATTCTGGGCGGCTGCGCTCATGATGGTGGTGTTTTTCCATGCCGCGCGCCTGGCCATGGTGACGTTCGATCCGTATCTGTCGTCGCGGCCGCTGGCGCAAGCGCTGATCGACTCGCCGCCCGGTGAGCTGGTGATCGACCACCACTATTACACCTTCTCATCGATCTTCTTCTATACCAACCGCACCGCCTGGCTGCTCAACGGACGCTTCAATAATCTGGTCTACGGCTCCTACGCGCCGGGCGCGCCCAACGTTTTCCTGACCGACCGGGAGTGGGCCCAAAAGTGGCAACGCCCGGAGCGCTGTTACCTCGTCGCCAACGACTCCACCCGCCCGCGCCTGGAAAGCCTGGTAGGCCGCGAAGCCTTGGTCGTTGTGAAGGAGAGCGGCGGGAAAATGTTGTTGACGAATCACGCGCTCGAATAGCTTGGTGGGGCAAGCTATTCGCCTGCCCTTGCATTACGGTGTACACCTGTACACACGATTCCCTGGTGCGTCTTCTCGTGGTCGTTTACACCTGGCGGGACGGGCAGGTTCGATTGACCTCAGCGCGGCCGGCGACTCGAAGCGAGAGCGGCAATACGAGGAGCGCTATGAGAAAGGAATATGACTTCAGTAAGGGCAAACGCGGGCCAGTCCTAAGAGTGCCGCCGGAAAAGATCCGTGTCACGATCCGGCTCGACAAGAACATACTGGACTGGTTTCGCCAGCGGGTTGATGACGCGGGCGGAGGAAACTACCAGACGCTCATCAATGAGGCCCTGCGCGGCTTCATGAGCCATAAGCGGGAATCCCTGGAGATCCGAGACGAACTCCGCCGCGCAGGCTAGGGGGCAGCGCAGATGGCGTTCGGTGTCGTCGTGGGGGTCCAGTTGACGCAAGCCGGACTTACCGGGGGTAATCCAGTGCGCTTACCAGAAACACACCGCTCGGGGGGGCTTATGACTGTTGTTGTCTTTTTCTTTTTTTCTTCTTTTTCTTTTTCTTCGCCAGTGGATCGCGCCGAATAAGGTTTGCAAATTCGTCCTCAAAGGCCTTGAGCGCCTTGAGGACATCTCGGGTGCACTGCTGCATTTCTAGCGACCGGGCCACGCCCTTAAGGGACGGGGACGGTTTATATATCACAGAATGCTCAACCTCCCAGAAGAGCGCCGTGAGCATCGGCACGATCTGGAATTCGGCCCGAATCCGGTCGCTCGCCTTGCAGTAACCAAAGTACTTTAAGGCAAGCGGTTCGTCGCTTTCATTGTAGCCGGGGACTGGATCTGCCTTCCACGATGGAAACCGTTCGCGTAACTTCCGGTCGGCTTCCCCCAAACGGCTGTGGGGAAACGCAAGAACACGAACACCCGCCAAATCATTCAGACTGTCTAGCGAGTATAGTTCGGGCCGCCCACTATCGAAAGTCGCGCCCTCCTGCTGTCTGCGGAGGGAATCCAGCGCGCTCTCGCATTCCTTGATCCGTGATGTGACGACCAGCCTTTCATACTTGTCCAACCCGAGAGAAATCGGAACGAGGCAATGCCTAACCTCAGCTTCAAGTTCGTCTACAACGCGGCGAATGTCGGGAAGCAGGTCAAAATACTCCTCGCGCAATCGATCTTCGATTGTACGCTCCGGCCTAGCCAAGGACACATTCGAGCTCGTGCTTGACTGCATCAGAGGGATCTTGGTTGAAGTAGAAGCGCCACCCTGGTCCGTCGGTATGTTCGCGAATGTGCTTCCGAACTTGGTCTTCACTGTGATCTTGAACAAATTCGACGCTGAAGGCCTTTTTGGTCTTTCGGTTTATATACATCTGGCGATCGAAGCTGTATGCGTAACCCGCCTCGTCGAGAATCTCGGTTTTTGATGGTGTCAGTCTCGGCATTCGGGACGGCCTATGTCTGCCTAGATTGTACCGAATCCACTGCCCCTTAAGTCGAGCCCCCACGAAGCTACCCATCAGATTACTGAACGGTGGAGTGCCGAGGATGGAACATTTTCGACAACTTTTCGCGATCACTACTGGGAAACGCCGCTCACGGCAGTTGTCAGGAGCCCGCTTCTGTCAACGTGGCCGCGCGGTCGCCCTGTCGGCCGCCGTCCCGCCTCTGGGGCCGAGCGCGGTGCGCGTGTCTTGCGCCGCTTACAGATCGCGGCCGTCCGGCCGTCTCGGCGCGGGAGCGGTCAATTTCTTCCGCAATGCCTGGCTGCGCTCTCTGCGGGCAAGCTTGGCCTTTCGTTCGCGGTGGAAGCGCGCTTTATCTCCAGTGAGTGCCGACATGGTGACCTAAGCGTAGCAGAATCCGGCGCGCGCCGCTCGCCGGCGCATCCGGGAAATTCGTATCCTGCACCGAAATCGTCGGGCGCCAATCCGGGTCGTCAGCGAGGATTTCGCCGCGCCCGTGGAGCCGGCGAAGACTCAAACGTCGAAGATGCCGAACGCCTGGTGGAGGCTCGCGATCGGATCGCGCCCCGGCGCCGGCGAGTATTCGTGAGCCACGTAGCCGGTGTACCCCAGGTCCGCGATGACTTTGGCCAGGAAGCGGTAATTCAGCTCCTGGGTCTCGTCCAACTCGTGCCGGCCCGGATTGCCGCCGGTGTGGAAATGGCCGATATAGGGGAAGTAGTCGCGGATGTGGCGGGCGATGTCGCCGTCCATGATCTGCGCGTGGTAGATGTCGAACAGAATCTTGACCCGGGGCGAATCGACGCGCTTCATGACGTCCACACCCCAAACGATGTGGTCGAACATGTAGTCCTTGTGATTCACCGCGCTATTCAGGTACTCCATGCAAATGGTGACGCTTTTGTCCTCGGCATGGGCCTTCATCCGGTTGAGGGACGCCACGCAGTTATCGGCGCCTTCGGCGTCCGCCATGCCGCGGCGGTTGCCCGAGAAGGTAATGATGTTGGGGACGCCGGCGGCAGCGCTTTCGTCAATGGCCGCATGCAAGGACTTTTCGAGGGCCGCGTGGTTTTCCTTGCGATTGAGCGCATCCGCAATGGTGCCACCCGGTCCCGAATACATGGTGGGCGTCAGATTGTATTTCCGGAGCGTGGGCCAGTCGGCCGGGCCGCGCAAATCGTAGCCCACGCACCCGGCTTCGGCCGCCAGCCGGCAGGTTTCTTCCAGGCTCATACCACGGCCGAAAACGCCGCTGGTAACGCACTGCTTCAAGCGGCCCCGATGCTGGGCCCGCTCGCCGGTCTGTGCCGCCGCCGCGGATAACGCCACGGCCGGCAGAAAGTCTCGACGACGCATGCGGTTTTCCTCGCCTAAAGCATATCGCATGGCGCCTAGCCCCACCTGGTCCAGGGCCAGTCCGTATTCAGTCTTGGGCCGGGCGCGAGATCCGCATACCGAGCACGACGGCGTAGCGGTGCAGACAAACCGGGCAGCGATAGATCGGGCGCCGAAGACGGACGAGGAACGCGTCCAGGCCGGTGCGCGGACGCGAACGATGGGCCGAGGCACAGCCGCAGTTCGGGCACTTCCCGCCGCCGGGCGAAGGCAGTGGCGGAGATCCGGGACCTTCGGCCGGCTCCATCGAAACCATTTCCCAACCTGGCGCTGACGGTAGCGCCGGTGGAACTTCGAGCGCCGCCTGGGGCATCTGGCGAGCCAGCACGCCGAGCAAACGGACCTCGGTGACCACCCGCTGAATCCCGGGCCGGCCAGAGAGACATCTGCGGGCGTGATCGAGCGCCCCGGCGCGCAAGGCTTCGGCGCTTCGGTGTTTGCGGGGAATCACAACCGGCTCCTGGGGTTCGGGGCTGCCGGTCAACATGGAGTTCAGGATTCTGCCGTAGCCCTCGATATCCCGCTCCATGGCTGCTTCGTCATTGCCGCCTCGAGCGTCGTCAAGGGAGATCCCCGAACGGGAGAGGCGCAGGGACTCCAATTCGACCGCGCCGTGGGCGCGCCCTTCGGCATGCAGATCACGCAGTTCGGAGGCGATGCCGGCGGCGACCTCCAGCGCCCAGGCCAGGGGCAACGGTTCTCTGCGCAGCCGGGCTGCCAGGCTTTCGTCGGGTGCGAGGTCGAAGTGGCGTATCGGGCCAGCTTCCGGCTCGGAAATCTCCCTTACCTTATCAAGAATCGGTCTGGCGGTAAGAGCCGCGGTCACTGGGGTGCGGCTCGGCAGCGCCATTGCTCCTTTTAAGGGGAGCTTTCCGGCCAGTCAGCCAGGGACCGGAGGCTGTGCCATTTTGTCGCGCCGGGGCGCCACATGTGCCAGCAACGCCATCAGGGAACGGTGTGTTCTGCCGGTATCGCGGCCCAGGAGGTGAGACACCAACTGCGCCGTCTCTTTTCGCAGCGGCAGATTGGAGTCGAGGAATTGGCCGTCGCTGAACTTGGATTCGATCTCCTCCGAACACTCTGCGATGGTGCGGGCGGCATTGCGCCCAATGGCCTTTTCAAACGCGCGGATGGCGCTCGTGTGTTGGCGCGCGGCGCGATTCCATACAAGCTCGATACGGTCCGGAGTTAACCCTATTTCGGCCAGTTTCGCGAGAGCCCGTCGCGCCTCCAGCATTTCCACCAGATGAGGCGTCACCACCAGTACGACATTCTGAACTTCCTGGATTACCTCCAAGGCCAGTGCGCTCGGAGCGCCCAGATCCACTACCACCAGCGAATAAAGGTTGCGGGCAAAACGCACCACGTGGCGAACCCGCTCGGCCGCGGGCATTTCGGTGTAACCCCGGCTACCGGGAGGATTCAGCAGGTCCACACCGTACCTGGTTTCCGACACGATTCCGTTCCAGAATTCCCGGTCGAGGCGGTGCAGATTGGTGGCGGCATCGGCCAGGGTGAATTCGGATTTGGTCTGGAAAAGGAATGACGTGGAGGACGAATTCGCGTCCAGGTCGACCAGCAGGACTTTTTGCTTCGCTTGTTCCGGCGCGGCTTGCTCCCGAAGGGCTTGCTCCCGAATCTCCACGGCAAGGTGGGCGGCGATGGTAGTGGCGCCGACACCCCCTTTCGCTCCCAGAACGCCAATGGTTCTACCCGCTTTCTGACTTTCGCCGGAACCTCTATGGGTGCCTTTATGGCGGGCCACGGCGTAGCGAATCACGCGCGTCAGGGCTTTGGTAGTGACTCTGCCCTTGATCAGGTAATCCTGCGCGCCATGCTCGACCGCCGAGAAAGCCAACTGTTCGTTGGCAGCCGTGGTCATTACCACGATCGGAATGTCGCGGGTGTGAAGGCGAAGGGCCTCGAAGGTGGCGAGGCCATGGCTATCCGGCAGGTTCAATTCGGAGACGATGATGTCGAAGCCACGATCGGCGAGGAAATTCAACGCCTCCAGCAACGAAGCGGCCGAGCGAGTTTGGAACATCTGGCCTTCGTCGGCCAGCATTCTTGAGGTCGCGGCGGAATCCTCTTGCGAATCCACCACCAGGACTTGGAGTTCCTTTTCCACGAGTGTCGGTTCTCGCTGGTAAGATCGGCGTACTGAGGCGATACCTTTAGTTTTGGATGCCTCCGCAGGAGCAAGAGTCCCGAAGATGCTCCGTCCGAAGCGCCCGCGCCAAACCCGGTTATCGCGTAGGATGAGGCTATGCGGGACATCGCGTATGCGATTCGGTCGGCGCGCCAATCGACCTCCCTCACGCTGGCGGCGCTGGCGACGCTGGCGCTCGCCATCGGCGCCAATACGGCGGTCTTCACCCTGCTGGAAACGCTGGTGCTGCGGGGGCTGCCGGTGGACCGTCCGGAGCAACTTGCCATGGCGACCATCGCTTCGGCCAAGGGCATCGACCGCTCGGTCACCGACCCGTTCTATCGCCACGTGCTGGCCGGCTCGCATGTTTTGACGGACTGCGCGGCCGCGGACTCATGGACCACGACGGCCATCGTCGAGGGTAGACCCGAACGCGTGGAGGCCAACACGGTCACGGCGAACTACTTCCCCATGCTGGGCGTGCGCCCGGCCGCGGGACAGTTCTTCGCCGCCGACGACGCTCCTGTAGCAGTGTTGAGCTACCAGTATTGGCAGCGCCGGTTTGGCGGCGATCCGGCCGTGATCGGCAGCCGCATTCAGATCGCCGCGAACGTATTCACCGTCATCGGGGTGACGGGGCGTTCGTTCTTCGGGCTGCGGGTGGGCGGCGCGCCGGACGTCTACCTGCCGCTCTATGCCGAAGCCCAACTGCACCCCGGGCATCCCCTGCGGAACGACCCGCACGTTCGCTGGCTGACGGTGGTGGGCCGCGTTCCGGCCGGCGTCCCGTTGGCGCGCGCCGAAAGCGATTTGCGGGCGCGGTTCGTCCAGTGGCTGGCGGGCGCGGGTGCGGCCGAGCGCGACTTCCGGCAGTATCCGGAATGGTTGTCCTTGCAGCCGGCCTGGCACGGCATCGATTCCTCGCTCTCCAAGGATTTCGGCGACGCTCTTTGGATCACTTTCGCTCTGGTGGGGCTGGTGCTGGCCATCGGCTGCGGCAATATCGCCAACCTGCTGCTGGCGCGTTCCGAGCAGCGCAGGCGGGAAATGGCGCTGCGGGTGGCGCTGGGCGCGGGTCCGTGGCGGCTGGCGCGGCAAAGTTTAGTCGAGAGCCTGTTGCTGGCTGGGGGCGGCGGCGCGCTGGGCGTACTGCTGGCGCCGCTGGGAGTAGAAGCTTTGGTCGCGCGCATGCCCGCCGGGCAGAGGCCCGTGTACCTCGATGTCCAAGTGAACTGGCGGGTGCTGCTGTTCGCCGCCGCGGTGTCGATCGGCACCGGGATTCTGTTCGGATTGATGCCGGCGTTTCGCGCCGCGCGTACGGGGCTTTCCGAAGCCCTGAAAGAAACCGGCGCCGCGGCTACAGCCACGCGCTCGCGGCGCCTGGCCGCCGACGCGCTGATCGCCGGCCAGGTGGGGTTTTCCCTGGTGCTGCTAGTCGCGGCCGGGCTTTTCGTGCGCACCCTGAGCAATATTCGCGCCATCGACGCCGGCTTTCCGCGCGATCACCTGCTGCTCGCCAGCATGGAACCCGGCGCGCTGGGCTGGCGCGGCGAACGGCTGGCCGGCTTCTATCGCGAGTTGCTGAGCCGGGTCTCTTCGCTTCCCGGCGTGCGCTCGGCGGCGGTCGCCCGCATTCGTGTGCTGAGCGGCACCGGAGTGGAAGAGAAGCTGGAGATCGCCGGCTACCAGCCGAAACCGAATGAGGATATGAGTATCCAGCTCAACGTGGTTTCTCCAGGATACTTCGCCACTCTCGGCATCCCGCTCTTCAGCGGGCGTGATTTTACCCCCGGCGATAACAGCCAGAGCCACGGCGCGGTAATCATCAACCAGGAAGCCGCGCGGCGTTTCTTTCCCGGCCGCAATCCGGTCGGAGAGCACGTCCGGATCATCCAGCGAAACGACATGGAAATCGTCGGCGTGGTGAGCGACGCGAAATACGGCGATCTGCGCTTCCACAACTTTCCGATTCTCTACATTCCGGTCTATCAGCGGCCCGACAACGCCGATCGCGCGGCGCTCCATATCCGTTTCAATGGAGGCCAGGGTGCGGTGACGCGGGCGCTCGAAGGCGCCGTGCGCGCACTCGAGCCGCGCCTGCCGCTTTACATGGTGCGCACCATGGAAGACGACATGGAAAATCTGCTGGCGCGCGAACGCATGCTGGCCACGCTGGGCGTATTTTTCGGCTGCGTGGCGCTCGCGATTGCCGCCGTGGGGGTCTATGGTGTCTTGACCAACCTGGTGACGCGCCGGACGCGCGAGATCGGCATTCGCGTGGCGCTCGGGGCTGGCCCGAACCAGGTGATGCGGCACGTGGTGGGGCAATCGCTGGCGCCGGTTGTGGCCGGGACGATGGCGGGCATCCCGCTGGCCGCGGCCGGCGCGCGCGCGCTGGGCAGCCTGCTTTATGGAGTGAAGTGGAACCAGTCGCCGGTCTACGCGCTCGCCGCCGCCGCGCTCGTCGCGGCCGCCGCGGTGGCCGCATGGATTCCCGCCCGGCGCGCTACGCGCGTGGACCCGCTGGAGGCACTACGCACCGAGTGATGCCGCGACTGCTCCGCTTGGATTCACCTTCGAATTCGCCCGCAAACGCCGGCTGGAACCCTTTGTCGAACTCGGGGGAGGGATCATCGCGTCCACCGAGTCCATCCCGTTCAACGTCCCTGGCGGCACGGGTCTGAACTTTCTGGCCGATCTGGGAGGCGGCATTCGCTGGAAGATTGGCCGCACAAGAGCGGTCAGGATCGGCTACCGGCTGATGCACATTTCCAATGCCAACACCACCGCCGTAAATCCGGGCATCGACAACCACGTTCTGTGGATGGGATTTTCGTTTTCGCGTTAGCGAGGAGCTCTCGTCAGATTAGAGGCCGGCGTCCGCCAATGCGGCGCGGCAGGCTTTCAGAATGCCGACGGCGCCGGGGGTATCGCCGTGCACGCAGATGGTGTCGGCGCCGCGAGCCAGTTCGACGGCCTGGCGGGCGGCGGCTTCGGGGTCGGTAATCAGTGCGCCGGGAAGTTTGCGGTTGCGCAGCGAACCATCCGGCTCGTAGCGGCGATCGGCGAACGCCTCGGCCGCAACCAGGAGGCCCATGCCGCGCCAAACATCGAGCATGGGCGAGCCCGCCAGGCCGAACAGCCGCACCAGCGGGTTCCATTTCGCCACTGCCCGGCCGATGGCTTCGGCCACTTCGCGATTGCGTACGGCCACGTTGTACAGCGCGCCGTGCGCCTTTACGTGAACGATGGCGCCGCCCAACCGCGTCACGATCGCCTCCAGCCGGACGATCTGTTCCAGCACCGTAGCTTCAATTTCCGCCGGCGCCATGGGCATTTCCAGGCGCCCGAAATTGGCGCGGTCGGGATAGCCCGGGTGGGCGCCGATGCGCACGCCGAGTTGGATGGCCAGGCGCGCCGTCCGTTCCATGGTGGTTTCATCGCCGGCATGTGCGCCGCAGGCGATATTGGCGGAGGCAACGCACTCCATCAACGCCGCTTCGTGGGCGGCGTCTCCCAGTTCCCCCATGTCGCAATTCAAATCTACGCGCATAGTACTGATCTCATATTAATCCCGCGGAGTTCGGCCCCACTTCGTTTATGATCGCTTTGTCGGCGCCCAAATCTGCCGGCGGCGCGAGAGGGGAATCGTTCGTCGCCGGTACGTCCACCAGCCCCAAGTCAATGCTTCAGAGCATTGTGCACGGAGGAATCCATGTCGGACTTATTCGACGACATCGCAACCGCCTTCAACGAGGCGCGTCTTCAAATGGCCAACGACTTCGACAAGATGCGCGAGGACAACATGAAGTTTTATCGCACTCACGCGCAGGCCTGGGTCGACGCGGTATACCAGCAGTACGGAGACGAGGGCCTGGGCGCCATCCCAACTTACACGGTGGCATTGTATGCGAGTGAGGCGGAGGTGCTGCTGGACTTTGTGCAGGGCGTTGGCGCCGCGACGTTTATCGATCCCCTGCGCCTGGGGGAGGGCGTCAAGAAAGGAACCGTTGGCGGCTACGTCGAGGATGGGCTCAGAGTCGTCGGTGTAGTCGGCGGAGCCGTCAAGCTGCTGAAATTCGGGAAATTCGTATTCGCAGCGGGCGAACTCCGGGGCGGTGTGATGTCATGCACGTCTTCTTCCGCCGCCAAGGCGCTGATTCAGGGCGAAATCAAGAGCCTGCCCACACTGGAGGAAGTGGCCAAGGGAACGGGCGCCGGAGTGTCTGCCCGGCTGCCCAACTATCCCGGCGCTTTTGTCGCCGATGTCGTCCCCAACCTGACCAAAGTGGGCGCTACGGTCGAGAACAGCCGGATCGGCAACGTTCAGGACGTTGTGAAACTGGTGAACCAGAACAAGGGGCCCGTGTTGTTCTCAGTCGAATGGCCCGCGGCCGGAAACATCCCCGGAGGAGGGCACAGCATGATGGCTTACCGGCCGTTCTTCGGATCCGGAATTCGACTGGCGGATCAGTTTGGCAATCTGCACACCCTTGAGAATGTGAACGGTGCGTGGCGCGTGGTTGCCGGCCCGGGAACGACCGCGAGCAAACTGATTGGCGGCGGCGTGCTGCGGGCCGGAGCCATTATCGGCCAGATTGCCAGGGTCTATCCGGATGCGTTCGTGCTGAGAGATGCGGTTTTGTTGGATGTGGCTGCAAATCTGCCGCTGGCGCAGAGGGTCGGCGTGCCGCTCTATACTGCGCTTGACGATCAATTCAATCTGAAGCTGGGATACGCGGCTTCTCAGTTGCCGACGGCCCCGCCCAAGCTCAAGGCCACCGGGGATCAGGTGAAGAGAGCAATTGCAGCTAACCCCAGCGGCCCACGCACCGGCAGCGGTACGGGTAAATCGGGGCCGGCGAAGGGGTCCGGAATTCCACTCAGCGGCAACGCGCAAAAACTTCTCGCGCTGGTGGGTGCTTCGGGCTCCAAAATCGATGGGAAGTCGCTCTACCAGAAAGCCATGGCGGCGGGAATTGGTCAATTTCAGTATCACCCGGCACTCGACGAATTGGAAGGCTGGGGGGCAGTAACGGTGGAACGAGCGGCGGTCGATCGCATGACGATTATTAGCGTCACGCGCAATTAGCGCACGTCTTTCGCCGGTCACAACGAGTACAGCCACTCCTCCTGACGCTGCAGAAAGCGGAGCGCTTCGTCGATGGTGACACGCTCGAAGCGGATTTCGTCGCGCGGACGCATCTGGCCCAGGCGCCAGAAATCGGCGGAGATCACGTTGGCCGGTTTGGGATAGCCGCCGGTGGTCTGGTGCTCGACGAAAAGGATGATCGGCTGGCCATCGGGCGGCGCCTGAATCGCGCCGAGCGGCACCCCTTCGCTGATCATGTGAGCGGCCAGGCCGGTGAGCGCCGGACCGCGCAGGCGCAGGCCCATGCGGTTGGATTCTTCGGACACGCGGTAAGCATGGCGATATAACTCTTCGCCGAACCATTCGGCCTGCGGGCCGGCGGTGGCGCGCAGGGTGGGAGTCGGACTCCAGGAAGGAAATCCACTCGCGGGCTTTCGGGGACGCCGGATGGCGGCATCGCCGATGGCGAGCACATCGCCTTTGCGCAGCCTGCCGCCGCCCACCCCGGTCATCAGATGAGCCGAGGCGCTGCCCATGATCTTCGGAGCTTGGATGCCGCCGCGCACACAGAGGTAGCAGCGTGCCCCGCCGCGCGTAGCCGTGCAGCGGATGAGTCCGCCGGGGGGAATCTCGACGGGAGTCCAGAGCGGCAGGCCGGAGCCGAAATCCGACCCGGTGAGCGCGATCACGGCGGCGGATTCGAACTCCAGCTCCGCTCCCACCAGCGTCATTTCCACTCCGGCGGCATTCTCGGCATTGCCCACCAGGAGGTTGCCGGCGCGCAGCGCCAGCGGGTCGGCCGCACCCGAAGCCGATACGCCGAAGTGCGCCCAGCCGAAGCGGCCCAGGTCCTGGACGCTCGATTCCAGGCCCGGTACGATCACGCGAATCCGGCTCATCGCTCCGGCCCTTTGACGGGCACGAAGCGAACGCGGTCGCCCATACGCAACAGCGCCGGAGGTTCGCCATGAATGTCGAACAGCGGCAGGCGCGTCCGCCCGATCAACCGCCATCCGCCTGGAGAGGCCAGCGGATAGACGCCCGCCTGGCTGCCGCCGATGGCGACGCTGCCCGCCGGCACAAGTTTCCGCGGCGCGGACAGGCGCGGCGTGGCCAATGCTTCCGGCAAGCCGCCCAGGTAAGGAAAGCAAGTGGCGAAGCCGACGAAATAGACGGTATAGGTGGCCGACGAATGCAGCTTCACCACGGCCTCCGCGGCCAGACCGGCGTGGCGCGCTACGTCTTCCAGGTCCGGGCCGCCGTCGCCGCCGTAGCGCACCGCAATCTCGATCAGCCGGTCGTCGGCGTCCGGCTCCGACGACGCGCCGGCCCGCTCGCGCACCAGGGCTTCCACGGCATCGTGGGCCACGAGGCGCGGATCGAACTCCACCAGTACGCTGGCAAAGGCGGGGTGAAGGTTCAGAATGCCGCGCAGCCCGGCCAGCGCCACGGTCAGGCTGCGCACCTGGGCGTTGGCCGCGGGCGAAATCACGCGATCGAACTCCACCAGCAAGGCGCGGTCGCTGGCCGGACGGATGGTCATGAGCGAACCTCCCGCCGGATGCGCCACCACGAAAGAAATATGGCCACGGATGAACGCGGATGAACACAGATGAAGAAATCAAAAACTTTATCTGTGTTCATCGGTGTTCATCTGTGGCTTGAATTTGATTTTTCACGGCTCCTGAGGGAGCTACTCCAGCTTGAGTTGGGACGTCCGCTCGACCTTCGCCGGATCGAGCTCAATGCCGAACCCCGGCCGCATCGGGAGCGCGAGCCTCGCATGCTCCACTCGCGGCGGGTCCTTCTCGAAGTGGTAGTAGCTCGACATCTTCAGCACCAGGTACTCGGCCAACGGACAGGTCATGGGCGACTGACTGGCAATCACGTGGAGCGCGGCGTGGATGCTGTGCCCGTGCGGGATCACCTCGGCGTCGTGCAGAGAGCTGACGGCGCAAATTTTCACCAGTTCACTGACCCCGCCGCACCATTCCGGGTCCGCCTGCACTACGTTGAGCGCGCCCGCAGCGAGATAGCGCTCCACCTCCCATCGGCCGTAGAAATGCTCGCCCGAGGCCACTGGAAAGGAGATGGCACGGCGCAGCGCGGCGAAGCTTTCGATCTTCTCCGGGTGAAACGCCTCTTCAATCCAGCGCGGCCGGTATTTCTCCACCTGCCTGGCCCACTCCAGGGCATAGGTCAAGTCCCAGCCGCTGTACGCATCGAACATCAGTTCCACGTCGTCGCCGACGGCGTCGCGCAGCGTCCGCACCATCTCCACGTTCTTGCGCAGTCCCTCCGGTCCGTCGCCCGGCCCGTAAGCCATGAACCACTTCTCGTAGCGGAAGCCATCGGCTTTGAACTGCTGGGCCCGTTTGTGCATAGCTTCGGGCTCAAGCGAGTATCCGAGGCAACTCGCATAGGCTTCGACCGACGAGCGTGTCGGGCCGCCCAGCAAACGGTATACAGGCGCGTTGAAGAAGCGGCCGCGCAAGTCCCAAAGCGTGTTATCCACCGCGCTGATCGCCATCAGGAACAAACCGGCGCGGGAATGGCGGTTGGAGCGGTACATCTGGTCCCACAGCGCCTCGCCGGCCAGCGGATCCTTGCCAATGAGGAAAGGGCGTAGTCGCTCGATCACGACGATGGCGACCTCCCGGTCTATCGGACCATACAGCGCTTCCAGGCCCTGGTCGGTCTTGATCTTGAGATAGAGCGCGGAGGTGGCGACGGTTCGCGTGCCCGGCGCGGCGGAATCGTGGTACGGCTCCGGGCGCAGCTCGTCGTACACATGGAGCGGATTCACCTGGTATTGCTGATTGACGCCGGTCTCGGCCTGGCGAGTGCCTTCCAGCTTCCAGACCTCAACCGCCGCAATTTTCAACCTGCCCACACCGCCCGCCGGCGGCTGGAAGGCGGAGAGCACCGGCGCGGCCACGGCCGCACCAAGCCCCGCGAGGAATTGGCGGCGATGCACCATGTGCGAATTGTATCAGTGGGGACAGACGTGGGGCAGACCATCGTTGGGTGTGGTCTGCCCTGGATAGCCTGCGGGTCCGGGGCGGCGCAAGCTTTAGCCTGCGCAGCCCCACAATTTCTCCGAGACCGTGACACAGGTCTGCGCCCGCTCACAGTCTCCACGCATCCAGGACTTCCTCGACCTTGTCCGCAACCTGTTCGCGCGCAAGTTCCCGGTCTACGCCGCTCGCGAGCAGGGAGTCATAATTCGTATGCCTGTGCCGGATTGCCGCGATCGCGGCTGGCGTTAAAGCCCGCTCTTCCAGATTCCGGCCTGCCGCCGTCCGGCCCACGCGCCCGCTGCCTCGCGCGGCGCTGTGGGCGGCGATCTTCCGGATTTCGCCGCGCGGGCAGCCAGGGAACAGGTCGGCCAGCCGCTCCATCATGCGTCGAAGCAGTTCCCGATCCTGTTCGCCGCGCGCCTCGGCGGCCCGAACCCGCGCCGCCACCCGTTCCTCGGCATCTTCCACGCACTTCCGCTCCGCCTTCTCCAGCGCGGCTTGCTCCACCAGTATGCCTTGCCGTTCGCAACGTCCGCGCGACCGGCTGAAGCGCACCACCACGGCGCTTCGTTCGCTGTACTTTCCCGCCCGCCGCGTCAGGTTCCCCCAGCCGCGTGCACGCCAGGCATAGGGGTTGCCCCGCTCCCATGACCAGGAAGCTGCCCTCCGGCAGCCCCGTCCCGCATTCCGAGCACTGCAAGTCCCGCAAGATCTCGAAAACCACCAGCTTGGGAGCCTGTCCCAAACGCTTTTCAAGCTTCTCCCGCTTGCGCTCGGGCAGCGCGGCTGAAATAAAATGGGTGCGATATTGCCTCTCAATCGACGGACCTCCGCTCTCGCTGAATCGCAGTTCCACGGTTCCCGCCCGGGTTGTGCGAACACATAGCGGGTTTCGCTCGGCCGGAGCCCTTTGTCCTCTGCCCACCGGCGAAACACAGCCATCGAAAACGCGATCTTGTCGGGGCTTCCCTGAATCGCGCGCTCCAGGAAATCGAGCTGCCCCTTCCGCCAGTCCTCCACGCGCGATGCTGGCAATAGCCCCATGCCCACCAGCACGTCGGTCGCACTGACGAACTGTCGTCGCTCCAATGCCCCTTCCGCCGCGTGTACCACCCGTTCTTCCAATGTCGCCCGGTTGCCCGAATGCGCCATCGACGCCACTCCTGTGTCGGCCAAGCAGATTAGTATCGCAGCTTTCCTAATTGCTGGAACGACTTTGCCGGGACCTTGAAGTGTTTAAGGTCAGAACGTACCGAATCTCAGCCGTCGCGTTTCGGCCGGGACCCCGGATGTCCCCTCCGACGCGTTGCAAAGCGGGTAGCTTGCGTCACGGGGTTCGGGAATGCAGAATACGCTGAAAGACACTGAACGCCTCGGTAGCTTCCAGTTTCGGACGGCCTCTCAGCCGAGCCAGGGCGCGCCGGATAATCTTGTCCGCCTCGGCCCACCGATCGAGGTCGCAGAGGGCTGCCGCCCTGGAAGTAAGAATAGGGTGAGTCTGGTCGCCCTCAGGAATGCGGCCCGTGACTTCGAGCGCTCGCCGGGGTTGACCCTTGGCCCGTAGGATGGAAGAGAGCCGGGCAATCGCAAAGCAGTTCTGGGGCTCGGCCGATAGCGCCCGTTCGGTGATCTTTTCAGCCAGATCCAAGAAGCCGAGATCCTTCGCCAGCCGGCCGAGTTTCAGGAGGGAGGGAACGTCTCCCTCCGTCTGAAAAACGCTTTCAAGCTCACGTGCATACACAGCTTTGAGACGCTGATGGAGCGCCTCCGGCGGTTTCAAAAATGTTCGGGAATCATAGAATCCCCGTGGCGACAAAAGATACTTGCGCCCTTCCCATTCCACTTCGAATCCCTCAGTCATATCGTCACCTGCCGGCGCCAGTTTCTAGCCTGCATTTTGGGGTAGCCTCAGCACACCGTTTCGGAAGTTCGGTAACGTATTCGAGGGCAATCACTCCCTTACGGTCGCGGCTCGGGCTCATGCATTTCCGAGCCGCGACCGGCAGGGAGCGGTTGCGGGATGTGTGACCGTAATTGCGAAACCGAGTACTTAGCTCGTGTCTAGAACGGTATGTCGTCCAGACTAACCTGCCCGGTTCGATTGGGTGCCCAGCGGAAATAGAAATTCGCCCGCCCGTCTTTCGTGCGCTTGTCAACGCTGATGGGACGGTCCACGAGCCCTGGCAGACGTGCGGGCAGTTCAGATAGACGCGAGACTTCAAGTCGGCACTTTTCCAGGTCTTCCTTGAGGTACGCCAGCGTGTTCTCGGTGATTACGCGATTCTTCGTGACAACGCGGTCTACGGCCTGCGGTCCCTTAATCCTCAGCTTCCAAATCACTACAGGGCGCCCCGTCGAGGCGGTTTCCGACATCCGCGCATCCTCTATGACAGCGTCGTAGGTCCCATCGGGCATGTCGGAGTACGTATCGTCTGACGACGTCGAAACTTTCGCCCAATCATCCTCAAACTGCGCCAAATCGGCCACCGGCGCGCTGGGCCTGTTCTGAAACACCATGATCGTCGAAACCTCCAATACCTTGATGTCGTGCATAAACCGGCCCAAAGTTCTCAGTTGACGCTGGGGGCTGATGGGCGCAGGTACATCGTTCTGGCCCCTAGAGTTGTCCAGCGCTTCGTCCTTTGGGCGGCGTTCAGGGCGTCGTAGAGTCGGGCATCGACGCTGTTTTCGCCCCTTGGTCGTCTCGGATTCCCGCAGTCGTGCCGCCTTATATATCGGTCGGCGCTGGTGGGAACAGTAGGGCGGAATTCAACATTAAACTGGGGACATCCCGGAAAACTCGCCTCAGAACGGCACGTCGTCGTCGGTGATGCCCTGATGGAACTCCTCGGGGGGAGCAGCGGCGACGGGTTGGGGACGGGGTTGAGCGGAGCGGGGCATGGAAACGGGACGGTCGAAATCGCCGGGCTGATCGGGTGCTTCGCCGCGGCCACCGCCGCCGCCCAGCAGCATCACACTGGATGCTTCGCAGATCACCTCGGTCACATAGTGTTTCTGGCCGTCCTTCTCGTAATTGCGGGTTTCGATACGGCCTTCCAGGTAGATCTGTTTGCCTTTCAAGAGGTAGTTGGCGATGTTCTCGGTCTTCCACACCACGATATTGTGCCAATCGGTAATGTCTTTCCATTCGCCGGTCTGCGAATCCTTCGTCCGTCGACCGGTGGCCAGGGAAAACTTTGAAACCGAAATACCGCTCGGCGTGAACTTCGTCTCGGCGTCCTTGCCGAGATTTCCCACAAGAATGACTTTATTGACGCTTCGGGCCATAATACCCTGCACTGTAACACAGGAGGTGGCGAAGCGCCTGCCCCACGGGCGGCTTATACTTGTATTTCACCTATGCCCGTTTCCCGCCGCGAATTATTGATGGGCAGCCTTGCGCTGCCGGCGCTGGCCGCCAAGAAGCCGAAGGTCGCGCCCGAAAAGCCCAGCGTTTTGCTGATCGTGGTGGACGACCTGCCGAGTTGGCTGATCGGCTGTTACGGGAATAAAGAGATTCTCACGCCCAACATCGACCGGCTGGCCCGCACCGGTACCCGCTTCCTGAACCACTTTGTAGCCGTTCCCGAAGCGGAGGCGAATTTCCGCACGCTCGTCACCGGCCGCACGCCCATGCAAATCGGCCCGTCCGGAACGCTCGCGTCCGACGATGTCACCCTGGAAAAGATGCTGGGCGGAGGCGGTTACGCCTGCCACGCCACCGGCCGCCAACCAGCCGCCGATGTGACCGCCGAGGCCCTCAAATTTCTGGACCAATTCGATGGCAAGCAAAGCTTCTGGATGGTCCGCTACACCGGTCCGCGGCCGCCCTATGACGGCATTCCGGCAAAGTTTCTGGACCTCTACGCCAACCGGCGATTCGAAAACTACACCGTCGAACCTGTCGCGCCTAATGCCGCCAGCGATAAGGAGATGCTCGCCAACCGCCTGGCCAGCCGGCGCAAAGCGGCAGCCGGCATCTCCGCGGTGGATGAGGCGGCCGGCAGCCTGATCCGCAAGATCTACGAGAAGCAGGCCGTCGACCATATTCTGGTGATCCTGACCGCAACTTGCGGCTCCCTGTTCGGATCTCATGGTCTTTGGGGAGCGGGAGACGCCTCCGACCCGCCCAACATGTTCGAGGAGTCCGTTCGCGTACCCCTGATCTGGAGTTGGCCGGGCAGAGTGCCTGCCGAGGGCGTTCAGGTGGAATTGGTCAGCACCTACGACCTGGTTCCGTCGGTGGCGGACATCGCCGAAATCGAGGCCCCGAAACGCAACCTCTGCGGGGTCAGCTACGTGCCGCTGGCCACCGGCAAACTGTTGCCGCGAAAGCAGGGGTGGCGCCAGGCGGTGTGTGCGCGCGAGCGAGGCACTGAAATGGCGCGGGTGGAGCGCTACAAACTGGTCCTGCGCAACGAGGGCAAAGGCCCTAACGAATTATACGATTATGCCAGCGACCCGGGCGAACGGAACAATCTGGCCGACAACGACCAGTACGTGACGGTCAGGAGCGGCCTCGCGGACGAGATTCAGAAGTGGAAGTTGAATTATTCGGGATAGAAGGATGGAGCGGACGCGGACGGGCCCGCTCCGAGGTTTCCCCTACTGCTTACACTTGGCCAGCGAGTGACTGTTGTCCTTGTAGCACTGTCCGTAGGCATTGAGGTCCTTGGACCCCATTTTGACGTGGCAATCCACGCACTTCTTGCTTTCCTTCTTGGCATACTCCGGCTTGCCGTAGGTTGCCGTGCCGCAGAACAAAAAGCCCAAGCTCAGGATGGCGGAGGGAATCGCCAGTTTCCATGCGCGCATAGTTTCTCCTTAATTAAGATTCTTCAAGAGTAAGATACCTCTAAGTCTGAATCTCACCCTACAATCATAGCATCGCCGGTGTGGAGAAATACAACAAAATTAAGCTAGAGAAATTAAATCCAGTAAAGAATTGGGGCACTACACGCAGCAATCGGACGGGCTAGAGGTTCGCGTTTGGTTCGAGGCTGCGCCAGAGATACCAGCTCGCCACGGTGCAGTAAGGGCGCCAGCGCGCAGCCAACTCTTCCATTTCAGCGGCGAGCGGTAACTCTTTCAATCCATACGCCTTGCGAATCGCGTTCCGGATCCCCAGATCGCCCGTGGGAAGCACGTCCAGGCGGCGCAGGGCGAAGATCAGGAACATGTGAACGGTCCAGGCGCCAATCCCCTTGACCCGGGTCAGCCGGTCGATGACCTCTTGATCGGAAAGCTGCGGCAATTCCTCGAAAAGCACCCGCCCATCCCGCGCATGCCGAGCTAAGTCACGGATATATTTGGTCTTTTGCGTGGAGAGGCCGAGCGAGCGCATGCGGGCGGGACGCAATTTCAGGACGCTGGCGGGGGTGAGCGGATTGCCCGTGGCCCTCACCAGCCGTCCGAAGATGACGCTGGCTACCCTGCCGCTGAGCTGCTGATAGACGATGGATTTTACCAGCGTCGCAAAATCCGGGTCGCGGAATTCGATACCATAGTCACCAACGCGGTCGATGATGGCCGCCAGAATCGGGTCGGACTTTTTGAGGTGGTAAATGGCTTGCTTCATTCAGACCTGCTTTATACAGAAATGTTTCGTTCTGAAACACAGGCGCTCCACGCTACGTCCTCTTTATTCTACCGGCATGCGAACCGCGATATTCCTCACCCTGATAGCCGCTCTGGCGCCGCTCCCGGCACAGCAGCAGAAGCCGCCCGAAGAAGACCTGCCGTCGATTAAGGTGGATGTCGACGTAGTGAACGTGCTGGCGTCGGTGCGCGACAAGCATGGCACCCTGATCCCCAACCTAGAAAAGAACGATTTCACTATCCTCGAGGATGGTAAACCGCAGACAATCAAGTACTTCACGCGGGAAACCGACCTGCCGCTGACGATCGGGATGCTGGTGGACACCAGCGGCAGCCAGGTCAACCTGATCGGCGTCGAGCGCAGCGCCGCCTCCCAGTTCTTTTCCCAGGTGCTGCACAAGAAAGACGAGGCGTTCCTCATCATGTTCGGCGAAGAGGCCGAATTGCTGCAGGACTATACGAACTCCGCGCGGCTGCTCAACGAGGGGCTCAGCCAGTTGCGGCTCAACGCCGGAGTGGGCGGGATCGGTCCCGGCCCCGTTCCCACGGCCGGCGGCCCGCGCGGCACGGTGCTCTACGATGCCGTTTACCTGGCGGCCGCCGATAAGCTCCGAACCGAAGTGGGCCGCAAGGTGATCGTGGTGATCACCGACGGCGTGGACGAAGGCAGCCGCCTGAGCATCAACCAGGCGGTGGAAGCGGCCCAGAAAGCCGATGCCGTGATCTACAGCATCGAGTATCTCGACCCGTATTTCTATGCGCGGATGGGGCCGTTTGGAGGTTTCGGTGGTGGGGGCGATGCCGCCCTGCACAAGCTTTCCGACGACACCGGCGGGCACGTCTACCGCGTAGACCGCAGTCATAGCCTGGAAGAGGTGTTTCATCAGCTCCAGGAGGAAATGCGGACCCAATACTCGATCGGATACACGCCCTCTAACGACGTCAAAGACGGGTCCTACCGCAAGCTCGATATCAAGCTTTCAAGTAAGGATATGAAGGCGCAGGCGCGCAAGGGCTATTACGCCATCAAACCGGAGAGCCGCTGACCCGCCGGCCCCGCTCCGCGAAATAGCGTTCCAGGACTTCTCGCAAGGTTGGCATGGGCCCCAGCCCGGCCCGCTCCATTTTACCGTTGGATAGGGCCGAGTACTTCGGACGCCGCGCAGCGGTGCGGTACTCGCGCTCATTGGTGGCGAGGAGCATCGGTTCGCGTTTGGCCACGTCGAAAATGGCGCGGGCAAATTGATACCAGGAAATCGGCGCGCCACCGCCCACGTGAAAGATCCCGGTTTGTCCGCGTTCCACCAGTTCCACGGCGCGGGTAGCCAGCAAGGGGGCGTAAGTTGGCGACGCGACGTGATCTTCCACTACGCGGATGGGTTGGCCGGCATCCGCCAGCCGCATCATCAACTCGACAAAGTTCCCCCTGGCAGTGTGAAATCCGCCCGGTCCGAACACGCCGGAAGTGCGCACGATCAAGACGTGGTCCAGATAGGCACGCGCGTAGAATTCCCCGGCCAGCTTGGACACCGCGTAGGCGCCCAGCGGATGAGGGGAATCGTCTTCGGCGTAAGGATGCCGGTGATGACCGTCGAAAACGTAGTCGGTGGAGAATTGAACCAGGCGCGCATCCATCTGGCGGCAGACCAGCGCCAGATTCCTCACCGCCAGAGCGTTTACCAGGAAGGCTGCCTGGGGTTCTTTCTCGGCCACGTCCACTTGGTTGTAAGCAGCGGCATTAAAAACCACTTGGGTGTCGAATTGAGTCAGCGCCTTTTCCACCGCCGAAGCATCGGTAATGTCCACCTGTTGGCGCTCCCAGCCGATCACGCCATATTGCCTGGCTTTCAATTCGCGGACCAATTCGACTCCCAATTGGCCGGTAGCTCCGAACACCGCGGCTCTTCGATTCATACGAACCCTCAGAATAACGCATGCACGGATTGGTGGCGGGAAATCCTCACGGCTTACGCCATGGCCACCCTGCCGGGCTCCGGAACCCCATGGCTCGCGCCACGAGACTGCGCGAGAGATGCGGAGTGGCGATTCATCGGCGCAGGCGTACCGGGTCGCCGACAGGGGCGGGCGTTTCCGAGGAAAACTCTTCCAACGATTGCGCCAGACTGATCAGGCCGTCCAGAATCTGGTCGAGTTCCACGCCCACGTAGAAACCTGCGCCGGCTGCCTGGCAGTACACCGATTCACCCAGGAGCATTGCGCTTTCGAATTGAATTTTCAATGCCTTACCGGGCTCAATCGGCCACTGGATCTGCAATCCGAGGCCGCGCCCGGAAACATCCTGGACCACCGCGTCCAGACGCTGGCCATCAGTATCCAGGATCGTCACCAGCACTGGTTGTTGAGGTTTGAGCCTTGGCTCGCGTCGCCGTTCCATACAACGGTTATCGGCACTCGAGGGACGAAACAATAGGGGTGGGATTGCAGTTGAAGCGCGAAAAGCCGGCCCCTGGCGGGTCGCGGCCCGGCTACCAACGATGGTGCAAGACGAATGCCACCAGCGATACCACCAGGGTACACATGGCGACCAGGATCGCATAGCGGCGGCCTTTGGTAAACCAGGTCGGCACTCGCTCGGAATCCGCCCCCGGCAGCAGCGAGCGGTACAGCCGCCGATTGCCGGAGCCCGGCAGGCCCCGCACAGCCTTGGCGATCTCTTTCCTTCCGCGCCTGTCGGCGATCAGGATGGTGGCCGAATTGGGGCTATTGGTGGACGCCAGCAGCTTTTGGCGGAGTGGGGCGGGAACCTCATCCACAGACCGGTACACCAGATCCGCGGCGCCGGCGGCGATCCTCACCACCGAAGTCTGATAGAGGCCATTGGCGTCGGCATTGGCAAGACCGCAGTAGGGGCAGCGTACTTCGCGTGCGTCAATCGTTTTTCGGCATCGGTGGCAAGTCATGAAACGACCAGTTTCGGCGCTTTGGGCCGTTTGGCCCCCGTAGCTTCGTCACCGACATTGTCCAACACAACCTGGATGAAACCCAATGCCGCTTTGGATAACGCTTTATCTTTCCGGTAAATTAATCCGAGGCGCCGCACCATCGGGTCGGGAGCCAGCGAAATCGTGCTGGCCTTACCGGCCGCCACCTCCTCCCGGCTATTGGAAACGGCTACAAAAGCCACTCCCAGTCCCGCCAGCACGAAGCGCTTCATCATTTCCGTGGAATCGAGCTCCATCGAAATGCGCAGGCGGTCCTCGACCGGCTCCAGCCATTGATTCAGCCGGGTTCGGGTCTTGCCGTGCTTGGGAAGCAACAGGAAGCTCTCGACCACATCGGCCGGCGTAACCGAAGCGTGCGCGGCCAGGGGATGGCCGGCGGGCACCAGCAGGCGGATTTCGTCGAGGTGGACGTTGACCACCTGCAGCCGCTTCTCTTCCACCGGCAGTTGGGTCAGGCCGAAATCGGCGGAGTTGTCGAGCACCGCTTCCACCACGTGGGCCGCGTAGGAACGCTCCACCTGGAGTTGCACGGCGGGAAACAGGCGGCGGTATTCGGAAAAGACCGTTGGGAGGACGTAGATGCAGGTGGCTTCGTTGGCCGCGATCACCAATTCGCCGCGCGGGTTGGCTTCGAGCTCGGCGATGGCATCCTGCGCCCGCCGCCGAAAGTCCAGCATTTGTTCGGCGTATTCGGCGAAAATGCGGCCCGCGGTGGTCAGCGAAATGCGGCTGCCGAAACGTTCAAAAAGCTCGGTCCGCAGTTCCTGTTCGAGTTGACGAACCTGGGCGCTGATGGCGGGTTGGGTGCGATAGCAGGTTTGGGCGGCCTTCGAAAAACTCTTTAAGCGAACGATCTCAAGAAAAGTGTGGAGTTGATCGAAATCCATAAAGTCCCAGCCGCAGCCCCGGGAGACGGCGCGAATCCTAAGAGAACCCGCCCGCTCAATGGCGACAGGTCTTTCCCGATCCTAAACTGCCGCTTCGGCAAAATATTGTGAATGGGAGGGATAGAAATAATCAATTTCCCCCGCATCACACGGCTTTGGTAAGTATTGTAACAGAGGCCGGGTGGTGCGGTTGAGACGGTGGGCTTTGACAGTCGCAAGCCGTTCGCCACGACAAGGCGGGCGGAACCGCCGCACAATCACCTGGCGAAAGCCATAAGCAGGCTCCATACAATGCGAAAAAGCCCGGCGCTCCGAAAACGGTGGGCCGGGCTTTAAGCGTTCAAGACCGCCGTCCGAAGAGCCGTTGGCCCGCGGACGCACGTCTTACTGCCTCCCAATTGATACGGCAGGCTACCTGTGCAAGGCCGCTTTGTCGGCGCGTTAAATGTTTGTAAGAAATACTTTTGCGCGCTTCTTCCAGTGCCTTGACGAACTCTTACGCATCTGGGGACAAGCCTTACCTGAGCCGCATTTGGGTTGTGATAATGTTGAGCCGTGAACATTTTACTGGTCGACGACGACGCTGAGCTCGGCTCCCTCATGACCGAATTCCTCAAGCGTGAAGGCTTCACCGTGGAATGCGAACTGGAGGGCCAAAAGGGCCTGGAGCGGGCCGCCAGTGGCGCCGTCGACCTGGTGGTTCTGGACGTGATGCTGCCCGGCATGGACGGTTTCGAGATCCTGCGCCGCCTGCGGCAGCGCAGCAAAGTGCCAGTCATTATGCTGACCGCCCGCGGCGAGGACGTCGACCGCATCATCGGCCTGGAGCTGGGCGCCGACGACTACCTGCCCAAGCCTTTCAACCCGCGCGAACTGGCGGCGCGAATTCGCGCGATTCTGCGGCGCTATGAACCCCGTCCGGCGGTATCCGGCGGACGCCTGGAGGTGAACGGCATCACCCTCGATACGGGCACGCGCGAAGTAGTGGCGCACGGTAAAGCGGTGGAGTTGACCACCTTCGAATTCGACATCCTGGAAATGCTGATGCGCTCGGCGGGGCGGGTGCTTTCCCGCGACGCGCTGATGGAGAATTTCTATAGCCGGAAAGCCACGCCTTTCGACCGGTCGATCGACATGCACATCAGCCACCTGCGCAAGAAGCTCGAGCACGGCGATACGCTCATCAAGACCATCCGCGGGGTGGGCTACCAGTTTACGCGTTCGCCCCAGGACGCTGTGGCCGAATGAATTCGCTGTTCGCCAGGATCCTGCTGTGGTTTTGGTGCACGCTGGCGATTACGCTGGTGGGCTCGGCATTCCTGTCGGCGCTCAACGCCAACCGCAATCCGCGTCTGGTCACGTTTAAGCTCGAAGAGGCTCGCGTGGCTTACGAAAGCGGCGGCCGGCCCGCGCTGCAGGCCTTTATGGACACGCTGGGACGGATTTATGACGAAAAGGGAATTCTCACCGATGAGAACGGCCGCGACCTGTTGACCAGCCAGGATCGTTCCGCCCTGATCCGCCGCGCCGACCGCCATCCGATTATCAACCTGCTGGGCGATTCCGGTCCGGAGATTCCCCGCGCCGCCGACGATGGCCGCTACTGGCTCTTCCTCATCGTGCCCCACGCCAAGGTGGGCTCCTGGTTCCTTACCCCCGAACACCTGTTCTTCTTCGTGGCGGCGGTGATGTTGTGCTACTGGTTCGCGCTTCACCTCACCAGCCCGGTTCGCGCCCTGCAGAAAGCCGTGGAACGCTTCGGGCGGGGCGACCTGAGCGCCCGCGTGGGATCGACCCGGCGCGACGAATTGGGGCAACTGGCCCGCACTTTCGATCGCATGGCGGAGCGCACCGAAACCCTGCTGGCGGCCGAGCGCCGCCTGCTGCTCGACATCTCCCACGAACTGCGCTCGCCGCTGGCCCGGCTGGGAGTAGCCATCGAGCTGGCCCGCTCCGGCGACGATCTGGAATCCCACCTCAACCGCATCCAAAAGGAATCCGACCGGCTCAACTCGCTGGTCGGCGAGCTGCTGCAGGTCACCCGCGCGGAGGGCGACCCCAGCTCGCTTCGCTGCGAGCCGGTGCGGCTCGACGAGCTGCTGGCGGTGGTAGTAGAGGATGCGGGGATCGAAACCGCCGCGCATGGCTGCCGCATACGCTACACCACCCGAATGCCGGCGACCCTCGACGGCGATCCCGAGCTGCTGCGCCGCGCGCTCGAAAACGTGATCCGTAACGCCATTCGCTACGCGCCGCGCGATTCCGACGTGGAAGTGTCGCTCGAGATCGCCAACGGCTCGGTGGTGTCGAGAGTCCGCGACTACGGTCCGGGCGTGCCCGAGGAATCGGTCCGGCGCCTGTTCGACGCCTTTTACCGGGTGGGAACCGATCGCAGCCGCAACTCCGGCGGCATCGGCCTGGGCCTGTCCATCGCCCGCCGCGCCATCGAGCTCCATCGCGGCACCATCACCGCCCGCAACGCGAATCCGGGGCTTGAAGTGGTGATGCGGCTGCCGGCGGGGTGAGGAAGAGCGGTCAGCTAATGCCGTGGGGCAGCATGGCCGCAACCGACGCGGAAAGCTGATAGCGAGCACTGATAGCTATTTCCCTTCGGCTCCTCGCCCCTCCGGTACCAGACGGGGAATTCGATGGCGTAATATCGCACCTGGTGGTCGGGAGCATTGGGCAAAACCACCCGGGCCAGCAGGTGCACGGTGTGGCCGGGCTGGCATTCGGGGCGGATTCTGGCGACGGTGTATTTGGCCGACGCGCCCGTATGGTCGTAGTCGCTCCAGGGGTCGGAAACGCGCACGCTCACGTCCACGCAGGCATCGCTCGTGAACAACTCGGCGGCGCGGAACGCTGCGCCATCGGGGACGAGAACGGCGAACGCTTCGCCGGGGGCGGCGTAGCCGTCGCCGTTTCCCTCCCCCAGGGTGAGGTCGGAATCTTTGGTGGCCTCGTGGAAGATATCCATGGCGCGGCCGTCGGCGAGGAGGAAATTCTTAAAGGGCTCGGTGGGCGGAAACAGCGGCACCTCGATGGCGCGGCGCTGGTTGCCGCAAACGGCCTCGATATGGACCAGCGGCCGGGCCGGGTCGCTCACCGTAACCGTCACCGGAACGCTCGCCGATTCGCCCGGCCCGAGCGCAAACAAACGGCTGCTTGGAACGTCGAAGCTCACACCCTTATCGGGGCTCTCCCAGGTGACGGCGGTGGCGGCCAGACGCAGCGTGCCCAGATTCGAAAACTTGACCTTCAGGTGAACCGGTTGGGAGCCAGTAGCCCAGCTTGCGCCTTCGATTTCATAGCCGGTCGCGAGCGGCGCGGCGGGCTCGCCAATGGCGATCTGCCAGGCGTCGCCATCCAGGTCGAAACTCAAACGCCCTTGCCCATCCGCCTTGAGCGTGGCGCGCCGCAGGTAGCCGTCGCGCAGCCGCAGGTAGGCCACCGGGTGGGAACTGGCGGGCGCGAACGAGCGCGGCGGCGTCGCGATCGACAGCTTCACTTCGGGAAGCGTGGCGCCGCCCGGCACCCATTCCCGCACGGCGCAGCGGAAACCGGCCGCGGAAGCGTTCTCGATCACCGTAAAGCCGGGCCGGCGGCGGCCGGAAGTCACTTCCCAGCCCCACACCGCAAAATTGGGATAGACGTCGGCGTGGCTGAAAGTTTCGGGCTTGGGCAACGGTTTGGCAAAGGCGTGGAGATGGAAATCCAGCGTCTTGGCCACTTCCGGGAAGCCGTGCTCGGAATCGAACTCCTCAGTCTCATGCGACTCGCCAGCCAGCGACCAGATGGCGTTCAGGCGCCGGTGGTAGAAGCGGATGAAGTCGCGCTTGCCGGTGACCAGGCGGGTGCGCACGCCGCCGTAGTTGGCGCGGAAATCGTCCAAATTCCATTCGGCATCGAAGCCTTTTGGGCCGACCGTATACTCGGTCGGCCCCATGAAACTGGAAGCGCTGCCGAACAGATCGGGATACTTCCCGGCGATCCACAAAGCCATGAAACCGCCGGCGGAGTAGCCGGTTACGCCGCGATGGTCCCGGTCGGCGATGGTGCGCAAGGTGTGGTCGAGGTGGTCGACGAGTTCCGGCAGGTAGAGCGGAAACTCGCCGGTGGTTTCGAGGGGCCCGGTATCGGCCACGATTACGTCGTGGGTCCCGACGTACGTCGAAATGGACCGGCCGTAATCGGCCTGCTCAGTTGAACGCTCGTAACCGTGCAACCAATAAACGACCGGATAGCGCTTCTGTGAGGTGGCATAGGCCGGCGGCAGATACAGCCTGTAGGGGCGCATATCGCCCATCGCCTGGCTCGAGTGGGAACGATCCTCCACCTGCGCCGTCTGGGCCCAAGCGCAAAGCGGCGGGAGCAGGAGAGCGACGAGCAAGGCGAAAGCTTCCGCCCTACGTAGATGCAGGATCAGCGGCACGGTTGTTCGTGTTCCCGGCGCAAGTAACTCGGCTGATGGTTAGCCTTGCGCGTCAGTATTTCTCAAGTAGGGCCCGGTAAACCGCGCCGCCCTTCGGCAAGTTCAGCCCGAAATCGGTCTGATCGCCGTTCAGCAATCGCTTCGGCGCCCAATGGCCGCCGGTGTAGCTGCCATCCTCCACCAGGAAGAACCTTCCACCATCGCCTGGTCTGCGCTGGCCCGGCGCCGGCAGTCCGCGTCTGGCGCGAAAGCTCACTCTCGCGTTAAAGCCTGTCACCACGAACTCCGCCGGTCCGAGCTCGGCGATCAGAACCCGGCCGTTGGTCACCTTCGGGTCGCCCGGATCGAAGCCCCAATTCGGCCTGGAGAACTGCACCAGGACGTCGTACTGGTCCAGATGCAGCAACTCAAAATCCATCCGGTAGTCTTGCACCACCGAATGCAGCTTCCCGGCGGCCTGCCACTCGCTCAACTCGCCCACCATGGGGCCAAGCAACCGGTAACTCTCCGCCAGGTCGGCGACCGTCGCGGGCGCCGTGTCGGTCCAACCCGTGGCATCCAGCCCGAACGGCGAGAATCCGATCGCCCCGAACTCGCCCACGGCTTCAAACAGGCGCTGGGCCGCTGGGTCTTCGAAGTTGGTCTCCGGAATGAACATGGCGTTGTCCGGACGGCGATAGGCGGCCAGCGCCTCGCGGAAATGCTGGCGGCTCTCCTGGTAATTATCGGGTCCGATCGCGTCGATCGCCGGCGCCATCGCTTTCCACAGATCCAGCACGCCCGGCTCCGGACCGCCGCTGGGATAATCCTCCCCCGGACGCTGAAAATCCGGGTTCCCCGCCAGCCAGCAGTTCACATACATCGGCAGCGCATAGGCCTTCTTGCCCGCGGCTGCAATCTCATTGATGTAGGACGAGATGCCCCAGGCGGCAAATGCCTCCTCCGCATTGGGTCCGAAGACCTGGCTCCAGGAGCCGGCCTTCTTGTGCAACGCCGCAAGCAGTTTTTCCGGCACCGCTCCTTCAAACAGCTTGTTCGCCTCCGGCGAGTAGTCGCGCGGCGTTCCTAATGAGCCCGATTCGTTTTCCACCTGCACCATGATCACGGTGTGGAGCGAGCCGTCCACCTGCTTCAGATGCTCCATCAGCGCCACAAACGCCTTGCAGTCGGCCTCGAGCGTCGAGCGGAAGTAGGGAGAAATCACGCCGGTCCATTGGCCGGCGGCGTCGATCATGGTGGGAAAGTGCGCCCGGTCCCGTTTCACCCACTGCGGCACGTAGTTGGATGCGCCGTTCTTCCAACTGGCAAACCACAATAGCACCACGCGTTTGTCGTGCTCGCGCGCGGACGCCACGATCTTGTCGACCTCGCCGAAATCGTACTCGCCCCGCCTGGCCTCGACGTTCTCCCAATACACGGGGATTTCCACCGTGTTGGCATGTATCGCGTCGACCGTCTTCCAGATATCGGGAAGAGTTGACGCCCAGCCGCTCGAATTGTTCACCTGACCGCCAAACATGAGGAACGGCTTGCCATCCACGAAGAACTGCCAGCCATTTGCGCTCTTCTCGATGCGCGGCATTTCCGCCGCTGCCACCGTCGCGGAGGTAGCGGCTGCTAAGGCCGAAGAACCGATGAGTAATAAGGCCCAAAAGGACCGTGAGTCGGATCGAACCATGTCCGGGATTATCTCACAAGAGCCGCATCGCAAAACGTAGCGTCGTTTTGTTTCGCAGTTTCCTCCGGAGGGGCTATTCTACAGGGAGATATGCGTCCGCAAGCTCTTTTCGCATTGTGCCTGTGCGCATCGGCCGCCGCTGCCCCTTACGCATCCAATAGGTATCTTCAGATCCGTCTGGATGAAAAGACCCACGCCCTCACGGTCACCGACCGGCGCACCCATTCCGAGTGGACTCAAAAACCGCCTGGACCCGAGTTCATCGTCGCCGGTTCCAACGTCGAAGCCGGCGGTATTCGCCTGGCGCTCCACGATAAACTCAATAATCTGGATATCGGGGTGGTAATCGCGCTCGCCAAGGACCAGCCTGAGTTCGAGATTGAGCTTTCCGCCAACGGTCCGCTCGACAATCCCGTCGCATATCCGCCGGCTTTCGTCAGCGGCAAAGGCGCCTGGCTGATCGTACCGATGAACGAGGGCATCATGTATCCGGCCGACGACGCCAGTATCCAGAGCCGGACGCTACTCGCTTACAGCGGGCATGGAATCTGCATGCCGTGGTTCGGCGTCACCGCGGCCGAGAGCGGCGAAGGCTTCATGGCGATCCTCGGGACGCCCGACGACGCTCGGATCGAGATCACCCGCCGGGGCGGCCTGAATCTGTACATCCAGCCGCAATGGGAAGCGTCGCGCGGCCAATTTGGGTACGAGCGAAAGATCCGCTACGTATTCTTCCAGCGCGGGGGCTACGTCGCCCAGGCGAAACGCTATCGCGAATACGCGAAGACAATGGGCTTGTTCAAGACGCTTGCCGCCAAGCGCCGCGACAATCCGAATGTCGATCTGTTGGTCGGCGCGGTGAACGTCTGGAACTGGGACATGAAGAAGGTGGAGCTGGCGAAGGAGATGAAGTCGCTAGGTATGGAGCACGTGCTGTGGTCGAGCGGCGGTGAGCCGAAGGAGATCGAGGCCATCAACGACCTCGGCTATTTGAGCAGCCGCTACGACATCTACCAGGACGTTTTTCCGCCCGAAGCTCCGCAATCGATGAAGCATGCCGGGTGGCCCGACGACCTCGTCTGGTTGCCCAACGGCGAGTGGATGAAAGGATGGGCGCATCGTCAGAAAAATCCCGACGGCAGCGAGACCGTTTTTGAGGGCGGCGTCATCAATTCCCAGCGCGGCCTGGAACGCGCCAAACTGGAGATTCCCCAAGACCTCAAGACCCACGCGTATCGCTGCCGGTTCATCGACACTACCACGGCATCTCCTTTTCGCGAGGACTATAACCCGGCACATCCGTTGACCCGGTCCGAGGACCGGCAGTACAAGATGAAGTTGCTCGAATACTGTTCCCGCGATGAGAAGCTGGTTGTCGGCACCGAAACCGGCATCGATCCGTCGGTGCCCTACGTTCACTACTACGAGGGGATGATGAGTCTGGGCCCTTACCGGCTGCCGGATGCCGGGCGCGACATGCTTCAGTACAAGCCGCCGACGCCCGATTTTCTCAAGTTCCAGGTGGGCCACTTCTACCGCATCCCGTTGTGGGAACTCGTCTATCACGATTGCGTGGTTGCCCAATGGTATTGGGGCGATTACAACAACAAAGCTCCCGAGGTCTGGCAGCGCCGCGACTTGTACAACATTCTCTACGGCACGCCGCCGATGTTCATGTTTAACCAGGACACCTGGCAAAAGCAGAAGGGCCGTTTCGCCGCCAGTTACCAGGAGATTTGTCCGCTGGTGCGGCGGCTGGGCTACGACGAGATGATCAGTCATGAATTTCTGTCGCCGGATCACGCCGTGCAGCGGACCCGATGGAAATCGGGCGCCGAAATCGTGGTTAACTTTGGGGACTCCGCGTATCGGCTGGCTGACGGCCGCACGGTCGAGCCTGCGGCGTCACTGGTTCGCCGTCCGTGACCTGCGGGTGGATTCCCATGTCTCCACCAATTCCATCGGCGTGCCGTCCGACTCAAAAGTGGCCTAAAATGTCCGTTTTTGAAAATCGTCGGGAAGAAGCGTGAAATCCCCCGCGCGCAACTGCGGGAAGAAGCTGGCGGCGCGCGGCTGAACGCGCCTGCCTGCATACCACCCCGGCTTTCGTGAGATCATTGCCTCTGGAGGTATCGAATGACCAAGCTCGTGATCGCAGCCGCTGTTGCCGGACTATTCGGCGCTACCGTTTTTTGGGGGGCGGACAAGCCCATCAAAGCCGTTAAAGTGGAACTGAAAAACGCCAAGGGAGAAAGCGTCGGAACTGCCACCGTCGCCGCCGCCGGTTCCGGCGTGACGATTGCCCTGAACTTGAAGAACCTGCCGCCCGGAGAGCACGCCGCGCACATTCACCAGAATGCCAAGTGCGAAGCGCCGGGATTCACGTCGGCTGGGCCGCACTTTAACCCCGACCAGAAGCATCACGGTCTTGAAAACCCCGAAGGACCCCACGCCGGCGACATGCGGAATTTCACCGTCGCGGCAAATGGCACGGCCAAGGTCAAGCTGGAAGATCCGCGGGTGACCTTGACCGAGGGCGCCAATTCGGTATTCGTCAACGGCGGAACGGCGCTGGTGATTCACGCCAAAGCGGACGATATGAAATCGGATCCATCCGGCAACGCAGGCGACCGCATTGCCTGCGGCGCGATCGTGAAGTAGCGGTTGGCAGGTGCTGGGTGCTTCGCCCGGAGGAATTAACGGTGAGCCATCCAACCGGCCGATACTTTCTTCAAATACCCGGCCAATCTTCCGGACCGGGTTTTGCGCGTTATCGACAATCCGGCGATTGACCATCGCAGTGCTCTCGGCGCGGCGGACGTGGCCATGATCGCCGCGTCTCATGCAGGTCGGACGCCAGCGTTGTGTCCAATAAATAACTGGACAGACTGTGTGGGGCATCTAGTCCTGGCTGCGGCCGCCTTTCAGGCGGCTCTTCCCATCGCGCCTGTCTACCTTGCGCCAGGGAGGTACGTGCGTGGGGATGTTACGTTTATCCCCTACTACGTGGTCCAGAATCGTGAGCCCACTTCGATGGAAGTCTGGATTCCGTATCGGGAAAGCCGTTGAGCACCCGAGTTGCAATTGGTTCACCTGTGCTGTTCTTAGGAAGCTGATACTGCGCCTGGAGAATCGGATGTCCAAATCTCTTATCGCTCTCTTACTGGTCCCGCTGGGACTGATCCCCGGCCAGGAACTCAAGCCGGTTGCGCTGCCAACCCCTCAAACCAGCGGCGGCAAGCCGTTGATGCAGGTCCTCAAAGAGCGGAAATCGGTCCGCGACTTCGGCCCGGAGCAGCTTTCCAGGCAGATGCTTTCGAACCTGCTGTGGGCTGCCTGGGGCATCAACCGCGAAGATGGCCGCCGCACGGCGCCTTCGGCATCCAACCGCCAGGAGATCGACGTGTACGCGATCATGGCCGACGGAGCCTACCTCTACGATGCCAAGGCGAACGCCCTGAAGCCCGTGGCGCGGACCGACATGCGCAAGTTGACTGGAACCCAAGCGTACGCCGCCGATGCATCCGTTAATCTGGTTTACGTCGCCGACACCGCCAAGTTGGGCGGCGACGACGCGGCAAGGATGGCTACCGCGAATGCCGACGCCGGGTTCATCGCACAGAACGTGTATCTCTTCTGCGCTTCCGAAGGTCTGGGCACGGTGGTGCGTGGATCGGTGAATCGCGCCGCCCTGGGCGCGGCCATGAACCTGCGCGCGGAGCAGCGGATCATCCTTGCCCAAAGCGTGGGCTACGCCAAGAAGTCCGCCGGCGACTAACCCGCTTTTCGCACAGACTGTCCGGGCGGGATGGGGGCGTGTGCTCTCCGGCAACACAAATCGCTAATGTTTTGCTGCAAACGGCCGATCTGTTGGGTAGAAGCCTGCCAGTGCAGGTCTGCTGAATGTCATGAACCGTAATCGCCTCCTACTGATAGCGCTGCTGGCTCTCCAGCCGGCGGATCGCGCTCTTGCCACTGCCACTGCCTCGGACATAGCCTTGACACCGACCGCATTAGCCTTTTCGTATCAGATCGGTGCCGCGCTGCCCGCGGCAGAGCAGTTGGCCATCAAAAGCACCGGGGCAACCGCCTTGGCCTTCACTCTGACCGTCACTCAACCTACCGCATGCACCGCGCCCTGCCTGATAGTCTCGGCCAGCTCTGGGACGACGCCAGCCAACCTTCAGGTGTATGCGAACCTGACGGGCCTCGCCGCCGGCTCGTATGCCGCGGCGATTACCGTCAATGCACCGGCGGCGGTTACGGTTACGCAAAACGTGAACGTCACCCTGACCGTGGGCGACCCGCCATCCTCCTTATCCGCCAGCACAACCTCTCTGGCCTTCACTTACACCACCGGGAACACGCCTATCGCGCAGTCCTTGCCGGTTATTCTTGCAACCAGCGGCGACGCTCTAACCGCGACCGTTACCGTCTCGGGCGGCACCTGGCTGAAGGCATCCCCCACGGGAAGCGTCGCGTTAATCGGTCTGCCGGAAACCCTGACGATCACCGCCGATGCCACCGGGGTGGCACCGTCCGTGACCCCGTATAAAGGCACGGTCACGGTTGCCTCTTCGAATGCCGCCAATAAGGGCCTCGTGATCAACGTAACCCTAACCGTCAGCTCGGGGATCCCCACGATTGCCGCCAATGGAATCTGGCCGCCCGGCGCTCCGGCTGGCAGCACAGTCCCTGTCACCATCACGATTACAGGCACAAACTTCACCTCCAGCTCCACGGCAGCCGGCGGGAGCACCTCCCTGACCAGCATTACCATACTGAATTCGACCACCATGTTGGCCACCATCCCGGTGTCTCTGCTGGCAACCACGGGGAGTCTGTCGATCGTCATTTCGACTCCATCGGCCGCCTCGGCATCGGCGCCAGGGACCTTTACGGTCTATGACCCCACGGTCCCCCAGGTTTGGGCAGTGGTCAACAGCGCCAGCTATAACCCAGGGGTGGTCACCCCCGGGGAAATCGTTACCATCTACGGTGCAGGGCTCGGACCCGCCGGCACAACCTCGTTTTCGGGCAATTCCCTGCCGCTCAGCCTGGGAGTCTCGGGAGCGAACACTTCCATCACGATCGACGGCAACCCAGCCCCGTTGCTCTACACCAGCCCCACACAGGTCAGTTGCGTCGTACCCCTGGCCGTCGCGCCGGGTACGGCCAGCGGTCCAAGTGTGAATCTGAACGTGACGTACAACGGGGTAACCTCTGCTACGCCGTTCAGCCTGAACGTCGTGGCTGCCGATCCGGGAGTCTTCACGCTGGGCCCTTCCGGGCAGGGCGCCATCTTGAATATCGACACCAGCGTCACCCCAAACAACTATACGGTGAACGGCGCAAAGAATCCGGCGACCACGGGCTCCTGGGTGGCGATCTACGCCACTGGTTTCGGGGTGACTTCCTGCACAGCCGCCCCGAATAGCCCATGCGATTCGCCGCCGCCGACCGAGTCCCAGTTCGTCGGTGGCGGAATCGTCACGCCAGTCGGGGCCCTCGCGGTCACGATCGGCGGCCAGTCAGTGGCCTCTCCGGTGGGGGTCGTTCCGGTCGGCTCGGTAATAGGTCTGCTGCAGGTCAACGCACAGGTCCCGGCAGGTGTCACTGCCGGTAGTGCCGTACCCGTAGTAATCTCCATCGGAGGCGCAAACAGCGTCGGCACTGCGACCATGGCCGTGAAATAGTCAGTCCTTTTCGGGCCGGTGCGGCAAGGATGCGGCGGGTGGCCCCGATGCCGTTCATGGCGGGCATGGCGATGTCCATGGCGACTACGCCGGGCGCGTGCTCCTGCGCGCCCGCCCTTTCGAGAAACGCTTTCCCGATGCGCGTTTCCTCGCCGCTGACGCGGTCGAGAGCCGTCAGGGTGCCAATCGCGGCGGCCAGAATGCCCAGCAACAAGCCGCCGAAGACCTAGCCAGAATACCAAAGACGCGGCTCTGGGGCGGGCGACACCCCGCTTCCCGCATGGACTCTCCTTAGCTTAAAGTGTAGTAAAGGTGGCCCAGGGCGCAGAACCCTGCGCGAACAGGATGCCCACGGCCGCCGCAAATGGAGTAACAATAGAAGTGCAGAAGGGATTTATGAAACCTACCAGACTTTTTATCGTGACGATCGCGGTGAGCGCCGCTATCATTTCCGGATGCGCTAAAAAGAAAGTGGCCGCGAAGCCGCCGGCGCCGCCAGCGCCCGCGGTGAGTGCGCCTGCCACTCCGGCGCCCGCCCCCCCGAGCAGCCCAGCGCCCGCCGCCCCGCGGGCTGTCGCAGCGGCTCCGGCCACCCGCATTCCCGACGCTCCGACTCGTGCGCGTATCGACGAGTTGCTGGCCAAGATCGAAGATGCTTACTTCGACTATGACAAGCACACCCTGCGCCCCGATGCCATCACGGCGCTCGAAGCCGATTCGAAGGAGTTGCGCGACATCATCGTGCAGTATCCCGATTACAAGCTGACTATCCAAGGCCACGCCGATGAGCGCGGCTCGGAAGAGTACAACATGGCGCTGGGCGAAGCGCGTGCCGAATCGGCTCGGACCTACCTGGCCGGCGTGGGCATTCCGCAAGACCAGCTATCGCTCGTCAGCTACGGCAAGGATAAGCCGGCCTGCGAAGACCACAACGAATCCTGCTGGCAAAAGAATCGCCGTATTCACATCGAGGCTTCCGCGAAGTAGCGGCTCCGATAGGGCAGACGATCTCGGCATGTTGTCTGCCCCGTTTTTTGGTTGAGCCGGAGGGTCGTATCCGCAGGCAAGCGCTCAAAGGGAAGAGCCGCCTGAAATTGTGGCTACAGCCCGGGTTGGCTGCCCCACTGAGGCGCTGCTCAGGGGTCCCGCTCAACCTGCTGTAAAGCAATTGGCTTATGCTGGCGTTATGCGACGCAGGCTTCTCCTTCTGGTTTTGCTGGCCGCGGCGGCCGTGATCGCCGACGAAACCAGGGTGTTCCCCATCCTCGCGAGCACGGTCCGGCTAGGCAAGCAACCGGAAGGGTTTTATCTCGTCCCCACCAATCAATTGCTGCGGCCGTGGGGACGGTTATCGCTCATCGCCGGCCGCCCCGTCGACATGGCGTTCGATTCGCACCACCGCACGCTGGCGGTGCTCAACTGGCGTAGCGTGCTGCTCGTCGACGGCGTCAGCGGCGTGCGCCTGGCCGAGGTGGAATCGCGCGCCACTTCTTACGCCGGCATCGCCTTTCGTCCCGGCGACCGGGAAGTCTGGGCCAGCGAAGCCTCCGGGGAAGATCGCGATACGATGCTGGTGATCGAGCTATCCGATGTGGGCGTGCCGGTCCGTTCCAGCCGGATCCCATTGCCGGGCCATCCGGTTCCCGTCGGGATTGCGTTTTCGGCGGATGGTTCGGCGGCCTACGTCGCGCTGAGCCGCGACAACGCGCTCGCCGTGATCGACACCGCGTCCCGCCGCGTGGTGCGCCGCATCGAAGTGGGCATAGCGCCGTTCGGAGTGGTGGCAGCCAAGAACGGCATGGTGTACGTCTCCAATCGAGGCGGCCGCCGGCCGCATGGCAACGAATCGGTCGCGCCTTCGAGCGGCTCGGAGGTGCTTACCGATCCCGTCACCGGATCGTCGGTTTCGGGAACGGTTAGCGTGGTCGACGCGGCATCCGGCAGCGTGCGCGAAATTTCCGTGGGTCTGGCGCCATCCCAGATTGCGCTTTCCCCGGATCAAAAATTGCTGGCGGTCGCCGACGGCCATTCCGATGCCGTCACCTTGCTGGATACGCAAAGCCTGAAGCACGCCGATGTGCCTATCCCGACGTATCCGGACGCCGCCATCGGCAGCCAGCCCATCGCCAGCGCCTTCAGCCCGGATGGCGCCAGCCTCTACGTGGCGTGCGCCGGCAACAATGCTATCGCCGTGCTGTCGGGCCACGGCCTGGATTGGCAGGTAGCCGGCGCATTGCCCACCGCCTGGTTCCCTTCCGCCATCGCCGTGGACGGCAACGGCGCCCTGCGCGTCGTCGACATCAAGGGCGTGGGCAATACCGCCGACGCCAACGGCACCTTCAACTCCAGGGAGTACGAAGGCTCGCTGGAACAGATTCCGGCCCCTCTGCCGATGCAGGTGATGGCCGGCACGCGCGAGGTAGGCGCCGCCAATGCGCCGCAGTTGGACCCGGCCGGCGGAGTCCGCAACCTTTCCGCCCTGGACATCCGGCATGTCTTCCTGATCGTCAAGGAAAACCGCACCTACGACCAGGTGCTGGGCGATCTCGGCCGTGGCAACGGCGACCCCAAGCTCACCATGTACGGCCGCGACGTCACCCCTAACCACCACGCCCTGGCCGAGCGCTACGTGACGCTCGACAGTTTCTACACCGGCGGCGCCATCAGCTTCGACGGCCACCAGTGGCTGATGCAGGGCTTCGTCAGCGACTACGTGGAGCGCGCGTTTGCCAGCTCCCCGCGCGGTTACGCCTGGAATATGGCCGACGCGCTCACCGTCTCTCCCGCCGGTTTCTTCTGGCAAAGCGGGCCCAAGCCCATCGACCTTCGCATCCTGGGCGAGTTCATGGAACCCGGCAAGTGGGACCCTGTGACGCAGTCGGTCAAGGACATGGATGAAGCCAGCGAACTGAAATGGAGCGACTATTGGAAGCTCTACCAGGAGGGCAAATGGCAGTCGGCGGTGGGCGCCCGGCCCGGCGTACCCGCGCTGGCACGCTATTCCAGCGTCCGCTATCCCTACGATTCACTGTCCATTCCCGACCAGATCCGCGCCGAGGAATTCCTGCGTGAATTCGGCGAGGCCGAAAAGACCGGCCACTGGCACCAGCTCACCATCATGACTTTGAACCAGGATCACACCAACGGCACCCGCCCCGGTTCGCCCACGCCGCGTTCCATGGTGGCCGACGACGACCTGGCTCTGGGTCGCGTCGTGGAAGCGATTTCCAAGAGCCGCTTCTGGTCCAAGAGCCTCGTCTTCGTGGTTGAGGACGATGCCCAGGATGGCGTAGACCACGTGGACGGGCACCGCACCGTGGCCCTGGCCATTGGCCCGTTCATTCGCCGCGACTCGGTGGATTCCAACAACTACAACCACACCAGCATGATTCGCACCATCCAGGAGATTCTCGGGATCCCGCCGCGGACGCGCTTTCTGGCGTCGGCCCGCGTCATGACCAGCATTTTCACGCCTGAGGCCGATCTGAAGCCGTACCGGCATCTGGCGCCCGCTCAGCCACTGGACGAAATAAATCCACCCCTGAAAGCCCTGGCCGGCCGCCAGCTTTGGGCCGCGCGCCAGTCCGCCGCCATGAACTGGGCCGATCTCGACGACGCGCCTCAAGACGTCCTGAACCGGATTCTCTGGTGGGACGCCAAAGGCTACGATACTCCTTATCCGGCCGAAGGCGGGCGCGGAGCGAAGCGGTAGCCATCCGTCCGAGAGCAATGGGTTCGCTCGGATTTTGCGTTCCTTTGTTTTCAATGGCCTAGTGGGTTCGTTCGGTATGGACTCTTCTGGGGCCGAAGCCAGCGTGACCGCGCCTCTATTCCCCCGGCCGCGCAGAACCGCAGGCAACCGGTTTCGCTCGATTTCTTGCGTTCCTTTGTTTTCAGTAATTTATTGGGTTCGTTTGGTGCTGACGACCTGCCCCCGGGCAGCAGGCGCGGCGTTGACTCCAGGCGGTCTCAGGGCCCGCGAGATGGCCAAAAATGGGGCCAGGCACGCTTTGTGCAGGCATTTGCACGAACAGCTTACGGAGCCAATGCGGGTTGGCGACGGTTCAAGATTAATATCCCGCCACCAGGATAGAACACTGGCAGCAGTTGATCCCTGACAAGTGCTTTATTTTCAGTCAAAATATGCTTGTGAATGAAGTGATCGGCGGCACTCGGCCGGAGCGAAGGTCTTGGTCTCGGTGGATCTCTACGCCGGGGCGGGGGCAACTCACGCTCTTGGCACGAGCCTAAGCGCGCAGGAGTCGATGCAATAGCGCAGCCCGGTTGGTGGCGGGCCATCCTGAAAAACATGGCCCAGGTGAGCGTCGCACTTGCTGCATGAAACCGCGACCCGCTCCGTGAAAAAGCTCGTATCCGTTTGGGTGCCGACGTTCTCCTCGGCCGCCGGCGCCCAAAAACTCGGCCAGCCAGTGCCTGAGTCGAATTTCTCGTCGGAGCGGAACACAGCGTTGCCGCAGCAGACGCACCGGTAGAGGCCGTTCTCATGATTGTTCCAGTACAGCCCGGTGAAGGCGCGCTCCGTACCCTGCTTGCGCGCGACGGCGAATTCGTCCGCGGACAATTCGCGCCGCCATTCGGCGTCGGTTTTGACGATTTTGCCGACTTCGACAGTTCCCGTGCGTTCTTTATTGTCCGAGAAGATGACGAGTTTGACCTTGGCCCCGGAGCCGCCCTTAGCCGCATCCGGCAGCGGACGCTCCTTGCGGAAAGAAACCGCGACAATGCCGGCAAATGCGAGCGGCATAAAGAGGAAGGCGCGGCGGGGAATCTGGGATGACAGGGTGGTCGAAAACAAGTCCACTACCTCTGCAAATTGCGGCGGTTCGCGTTGTGCCTTATGGCCCAGGCTGGTGTCATCCCGTTGGATGCGTCCGCGCCGTTCGAAGTTCCGGCGTCTTTCGCGTCTTTCGCCCGACAAATGCCACAGATCCTCTTATGACTATGAGTTATGACTACGAGCTCGGCTCTCCTGGGACTTGCGCGCGGACAAAAATGATAACATAGGCTCTACCGACAGAAGAATCCTTCGCGGCTCGGTCGCACGGATCTCACCGAAGAACTGCGGACTACTTGCCGGGGAAAGGGAACGCCAGCGCTCCGTAGACGCTGGCATGGGCAAGCAAGTGAAAATTCTGCTCTACAACCCCGATAATGGGGTGACCCAGAACTTCATGCCTCACCTCTGGATGTTTCTTCTCCAGGCTCTGACGCCCGGCGGTCACGAGGTGGTTCTGATCGACGGCAACACGCAACCGATGACCGACGCCGAGCTGGTTCGGTTCGCACTCGACAGGCAGATCGGACTGGTCGGAATCGGCGCCATGACGCGCATGATCGCCAAGGCCTACCGGGTGGCAGATGCTCTTCGCGCGGCCGGTATTCCGGTGGTCATGGGCGGACCGCACGTGACCGAAGTACCGGAGGAGGCACTGGGGCGGGACGGCGGACCGCGGCATGCCGACGCTTTGGCGCTGGGTGAAGCGGACGAAACCTGGCCGCGGATCGTGGAGGATGCGGCGCGGGGCGAGCTTAAAGAGGTTTACACTCCGGTGGACGCCTTCGGGCAGGAGCGTAAGCCGAACTTACAGGATTACCCGATCATTCCGTGGGACTCGATCGATTTGCGGCAGTTCAACCGGATTCCGGGCTTTTTGCGTCCGCTGATGCGGCGCTTCGCGCCCGGTTGGGAGACATTTCATATCATTCCGATTGAATCCGGACGCGGTTGCCCCTATGGATGCGAGTTCTGTACAGTAACGGGTTTCTTTGGCGATTCGATTCGGTACCGGTCCAACCAGAGCATAGTCGAGGAGATGCTCAAGATCAAAGAGCGTGCCGGCAGCACTGGCGGCAAGGCCGCGGTATTCTTCGTCGACGATAACTTCGCCATCAACGTGAAGCGGACCAAATCGCTTTTGCGCGACGTCATTGCCGCCGGCGCCCAACTGTCGTGGGTGGGGCAAATCAGCGCCAACCTGTTGAAGGATGAAGAACTGCTCGATTTGATCGCCGCTTCGGGCGGTAAGTGGATCTTCATCGGGATGGAGTCTCTCGATCCGGCCAATCTCGCCAGCGTCAACAAGAGCTTCAATAAGCCGGCGGACTACGCCCGCGTGCTTGAAGCGCTGGCCCGGCGCCACGTCTATGCGATCACGTCGTTCATCTTTGGGCTGGATCACGATACTGTCGGGGTGGGCGAGCGCACCGTCGCCCAAATTCGCGAGTGGCCGCCGGTGTTGCCCGTGTTTGGACAGATCACTCCGTTCCCCGCTACTCCCTTGTATGAGCGCCTGGAGAAGGCGGGCCGGCTGACACGGCCGAAACATTGGCTCGAGTTCGCCCCGTTTCAGATGGCGCACACGCCTCTACGCATCACCATCCCCGAGGTGCAGGACGAGGTCCGGTACGCTTGGACGAGCTCTTACAGCCCTCAAGAGTTCGAGAGGGCTCTGGAATCGATCGCGGACGAGCCGGCTGCGTATAAGATCAGCCACCTGATGGCCCGGATGTTCTTCCGCGGAATCTATTTTCCGCAAAAGGGGGCGTGGGAATGGCTCAAGCTGGCCGCCCGGAACCGGCGCGCTATTGGTGGCGTGGCCAAGGATTGCTTCACTCGCTGGCACGGCGCCAAGGGCCCGGGCAAGCTGGACTTCAACGGCTCGCCAGAGGCTGCTTTGGTTGCGGCCACACAGCCAGAGTCGGGAACAGATTGAGTTTGCCGGAGGTGTGTGCGCCCGAAAAGGCGCGCATCGATCGGACATATCGAATGGCCTCTTTGTGGGTATCTTTCGGCCAAGCGGTAGGATAGCCTCCGGCTGATCCAGGCCAAGGGCCTACTCCACAAGAAGTGTGCGGCGAACGGCGTGTTCTCAAGGAAGTTAAGAAACTCCAGGGACCGATTGACAATCGGTCTTCAGGTTACCAACCTGCCCCACAACAGTTATCCGGACGATTGGCCATGCGGTGAAGCGGTTCCGAGTTCTCCCTGGAGCGCGGCGCGAACCAGTTGGGATCGGGTGCGGACGCCGGCTTTTTCGAACAGTTGCTGCAGGGTGGATTTGATGGCGGATTCCGATGCGCCGACCTTGCTGCCGATTTTCTTGTTGGTGAGCCCGTCGAGCAAGCCCCTAAGGACAACCTGCTCCCGCTCGGTGAGGCCGTCGAGACTCCGATCCTCGTGTTGCGGGTAACGATCGGCTAGGAGCTGAATGACCCTCTGGTCCACCCAGGTTTCGCCGCTGGCGATGAGTCGAACCGCGTGCAGGAGGCGGCGTGAAGAATCGGACTTCAAGAAAATTCCGGACGCGCCGAGTTTCAGTACGGCGGCGGATTGCGCCGCGTCGATTCCCGCGGTGACTATGAAAAACTTTCCCCGGTAGCCGGCCTGCCGGGCAGCGGAGATAAACGCGTCGCTGCGTTCGGCCTTGATCTTGAGCTCCAGCAGGACGATATCCGCGGGGGAGCCCGCCAGCAGTTCCAACGCTTCGGCAAAGTGGGCACATTGGCCCACTACTTCCATATCGGCCTCCGACGCCAGGAGGCGACCAAGGCCCTCCCGGAAGAGTCCATTATCGTCGACCAAGGCCAGCTTAACTCGCCGCGCCTCTGATGCTTGTTTCACTTCTGTCTGCCCTGTCACTGCATGGTACGCCTTGCGGCCCGCTTCGCCAAGGGCGGCCCGCGTTTCACCAGAACAAGGAGGAACTCATCGCGGCCATGAACAGCGAGGCCGGCAAGATCCCGGGCGCCATCTGGAACTTTTCGCAGCCGATCGCGGACAACATGGAGGAGGCGGTCAGCGGCGTCAAGGGCCAACTGGCCACCAAGGTTTATGGCGACGACCTGAGAACCCTCGAAGACAAGGCCGACCAAATTGTGGGCATCATGCGGCATGTCAAGGGAATCGAGGATTTGGGCGTGTTTCGCGTTCTGGGGCAGCCCAACGACAATTTCGAGGTGGATCGTCAGAAAGCCGCGCGCTACCAGATCAACGTGGCCGACGTTCAGGACGCCATTGAGACCGCGGCCGGAGGAAATGCGCTCACCCAGGTATTGCAGGGCGAGGCGCGCTACGACCTGGTGTTGCGATACCTTCCCCAGTACCGCAACACGAAGCAGGCGATTGAGCAGATCCGACTGCTCTCTCCCACCGGCGAGCGGGTTTCGCTGGCACAACTCTGCAAAGTGGAAGAACGCGACGGCGCGTCCGAGATTTATCGCGAAGGCAATCAGCGCTACATTGCGATCAAGTACAGTGTTCGCGGGAGGGACCTGGGCGGCGCCGTCGAAGAAGCGATCGCGAAGGTAAACGCGAAAGTTCAACTGGCGCGCGGCTATCACATCGATTGGGAAGGCGAATACGAAAGCGAAAAGCGCGCCGAAGCGCGGCTGCTGCTGATTGTGCCGCTGACGGTCCTGCTGATCTTCATGATCCTGTATTCGATGTTTCACTCCTTCAAGTGGGCGATGCTGATTCTGGTCAATGTGATGCTGGCGCGCATCGGCGGTTTACTTGCCCTGCTGATCACGCACACGAATTTCAGCGTATCTTCCGGGGTTGGGTTTCTGGCGCTCTTTGGAGTCTCGGTCCAGACCGGGGTCATCATGCTGGAATACATCAACCAGCTTCGTGTGCGCGGCAACACCATCGAGGATGCCGCCGTGGAGGGAGCGGTGCTGCGGCTCCGTCCCATCATGATGACCATGCTGGTAGCGACTTTGGGCCTGCTGCCGGCCGCGTTGTCGCATGGGATCGGCTCCGATTCGCAGCGGCCGTTTGCGATCGTGATTGTCGGGGGATTGATTTCCGACCTGGTGATGAGCATCTTCCTGCTGCCCACATTATATGTCTGGATGGCGGGCGAACACGATGTCCTCCCGACAATCGAATCGGAGGACGAGGTTTAACCCTGGCATCACTGAAAGGCCAGGCTCACTACGTTAGAGGCCGTTCCATCCGCCACCAGGTAGACCCGCACCGTGCCCGCGCCGGCCAGGCTCCTGGGGATCGAGACGTTGACTTGATCGAGGCCAGAGTAACCGCTCACTGCCCCGTCATACAGCACGGGAACGCTCTGGCCGGCCACGAAGCATTGGACCGATGCCGCGCCGCGAAGTCCGGTGCCATAGAGCTCGACGTACAACGTGTCGGTCGCGGCGCCTAAGCTGAGCGGCACAGGCAGGCAACTCCGCGGGGTTTGTGTCGTACAGGTAAAGACGGTTTCGTTGGTGACCTGGTTCGAAGCCGAGTCGAGCAGCGCGACGGCGGCGGCTACGTTCGCGCCGTCCTGGTTCATGCTGTACAGTCCCGGGGCTGCAGAGGCAATGGTCATCGACCCGGCGAGCGTCGACGCTGAGCCTGCGAGCACAGTCACTTTCGCCGCGCCCGCTGCCAGGCCCGATGGAATCAGGATATTCGCCTGTCCGGGCGACACGGCAAACAGCGGAGCAAGCTGGCTGTTTCCCGCGCTGTCCGTAATCCGAACCGAAGTCCCGCCCAGCGAGGTGGGAAGCGGCAGCGTGGCGCCCGCCGATTGCGAAGCGATTCCGGAGCCGAATAAAGAAACAATTTCCTGCGGCGCTACCACGCCAGCGGTATAACTGGCGTTATTGACCGGGGATACCACCGGGGGCGCATTCAGATCGACGCGCACCACGCTGTACGCGGGCACCGTGACCGGGTTGGTGGAAGTCGATGTCTGAATTACCACAGCGTTCGGACTCGCCGCCGAGTTGATCGCGCTGGGATCGGTGCCGGAGATAAACTCCACCGGGAGGGTCCCGGAAACCGGAGTCCCGTTGACGCTCACCGTCACTTGATGCACGGTCGCGCTCTTGTTCGCGATCAGGACGCTTTGCTGCCCTGTGGCGCCGATGTACGCCTGCGCGTAGAGCGCCGGAATCTGTCCCAGACCGGTTGCAGGCACCGTGGCGCCGCCCGTGACAGTGGTTGCGGGGACTTCGTTCGCGTTGCGCAGTACGCCATACAGCAGGGCGTCTCCCAACGGCTGTGCGGTGGCGAAAAAGCCGAAGTCGAGCGACAGCGTGTCGATCGTCGTCCCCTGGTCGTAAGCGTTCGTCACGTCGTTAAAGTGCGTGGTGGCCGCGTTCACACCCCGCGTGCCGGTCAGTGCGTGCGGTCCCACATACAGCATGGAAGGCACCGTCGACATGCGCATCACGTACTCGGCGGCATAGATGGCGCCGTAAAGTGTACCGTCGGTCAGCGAAGTTCCCGTGCCGAGGCCGTCGTTCGAGGGCAGAAACTCCGAAATCAGGAACCTGGTTCCGGGCGGATTCAGCGGCGCGAGATACCCGGTAACATAGGCCGCAGACTTGGACGCCAACACCGCATTCTCGTCCGCCATCCACTGGCCGAACGAACCCGTGCTCTGCGGCGGATAGTGATGATAGGTGACCGCGTCCCAGTACGGATTGGGGTACGACAAAATGGATTGATCCCAAGTCGGATTGTCCACGGTATCGCCCGCGTCCATAAAGAAGATGGCCACTACCGCGTTGGGATCGGCCGCCTTGATGGCATCGCGGTACGGCTTCATCTTGGTCACATAATCGGCCCCTGACTTGAAGAAGTCTGAATAGAAATATGGCTCATTGGACAACTCCCATACCGCAACCGGGACATGGTTGGCCTTGGCGAACGCTGCCATCTGTCCCGCCGATTGTGCAGTGTCGGTGAACCCGTTGACGCAAACGATCAGTCTTGCGCCCAGAAAATTCGCCCGATTGGCCGCATCCACAAACTGCCCGCCCCCTTTTCCGTTGACCCACGGAACGGCCTCGCTGAGGAGGGATGCTATGTTCGTGCCCTGAAACTGCGCTACCCAGGCGGGGACCATCAGCCCCGTTTGCCAGTTGAAGGCGTCGCTGAAGCTGCCGCTGGGATAACGCACCCAACCCGGCGAAAGCTGCGCCGCCACGTTGTTGAACCGGTAATCGTAGTATTCGACCGGATAGACGACCTCGTCGTTGAATCCGCCGAAATTGGCGTTCAGAGTGGTGGTCTGTGCGGTGTTGATGTCGATGGTGGCGGACACCTGCGCTACGGCGCTAAGGCTGGCCGCGGCGATTGCCAACGGCAGCCAAACGGGAAAGAGTTCCATAAGTCCCAAGCCGACCCATGAAATGGAACCCTTCCGGACGGGCGAAGTTGCGTCGCGCCAGGCTATCGCTTCGGCGCATGGCCTGAAACCGCCGCCCGCAGGCAGGCAGCCTCGCCGCGGAAAAACGCCCGGTCGTGCGCCGCCTGGTCGGCCGTGCGGATCATTTGAATCGCCTGGATAAAGTCAATCGGCTTCCAAAGAACGCCGCACGCGCCGCGCGAATAAGCGTCCGTCAGGAACTGCCAGTCTACCGGGTCCGCAACCACCAGAGCGGGAGTAAGCGGATGCACTTCCGCAAGCATCGCCAGCGCGTCGCGCCATGTTCCGTCCGGAAATGTGACGTCGGAAAGGAACGCTGTGCCGCTGGTCACAGTCAGGAGAAAATCCGCCTCGTCTAAGGTTTCCGCCCGGTGCATTCGTATCCCGGAATACTGCAATACACTCGCCAGGAATGAGTAGTCCGAACGGAAGCACGTAAGGAACACACACTCGATCCGTTCCGGCCGCTGGGATTCGGTTTCTCGGTTGACCCGGTATTGCCCCGTCGTAACCAAGTCGCGTCACCCTCCCAGAACGTCGAGAATAGCGCCCGATCGCCCCGAGTTCCATCCTCTGCATAGAGTAGGCAAGCGGCAATGGAAGATGAGGCGCCGGCCGCTTCAAACCCGCAAAAGTCATAAATCTGACGTTACGCTGGCGACCCCGGCCGGGCTCGTTGTCAAGGTTGCCGCCAACATGGAAAGATATTGGCAAGGAACGCTCTCATCGATGCCACTCGGGATACTCAAAATCGTCCAGGCCGGCGACCCGGTTCTGCGCCGGCCGGCCCGGCCGGTAACGCCGGAGGAAATCCGCGGCCGGGAAATGCAGCAGCTCATCGAGTGGATGCGCGAGACCATGCGCGATGCGCCCGGAGTAGGCCTCGCGGCTCCCCAGGTCGGACTGTCCGTCCAACTCGCCGTGATTGAGGACCGGCCGGAGCTGCTCGCGTCTCTGGCGCCGGAGCGGCTGGCCGAGCGCCAACGCCGGCCCGTGCCTTTCCAGGTCCTGTTCAATCCGCGGATCGAGCTGACCGGCGACCAGGTGGAGTTCTTCGAAGGCTGCCTCAGCTTCGCCGGATTCAGCGCCATTGTCTCCCGGTCGCTCAGGGCCGGCGTGAGCTGTCTCGACCATCGCGGCGAGCCGCTGACTTTTCAGGCCGAGGGATGGCACGCCAGGATCGTGCAGCATGAACTGGACCATCTCAACGGCACTCTCTATGTGGACCAGATGCGTTCCGGATCGCTTACGACCATGGAGAATTTGAACCGCTACTGGAGCGACGTGTCGATACAGGAGGTGCTGGAAAGGTTGAGGTGCGGCGTTGCGGATTAGGCCATTGGCCTGCGCTTTACGTTCTGCTCTGCGCGAATGCAGGCCAAAGGCCTACTCCACTTCCGCCTCGCCCACAAAATGCAACACCACGCTTCGGCGATGCGGCGATGCGCGGTGTTCGAACAGATAAATGCCCTGCCATGTGCCCAGGGCCATGCGCCCACGCTCGATGGGAATGGAGATCTCGGTCAGTGTCAGGGCCGCGCGAATGTGGGCCGGCATATCGTCGGCGCCTTCGATGGTATGGCGGTACAGTCGCGGGTCCTCGGCTACCAGGCGATTGAAGAACGCGTTCAGATCGGCGCTTACGTCCGGGTCGGCGTTTTCCTGGATGGTGAGGGAAGCCGAGGTGTGCTGCACGAACAGGGTAAGCAGGCCCTCGCCGGCACCGTGGCCGGCCAGCCAGTCGGCAACCCTGCTGGTGATCTCGTACAGGCCCTTGCCGCGCGTCGCCACCTCCAGGCGCCCTTGGAATTGCCGCAAGGCCAGCTACTCCACGGTGACGCTCTTGGCCAGGTTGCGCGGCTGATCCACGTCGCATCCGCGCCGCACGGCGATGTGATAGGCCAGCAACTGTAGCGGCACAATCTCCAGCAGCGGGCTGAGCAGTTCGCGGGTGGCCGGAATTTCGATCACGTGGTCGGCCGTTTTGCGGACATGCTCGTCGCCTTCGGTGACCACCGCGATCACGATGCCTTCGCGCGCCTTCACCTCCTGAATATTGGAGAGCGTCTTTTCGTACAGCACGCGGCTCTCTTCGCTGGAGCGATCCTGCGTGGCCAGCACCACCACCGGCAGTTTCTCGTCGATGAGCGCGTTCGGGCCGTGCTTCATTTCGCCGGCCGGATAACCCTCGGCGTGAATGTAGGAGATCTCTTTCAGCTTCAGCGCGCCTTCGAGCGCGATCGGGTAGTGAACCCCCCGCCCCAGGTAGAGCGCATTGGTGACGTGGTGGAAGTCGCGCGCCAGTTGCTCGTAGATCGCGTCGTGCGAAAGCACGGTTTCGAGCTTGCCCGGAATGAGCAGCATCTCCTGCACCAGGCAGCGCGATACGCTCTCGTCCAGCCGATGGTTGGCTTGCCCCAACTGCATGGCCAGGATGAACAGCGCGGTCAACTGGCAGGTGAAGGCTTTGGTGGAGGCCACGCCGATTTCGGGCCCCGCGTGGGTATAAATGGCGCCCGCCGCTTCCCGCGTGATCATGGAGCCGACCACGTTGCAGATGGCCAGCGTCTTCGAGCCCCTATGCTTGGCCTCGCGCTGTGCCGCCAGCGTATCCGCGGTCTCGCCGGATTGCGAGATCACCACCGTGAGCGTGTCTTCCAGAATGATCGGGTCGCGATAGCGGAACTCGCTGCCGTAATCCACCTCAACCGGAATGCGCGCCAGTTTCTCGATGAAGAACTTGCCCGCCAGCGCCGCGTGCCAACTGGTGCCGCAGGCAATGATGCGCACCGTCCGGAAACGCGCGAATTCGGCCGGCGCGATATCCATCTCATCCAAAAAAATGCGTCCCGTTTCCTGGCCCACACGCCCCAGCATGGTGTCGCGAACCGCCCGCGGCTGCTCGTAAATCTCCTTGAGCATGAAGTGCTTGTAGCCGCCCTTTTCCGCCAGAATCGGGTCCCACAGCACGTGCGCCACCTGCCGGTTCACGGGCCGGCCCTCAAAGTCGCACAAACGCACGCCGTCGGGCTGCAGAATCGCCATGTCGCCATCCGCCAGGAAGAACATGTCGCGGGTATAGCTGAGAATCGCCGGCACGTCGGACGCGATGAAGTATTCGTCGTCGCCGATGCCTACCACCACCGGCGGACCGTTCCGCGCCGCTACGATCTTATAGGGATCCGAGCGCGAGATCACGGCCAGCGCAAACACCCCGGCCAATTCCTTCACCGCTGCGCGGACAGCCTCTTCCAGGTTGCCCGCGAAGTATTTCTCCACCAGGTGCGCGATGACTTCGGTGTCAGTCTCGGTCCTGAACTTGTGGCCTTCGGATTCGAGCTGGTGTTTGAGCGGGAGATAGTTTTCGACGATCCCGTTGTGCACCACCACCACGTCGCCCTTGCAGTCGCGATGCGGGTGGGCGTTCTCTTCGGTGGGCCGGCCATGGGTGGCCCACCGCGTATGGCCGATCCCGAACGAGCCGTCTACCGGGTTCATGCGGATGGCGTCTTCCAGGTTGCGCAGCTTCCCCTTGGCCCGGCGTATCGCCAGCTCGCCCTGTTCGTCGTATACCGCCAACCCCGCTGAATCGTACCCGCGGTACTCCAGCCGGCGCAGCCCATCCAGAATGATTGGCACCGCTTTGCGTGTGCCAATGTAGCCTACAATTCCACACATAGCTACATTATAGGGACGCGGAGTTTGTTTTGCGTACTGGGCGGTACCGGCGTCAGTCCAGTATTTCGACCCGGTACTCCTCGATTACCGGATTAGCCAGCACTTCGTGGGCGATGGCTTCCAGCTCCTTCGCCGCCTGCTCCCGGCTCGTGCCGTCGCTCAGAACGATGTCGAAAACTTTGCCCTGCCGCACGTCCGCGATGCAATGATAGCCCAACCCCTCCAGAGCGGACCGCACCGTCTGCCCTTGCGGATCGAGTACCGTCGACTTGAAAGAAACCAACACTCGCGCTTTCATGGAGAACCCCGATTATCGCACGGCGCGGGCGAAGCGCTGATTGCCGATTGCCGATCGCTGAAAGCTTAACCCTGCTTCAAGACCAATACGCGCCCGCCGAGCTTGCCGGATGCCAGCTTGCCAATTCCCGCATCGAAGGTCACCAGCACTCCGTCCCGTTCGGCGGCATGCGCCAGCAGCAGCGCATCGGTCCATTGCTGGTGCCCCTTCAACTCGCCGGCCAACGGCTTGAGGAGAGCGGGGATGTCGCGCTCCAGGGGCCAGAACTCGTGCCCTGGATGGGTGGTCGCTTCGGCAACCAGTTCGAGAGCCGTTTGGGCGCTGACCGCGCCGTGGGTGACCGCCGGATTGGTCAGCAGCCGCAACACGCCAAGCTGTGTGACGGGATCGGTCGCCCACCCCCGATGCCCGGTCTTGGCGAACCAGGCCTGCGCCGCGGCGTGCCCGGTATGCCTCGGCCAAACCAGCGCCAGAAGAATATTGACATCCGCCAGGTGGCGGGTCATTCTTCGTCCAGCAACTCGCGCACCTGTTCGGTGGTAATCGCCGGGATGTCCTCGGAAGCGTCGAGAACCGGCAGTCCATTCACCTTGCGGACGCCGAGTTGGTACCGGCTGCCCCGTCGAATCAGCTCCGATGCCGCCTTCCCCAATGAGATCCGGCGCCGCACCGAAAACTCCTGCACCGCACCCATTGCATCATCTTCCAACGCCAGTGTCGTCCTCATGGCTTCCATGATGACAGAAACACAAAGTGATGTCAAATATTATAATTGATGTCAGTTGGTGCCATTTGATGCATGATCGGCGTTCAGCCGCGGGAACTGCGCCGGATCCGGCCGATCCCTGCGCCGGCCAGCGCTGCCGCGGGAATCACCAGCACGTGCCAGAGCAGGTGGGGCGGCTGCAGAAAGGGGCAGTGCAATTCCAGCGCGAAGATGCCCGCCAGCGCTCCCATCAGACCGGCAGCGGCGCCGGCCGCGGTTGCATGGAGCACCAGGCCTCGGCGCAGCCACAGTGCGGACAGCGCTCCCGCGGGCGCGGCCACGATCAAGCCCATGGTGAGGCAGCCCAGGCCGCGATGGACAAAATCGGTTGCGGAACGATCCGGAAAGAGCTCGAAAAACACGGCCATCAACGCCAATGCGGCCCAGGTTGCCAGGCGCGCCGGGCTGGTGAGCCTGGGGCTGGCCGGAACCATTTCGGCAAACAACGCGCGGCTGGCCAGCCACAGCAGGACGGCCAGTTCGCTGAAGATCAGCGCGGCCTGGAAGCCGCTCAAGGCGCGCAGACCGTATTGGCCAACCAGCATCGATACCGGCAGAGCCAACCCAACCGAGCCCGGTACCAGGATCGCGGATAAACGCCAGGACGACATCATGGGGCGCACCGGGCGGACGCCGGGGACGATGCCGCGCGAGATCGCTTCGATGAGCCCCGCGTCCGGGCCGGGCTGGGATTCCACCGAATCTCTCAGGATGCGATCGATGTCGGGCGGAGTCATGCGCCGTATCCCTTCAGCACCCCGCGCAGTTTGAGATACGCGCGATGGGCCTTCTGCTTGACCGACCCCACGCTGGAAGAGGTGGCGCGGGCGACCTCCTCGAGGGTCATGCCGGAGACTTTCAGCATGAGGAGCACTTCGCGTTGGCTTTCGGGAAGCTCGCCGAGGATGGCCGCCAGATCGGCGCCGGAAGCGCGCGGTTCGGGAGCGGGTGGATCGGGGAAAGTTTCCACCTGGACCTCGCGGGCCTCCCAACGCAGGCTGCGGCGGTAGTGATCGATGCGGATATGCCGGGCGATGGCATACACCCAGGGAAGCAGCGGCTGGCCGGGCCGATAGGTGTGGCGGGCCTGGTGGATGCGCAGCCAGGTTTCCTGCAGCAGATCATCGGCGTGACGGCGGCTGCGGACTTGCGCCAAGAAAAAGCGATAGAGAGGCGGACTGAGCCGCTCGATGACCGCACGGGTGCTGGCGCCGTCGCCTTGCTGATATCCGGCCATGAGAGTTTCGAGCGGGTCGTCTGGGAGCATGTTCCCGTGGCTTTCCCATTATGCCGCCCACGGCGCGGCCCGTCATCCGGAAGCTGCGGCCGATGGCCCCTATCGTCCATATAACATGAATTCGCCGACGGCGTCCGAAAGGTTACCATGCCGCAGCCCCGGCGTCGAGGCTCGGGGGAATCGGCGGTTTACCAGCCGCGGCCACCAGCGGATTTTCCACGTCGAGCGGCACTGTACAGGTACGATGGATAGAGGATGGCAGCAGGCAAAGTCGGGCGGCACTCGTACCGGATCGTCCGGCTGGATTCGTGGGAAGCCTTTCTCAAGCTGGTAACCCAGCCGCCCTATTCGCATTGGGCGTTTCGGGGCGAACGCAGCGAGCGCGGGCCCCTGTTCAGCTCGCTTTCCCGCTACCTGCGCGATTTCGGCGTCGCCCGCGAGGCTTGGCCCTTGCAGGAAGAGCGGATTCTGCGGATCTTCAAGCGCAAAGCCCACCAGTTCCTGCCCAAGCCGCCGGACTGGGAGGACGATTTTCAATGGCTGGCCTTGATGCAGCACCACGGCGCTCCCACCCGCCTGCTCGATTTCACCTGGTCGCCATACGTGGCCGCGTTTTTCGCCATGGAGCGCTCGCTCTCCGATGGCGTCGTCTGGGCCATCAACCCGGCCCGCATCGATAGCAGCCGGGCCCAGCGGCCGGTGCGCGTGGACCCGCGCGTGCACGAGCATTTCCGCCGCTACTTCCTGAAAGGCCGGCGCCGCTTCATCTGGATGGGCGAGCCCCACACCATGAACCGGCGCCTGATCGCGCAATCCGGGACCTTCGCCGTCCCCAGCGTACTGGACGTGCCGGTTGAGGACATTCTGAGCGATACCGATCAGGAGAACATCCTGGCCAAGTTCGTGCTGGCTGCGCCGGTACGGGACGTGGCCATGCGCGAGCTGTACCGCATGAACATCACCTTCGCCACGCTCTTTCCGGACATGGAGGGGCTGGCGCGTTCCATGGGCTACGAGTTGGAGTTCCACTGGGGATACAACCCGCGCACGATGGAGAAGTATCGGGAGTGAGGGGGCGCGGCTTAACCGGCTATTTCCGCGCCGCCAGCGGGCCAAACCCTCGCTGCAATAGCGTTGGCGCGCCCAGAGAGTCTATCCGTTTAACGTGCCACGTGTCAGCCACCGGCGCTACTCGACCGCGTGGCCGGGCATGTTCACGTTTAGAGATCGAGGTTCTTACGAGCCCAGGCGATGCACTTCAGGTTGTACTCGTCTTCGAGTTTGATCTGCGCCTCGGAGCTAAGGCCGGCGATGCGCGGCAGCGGCGCCTTCGGTTTGTTCTTGCGCACCAGCTCCAGCGTCTTGGCCAGGTCCCGTCCGGGCAGCGGGCTGTAGGAATCGTCGAAGGTCGCCCAGTACTTAGTCGTGAACACCGGGATTTTCAGCGGGTCGCGCGTGATCATCTCCAGCTCGAAGATCATGTTGGGGTCCTTCTGACGCAGGAGCCGCACCATCTCCTTGAGGTCGAGCATTCCTTCGCCCATTACGACCTCGGAGAGCAGATAGCCGTCCTCGTAGTCTTCCACCGCCATGTCCTTGATGTGGGCGAAAAAGGTATAGGGCAGGAGCGTCCGCAGTGTTTCCATGGGTTCTTCGCAAAGCGACAAGTTGTTGCCGAAATCGAAACAGACCCCGACATACTCGCTCCCCAGGCGCTTCATCCAGGCGGCCTGCTCGGCGGACCGGTATCCTTTATGATTTTCCATGCCCAGGCGCATCTGGCACTTCCGCAGGACCGGCTCCGCCAGCTCAACCGAAGCCTTGATGCCTTCGAACATCTTCTTCCAGGGCTCGAAGCCGTCGAAGTCTTCGTAGCGGCGTCCGGTCAGCGAAACGTGGAGCGCGGCCGCTCCGGCCTCCTTGTATGCCTTCACCTGCGTCTCGAACGCGTCCAGATCGCTCTTTTGCCGCGGCAGCCGCGGATCGCAGACGAGGTGCATGTCGTACCCTTCGATCCGCGCCCGGAACTTCTTGATCGCATCCTGGTCCGTGGACGGAGGATTCGTCTGCACGCCCGCCAGCCCGATGTTATGGCAATGCTCGACCATATCGAACGGCTGCCCGCCGGCGCGGGCGGCCCGCATACGCAACGCGAACGCGGTGGGCGCTCCACCCAGGCGCGGTGGATTGCCCGGCGCGGGCGCGGCAGTTGAACTCGATGCGAGCCACGCGGGAGCCGCGCCTGCCAGCGCCAAAATGTCTCTTCGTGTCATGATTTCCTCCCTATACGGCAGAGGCCCAACTATCAAACCAGCATGCCCGGGCGGGGCCACTCATACACTCGGCAGCGGTACGTATTCCACAGCGGCGAAGTCGCCGAACCATTCCCGGTCGCGCTTCCGACGCGCAGCACGGGCTTCTCTGCCTGTGCTGCCGGCTACTAGACCTTTACCAGGCTCTTGAGAACGCCGTCCCAGGGGGCGCGATAAGGTTTGTAGCACATGGCGGCGGCTTCTTTGTCGCCGATCACCTGCTCCTTTTCGGGATCCCATTTGATGG
>Ga0182014_10000351_pt1 | contig 59537 bp, 60 predicted proteins | sample 612S2DmetaG_FD_120489 | JGI IMG/M metagenome (GOLD analysis project Ga0182014, IMG submission 120489) | Permafrost microbial communities from Stordalen Mire, Sweden - 612S2D metaG | ecosystem: Environmental > Terrestrial > Soil > Wetlands > Permafrost | place: Sweden: Stordalen | collected... | reverse complement strand
GGGTGTCCTCTCGCGCGTCATGAACTTGCAAGGTTCCATGAGGCGTGGGAGGCCTCATCCCCTCAAACCATCAGAAAGCAAACAGAATAGACAGACTGCTCAACCCTTAACTTGACAGCGCCGTTCCGGCTAAGCTAAATATTATATGTGGAGGGGCCTAAACCCAGTAGCAGTGAGTAACAAAGACCCCGATGAAGGCTTCGACGACATTCTGGCCGAGCTCGACCGCGAAGAAGCTCGAATCAGGGTGAGGATGGAGATGCGGAGGTTCGGCAAGCCAACCACCGTCATCGAGGGTCTGAAGATGAGCGAGAAGGACCTCCATGAGCTTGGGACCAAGATGAAGAAGATACTCGCGACCGGCGGGACAGTCAAGGACGGAATCATAATCCTCCAGGGCGACCACAGAGAGCGGTGCGTCGAGATCCTGGTCAAGCAGGGCTTCTCCGAGAGCTCAATCGAAGTAATCTAGCGGCCTTGGTCGTGAGTCGCACGGATGCAGGCGATCCGGCACGTCCATCCCCGACAACACTTAATTTGAGATGTTCGGGTTGACCCGCCATCCGACATGACCGGCATCTTCGAGTACATCGTCCTGATGCTTCTCGTGTCTGTCATAGCAGGGCTGATTGGGGCTCTGGTGGGCGTGGGCGGAGGCATCCTCGTCGTCCCGGCGCTGACTCTGTTGTTTGGAATCCCCATCCAGTACGCTATCGGGGCCAGCATCGTCTCTGTGATAGCCACTTCGAGCGGCTCCGCCGCGGCATACGTCCGCGACCACATCACCAACCTCCGAATCGGGATGTTCCTCGAGATAGGTTCGACATGCGGGGCGATCTTGGGGGCTGTCGCCAGCATCAGCCTGGTGCGGAGCGGATACTCTTGGACCGTCTTCCTGATATTTGGGGCGATGCTGATTGTATCCGCCTACAGCTCCGCCGTGAGGCTGAGGAAGGAGAGGAAGATGGGTTCCGAGATCATCAACCAGAGGCCGAACAGGGTCTCGGAGAGGTTGAGGCTCAGCGGCGAGTACTATGACAACGCAACCAAGAAGACGGTCGGGTACATCGCAGACAGGGTCTATCCGGCGTTCGGGGTGATGTTCGTCGCCGGAGTCCTGTCCGCGCTGCTCGGGGTCGGAGGTGGAGTCCTCAAGGTCGTCGGACTGGACTCCTACATGAAGCTCCCGTTCAAGGTCTCGACGACGACGAGCAACTTCATGATAGGGGTCACGGCCGCAGCGAGCACCACCATCTACTACATCGGCGGGTTCGTGAACCCCATCCTCGCCGCGCCGGTCGCAATCGGCGTCCTCATAGGGGCGTTCTCAGGGACCAAGGTCCTCGTCCGCACCAGGCCGGGCCCACTCCGGTGGCTCTTTGTGGCGGTCCTGATCATAATCGCGATCGAGATGGTACACGAGGGGTTGCCTTGACCACCCGCAGGAGCCGTCCCAAACCGGACATGAACGTCGTTATTAGTGACGTCCTCAAGTACGGTGTTCTCGCGAGCGCGATCATCATCGGGCTGGGGGTCTTGATCCTCTTCCTGAACACGCCACAGTCGTTCCCCAGCACGACATCGGAGCTCCTTGCCATGAACTACGGAAAGCCGACGCTCGACCTCTCCCAGCTTCTCAGCGGGGTGGCGAGCGCGAATCCGGTGTACGTAATCGAACTTGGCCTGATCGTCCTCCTAGCGACCCCCGTTGCACGGGTCGCGGCTTCCGTTCTCATGTACGCGATGGAGAAGGACAAGATGTACGTGGCCATCACCCTCTTCGTCCTCATCGTCCTGCTCTTCGGGCTCTTCGTCGTCGGGCCCATCGAGGCCGCGGCCTAGGTCGAGCTCGACGCCTGAGCGCTCCCGGCCTCTCTGATGACCAGGACGGAGCAGTGTGCGTGCGAGACCACTCCGGTAGAGACGCTCCCGAGGAGCAGCTTCTTGAACCCGCCAAGGCCGCGAGTACCCATCACTATCAGGTCCACCTTCTCCTTCTCCGCAAACTCGACGATGGCGCCGACGGTGGACGAGACCGGTTCTATCACCTCTCCTCTCGCGTCAACCCCCGCCTCCTTCGCGAGCGCGAGGGACGATTCGACAGCCTTCCTTGCCTCGGCAGTCCCCAGCTTGTAGTACTCGGTGAGGTCCGCCGGGGCCCCGGCAGGCCCGCTGAAGGAGAAGCCGGGGGACGCGATTACGCTGAGCACAATCACCTTCGCGTTGTAGGCATGGGCAAGCTGGAAGGCGATCTTCGCAGACCTCTCCGCGGACTTCGACCCGTCGACAGGCACCAGCACCAACCGCACTTTGACGCCGTCGTTCACGTTGCTCGCTTGCATCTCAGACTACCGATAAAAGCCGCCGGCCGGATGTATTTAAACGCGGGCCGCGTTGGCGGAGCAGCCCGCCCTCTTGGGCCGAGGGTTCTGGAGGCGACGGCGGGGAGCGCGGGCCTAACTTAAATAGAACCTACGACATCTCATATTGAATGAAAACAAGCCCCTTCATAGGTACGAGCCAGCTTCAGCAGCTCTCCCTCTCCAAGTCACTCGATGAGCCAGCGATGAAGAAGAGAGTGGTGGCGGCGGCGTCAAGGCACCTCGCGACAAGCGTCCCGTTGGTCCAGCCATCCACGTCAGTGAGCGCGAAGCAGTTTGGCTCAAGCATGCTCCTACAGCCGAACATGACCGACGTGGCAGGAGCGGAAGTCTCGAAGCTCACCTCCTCAGTATCCCGGCGACTTCTCGACCAGTAGGGCGTCTATTCCCGAAACGCACGGGGAAGATAAGCCCAGATGAAGGTCTGACAGACCATCCTTTTTTCCAGAGTTGGTTCTCCGGAGGACTACCTCTCTCGCACGCCGAAGGACCGCTAGTGCGAGGGGGGTTCAGTTGCCCGTTTCGGCAGGTGTCTGCTAAGGTTCATCGACTTTAGTGTGAAGATGCCAAAGCCGACCAGGGTGAGGGAGAGGAACCAGACGCCGTCACGGAAGACCCACACGGCCAGAAGTATCGCCGCTATGGCGAGCACCACTTCGACGATGGCGTTCTTGTCGTTCGTGAGGTGGCGGAAGTACGACATCTTGGTCGCCTCGCCAGACCCGCCATGAGGGGTCCTGTACGGAAAGAACCCGGTCCTGTCGAAGATTCCATAGAAGAAGGCGACGGATCCCAGGCTCAGCATCGCCCCGGTCGCGTACCCGAGCATCGGGATCAGCACGACGTTGCGGACTGTCATCAGCCCCTGAACCCAGAGAGCCCAGAGCCCTGAGGCCATCGATATGGCGAATGGTACGGCGATGAAACCTATGTAGAACGGATTGTTGAAGATCGACTGCGCGGGCTGTACGACGCCGGCTACCACCGCTGCTGCGGACAGGAAGGTGACGAGGATCCAGCTGAAGCCCGAGAAGGGCCCCAGGAGCATAAGCAGGAGTCCCGCCTTCGTTCTGAGGCTCACGTTGGGGGCAGTGATGATGCTCCTCCAGTACTTGGCGATGCACCTCCACCACCCTTGGGAGGTCCTGGCAACCTGCTTCTTCCAGGCCTCGAGAGTCGAGGGGTCCTCGCTCATAACCCTGACGCTGCTGAGATAGATCCCCCTCTTTCCAGCGAGGTACATCTTGATCGACACGTCCCCGTCGTCGGCTATCCTCTCGTTTGACCACTGGCCCACGCCTCTGAGGTCCTTCGACCTCACTAGGGCGAGCCCGCCCTGGAAGGAGAAGGGGGCATCGATGCGGTACGCTCCCATCTTCGACAGAGTATCTCCGATGTCCTGATAGAGTGCGAAGAGTCGGGTTATCAGATTGTAGTTCCTGTTGTAGTGTCCGTACCGGAATGAGACGAACGAGGAGCGAGGGTGGCTCTCCATGGCGTCTATCCCCTTGCTCAGGATGTCTGGTGGGACGATCGAATCGGCGTCGAGGAGGAGAACGAAGTCACCCACCACCTGGTCCATGGCCTTGTTCAACGCCCCGCACTTGTAGTGCTCCCTGCTCGGCCTCCTCGACACGACGGTCTTGATTCCGAAGTCGTTCAGGTCGCGCACACTCTCGTCGACTATGCCTATGGTCTGGTCGTTGGAATCGTCAGCCACCACTACCTGGAGCTTCTCCTTAGGGTAGTCGAGGTGCTTCAGCGCCTCCAGGGAACGCGCAATGACATACCTCTCGTTGTAGGAGGCTATGAGCACCGAGACGATCGGGTGGCTCTTCAACACAACCTCTCGGCTCTCAAGGTCCCTCGGATACTTCGTCGAGGTGCCCAGGAGAACGAGCCAGTAGTACTCGAGTCCCAACACGGGGATTGTTATTACCAGGGTGATGATTTCTATGAGGAACCAGATTTGTATTGTCAATTATCTGAAACCCTGGTCGAAACAATCCTGCCTTTTTGACTTGTTATGTAAGCCTTTGGCCGAAGACCGCCCCCGACTTCTCGATTTCCCATTGTTTGGAGGGCAACGCTTTGCAAGAATTGCTGAAAAGAGCCACGCTGCCGGCATCCCGCTAACCGCGTCCGGCGACGCTGGGATCGCCTGACGGCCATCGTGTTCGGCAGCGAACTCAGGAGCGTACGCCAACCCAACAGAGATATAGCCATTCCAGGCGCGCAGTGAGAGGAATAGGCGGTCCCCGACACCAGAAGAGAATTGAAAATGGTCTTGCGCAGAGTTTACTTCGCCGTTTTCGGCTCCGGGCTGGGCCACGCAAGCCGGATCCTGGAGATCGCGAATCACCTCCGGAGAGAGGGCGACCAGTTCCGATACTCCTGCTCGGGACAGGCGCTCGATTACATCGGGTCGCACGGGCAGGGCGCCAGCGTTCTGGAGAGCCCGTCCCTCGACGTCGAGTGGACCGAGGAGGGGAGCTTCTCATCGAAGGATTTCATCCCCCGCTTCCCTTTCATGTTCAACGCCTTCCTGAGGCAGGTGGCCTTCGAGAGGGAGAACATCGCCAAGTTCGACCCCAAGGTGGTCGTCTCAGACTCCAGGTTGTCTCCGATCCTGGCTTCAAGGGCCAAGTCCTACCCGGTCATCACCATGCTCAACCAGTTCAAGATTAGCTTCCCCCCGAGGTTCAGCGGGAAGGGGGTGGGCAGGATCTACGAGCGGTTCGCCGGGGACGTGCTTGGACTCCTCTGGTCTCTCAGCGACGAGGTGCTGATGACGGACCTCCCCCCTCCGTACACAATCGGGGAGGCCAACCTTGCGGGGACCGACGTCTCGAGGATCGTACGGTACGTCGGGTTCACGTCGCCGGGTGCAAGCCTGAGCGAGGAGAGCGTTCGGGGGGCAAAGAAGGCATTAGACATAGACGAAAGGCCCCTCGCATTCTTCCAGATAAGCGGGCCAGAGGTCACCAAACGCGCGTTCTTCGACACCGTCATCCAGGCCTCTGGTGCGCTCGCCGGGAAGTACAACATTGTCATCTCCATGGGGCGTCCGAGCGGCTCCGGGGAGCCGAGGAGGCTCGCGAGCGGAGCCTGGATATACGACTGGTGTCCCGTCAAGGACGAGCTATTCTCGCTCTCAAGCGTGGTCGTAGCGAGGGCGGGCCACAGGACGATTGGTCAGTGCATCGACGCCGGGAAGCCGGCAGTTCTCGTCCCAATACACAACCATTCCGAGCAGATTGGGAACGCGAACAAGTTCAGCAAGCTTGGGCTAGGGATTGAGATCAGGTCGGAGAGGCTGACCTCCGAGAATCTCATCGAGTCGGTCGAGGCGTGCCTCACAGATCCCAGATACAGGGAGAGCGTCGAGAGGGTCAGAGCCGTGTCCAAGAATTACAACGGGATCCAGAGATGCTCTGAGATAATCGAATCGTACGCCTAGGCCGCGCCGCATGGGATTCAACTCGGGGGATATGTTCTCAGATGTTGTAGATTACCTTGCTGCCTTCAAAGTCGAACCTGAACCTGTACTCGATCAGCCCTTCCCTTTCCAGGGCGGCCTTGACCTTGCGCCTCCCCTCCTCGCAGTAGAGCATCAGGAACCCTCCGCCGCCGGCCCCGACCACCTTCCCTCCTAGGGCGCCGTTCTTCTTGGCCATGGAGTACCATGAGTCGATGCTCCGGTTTGTTATGCTGCTCGCGACCTCTCGTTTCACAGCCCAGTGTTCGTCCAGCAGCTCGCCGAACCTCTTCAGGTCGCCCCTCTCGAGGCACTTCTTGCTCTCCAGCCCTATCGCCTTGATGCGGTGCATCTTCTCCACCGCGTCGTCATCCTCTGAGACCCTCTTCCGCTGCTTCCCGAGGATCTGGCTGGCGGACCTCTTGATCCCCGTGTAGAACATCATGATCCCGTACTCGAGCTCCGAGAGGGTGTCGTCTGATATCCTGAGCTCCCTCGCCGTCACCCGTCCGCGCCGGTCTATCTCGTAGGACCTCAGGCCGCCCAGGCTCGCCGCGTATTCGTCCTGCTTCCCCGAGGGCTCGTGTAGTCGGTTCTGGGCGATGTCGCAGGCGGCTTCGGCGATCTGCCCTGGAGTCTTGACTATCCTCTGGTGGGCGTAGAGGGCGTTCAGCAGCCCCACGGTGAAGCTCCCGGAGGACCCGAGCCCGGTCGCTGCGGGCACGTCCGCGAGAGAGACTATCTCGATTCTCTCCTTGAAGTTCAGCATTTTCAGGGCCTCGCGGACTAGAGGGTGGCGGATCGATGAGGGAACGTCGACGATCTCCGTCTGGGAGTAGCTCACCCTGATCCCGGGCTCGAACCTGTCGTTGACGACTATGTGCATGTACTTGTCGACCGCGCCGGAGATGAAGAACCCCCCGTACTTCGTGTAGTAGATGGGAAGGTCAGTCCCACCCCCACCTAGGGGCAGCCTGAAGGGCGTCCGCGAGACTATCAATGGCGATCCGTCGCTCTCCTGTTTTGGCGCACCTGGCTAGGATATAACCGATGCAGGACGGAAGGAGTGCAGGTCCAGGGCGCCCGTCGCGGCGCAGGCCTGACAAAGCTAATTAACGAAGCGCCGCGGAGCGGTCAGAGCTTGTCGCGAACGAACGATTACCTCGAAGAAGTCTCCGGGATCGCCGGGAAGCTGGACAGGAGTCCGATCGACGGCGCGATCGCCATCCTGTATGAGGCCTGGAAGAACGACAGACAGGTGTTCGTCATAGGAAATGGGGGAAGCGCTTCGACCAGTACCCACTTCGCCTGCGACCTCAACAAGTGGGTCTCGGACACGGCGGCCAGGAAGTTCAGGGCGTTCTCACTGGTAGACAACATCCCCCTGATGAGCGCGCTCACGAACGACAACGGTTGGAGCGACGTCTACTACGAGCAGCTGCGCAACTTCTTCAGGAAGGGTGACGTCTTGGTCGCAATCAGCGTCCATGGGGGCTCGGGGAACGACAAGGCAGGACCTTGGTCCCAGAACCTGCTGAAAGCCGTCAAGTACGCAAAGGAGAACGGAGGGAAGGTCGTCGGGCTCTCAGGGTTCGACGGGGGCGTCCTGAAGACGGCCTCAGACGCCTGCATCGTCGTGCCTGCCGACTCCACACCCCACGTCGAGGGGATGCACCTGGTGCTCACTCACCTCATGTGCGAGCAGCTGAGGGAGAAGATCTCGGCCAAGGGAAAGCGACCCAGAAAGGGAAAGTACTGAGAAAGGCCACGACCAGACGGAGAGGAAGCAGGCTCCGGTCAGGGGATTGCTCGGTCGAATAAGCAATTTTTATAGCCCCGCCGCCGAAACCCTAGCGATAAGTGTCTACGGTTGGTACAGATATTTCTCGATACCGCCTCCCTGGCTGAGATCGAAGAGTTCGCGCGATGGGGGATCGCCGACGGAGTAACCACGAATCAGAAGATCTTCCTCTCGGAGGGCGGCGTGGACTTCAAGCAACGCGTCCTGGACATCTGCGGCCTCGTAAACGGGCCGATCAGCGTCGAGACGACTAGGACCACGGTCCCCGAACTGATCGCCGAAGGCAAGGAGTATGCCTCGTGGCACGGCAACATCGTGGTGAAGGTGGCCATGTACGGGGACGGAAGGGGCCTCCAGGTCGTGAACCAGCTTGCAAAGGCGGGCATCAAGACCAACATGACGGTGATGATGACCTACAACCAGCTCATGCTCGCTGCGAAAGCGGGGGCCACGTACGTCTCGCTCTTCTACAACCGGTCGAAGGAAGCCGGACAGGACCCGGTCCAAATAATCAGAGACTACGCCGCCGCCTCGAAGGAACAGAACATCCCCGCAAGGATCATCGTCGGGAGCATCCGGACGCCGGAGGACGTGGCGACGGCCATGGCGGCAGGCGCGCACGTGATGACAATCCCCTCGAAGGTCCTAAGGCAGATGCCGTTCAGCAAGAGGAGCGAAGAGACAATCGCGGAGTTCGACAAGGCCTGGCAGGAGTTCCTCGCCGCCCAAAAGTCCAAGCCAGTCTGAGGCGGGACCCGTCTCAGCGCGCGGGCTTCACTTATAATAAAGGGTCACGGTGAAGGCCTGCTTCTATGAGAAGAGCCCTGGTGACCGGCGGACTGGGGTTTATCGGGAGCCACCTGGTCGACCGGTTGCTGGACGACGAGTGGGAGGTGGTCGTCCTCGACAACCTGCTGACGGGAAACCGCTCCAACCTGGCGCACCACACGGGGAACCCGAGGCTCCAAGTCATTGAGGGCGACATTAGAGACCTCCAGACGGTCACCACTGTTTCGAGAGGGTGCGAGGCTGTCTTCCATCTCGCGGCTCACGCCCTGATGCGAGTCAGCGTCGATGACCACCGGGCCGACCTCGACTACAACGTGATCGGGACGCTCAATGTGTTGGAGAGCGTGTCCGTGAACAAGATACCCGACCTGGTCTTCGCCTCCACCTCGGCCCTGTACGGGGAGGCGGCGGTCGTCCCGACACCCGAGGAGTATTCGGGAATCCAGACGTCACTGTACGGCGCAGCGAAGCTGGCCGGCGAGGCGTACGCTTCGGCCTTCGTGCAGCTTACGCCGATGAAGTTCTGGGCATTCAGGTTCGGGACCGTGCTTGGGGAGCGGTGCAGGAGGGGCGCCATCTGGGACTTCGAGCACAAGCTCCTGAAGAACCCGGCCGAGCTCGAGATACTCGGGAACGGGAAGCAGAGCAAAGACTACCTCTCGGTGGGCGACTGCGTGGACGGGATCATGCTCGGGTACCAGAAGAGCTCGAAGCCGGTGAACATATTCAACCTCGGGCTTCAGGAGCAGACTACCGTGGACGAGCTGGCGGACATCGTGATCGAAGAGATGGGGCTCTCAGGCGTACGGAAGCGCTACACGGGAGGCGTCCGCGGTTGGATCGGCGATAACCCGGTGGTCTGCCTGTCGATCAAGAAGATACAGGAGTTGGGTTGGAGGCCGAAGTCGTCTCCAGAGGAGATCATTAGGCAGACCGCGCGATGGACGCTCCAGGAGCTGGGCGGAGGACGGGGGACGGCCAAGTCCGGCCTGGTGGGTTGAGCGCCATGACGAGCGTAGCCGTGACGGGTGGCGCGGGGTTCCTTGGGAGCAATCTCGTGAAGCGGCTCCTCCATGATGGACACAGCGTCTCGGTCGTCGACGACCTCTCCTCGGGTTCCGTCGAGAACATGAGGGGCCTCGGGGTCGACATCGACTGCATAGTCGGGGACCTGAAGAACTACGAGTTTGCCAAGGAGTCGCTCCGTGGTGCCCAGGCGGTCTTCCACCTCGCCGCCGAGGTTGGAAGCGTGGCCTACCTCCACGGATCGGATGCCAGGGAACTCGCCGCGCTTCAGTCTAATCTTGTGATCGATGCCAACGTCTTCAGGGCTTGCCTGGAGAACAAGGTCAGGACCATTGTCTATGCGTCGAGCGTCTCGGTATACCCCTTCGACCAGCAGCTCGGTGCCCACGTCCGCTTCAGGGAGGAAGACTCGGAGCGGGTGAACCCCGAGGGAGGGTACGGGTGGGCCAAGTACATCGGAGAGAAACAGCTCGCCCTGATGCCCGACACCTCCTTCGGGATCGCGCGGATTTTTCATGCCTACGGCGAGAACCTGTATCTCAGACCCGACAGGAGCCAAGTGATCGCTTCGCTCATAGGGAAGGCGGTGAGGTATCCCAAAGAGGATTTCGTCGTCTGGGGCGACGGAAGCCAGAGGCGGTGCTTCATCTACGTGGAAGATGCAATAGATGCTTTGATGAGGCTCTGGGCCCACGTCGAGAAGCGCGGTAGCCTGACAGTCAACGTGGGTTCGACCGAGGAGGTCACGGTCCGCCAACTTGCCAGTATGGTTATCGCCCTCTCGGGCAAGAGAATCGAGCCGAAGTACGACGCGTCGAAGCCCACCGGGGCCCTCAGTAGGATGCCGAGCCTCGACCGAGCAAGGGAGGTACTCGGCTGGAGCCCGACGACGAGCTTCTCGGAAGGGCTGAGGAAGACGTACGCGTGGGCCGAGAAGAGGCTCGCCACAGACTCCGAGAGCAGCTGAACCCTTGCGAGGGCCGGTCACGGAGGTCGCCTCGGCCCTTGAACGATCAATTGCTTCTGAGGACGGCATAGGCCCAGATAGGAGTCTTCGGAACCTGAAGCCACACCCGATTGCGCTCGCCGAGAGGACGGAGAGGCTATGGTTCGCCCTGGGAGCCGTAGGATCCGCGGATCGCGGCGTGGAGGCAGGCTGGGTCAGAGGAGAGCGGATCTCCGAAGAAGGAGTAGGCCCTCGCCCGGCTCCCGCCGCAGACCTCCCTGAACTCACAGACGCTGCAGGGCCCTCGCATCCTCCTCATCCTCACGTCCCTGAGAAGCTCGTTCTCCCTGTAGACTTTGACCAGGCTATCGTTCTTCACGTTGCCGATCTCGACCGGGACAAGCCCTCCGGGGTGGATCTTCCCGTCGTATCCCACAAAGATGATCCCGTCGCCGTCCAGCGTCCCCCTCGGATTGAGCGTCGAGTGGCCAGTCGGCTGGCCCTCGGCCTTGAGGAGCCCGGCCCTGAGCGCGAGGTAGTCCTCCTGCTTCCAGTAGTCCCCCGTTTGCAGCCTCTGCATGGCGACGCGCCGAATGAAGGGCGCTTCGACGCATCTGATGATTACCCCGTACGAAGAGGCGTCGTAGAGGAAGTTGCAGACGCTCTCACACTCTTCCGGGGTGAGGTCGTCTACGTCCGACCCTCTTCCGACTCTTACGAGGAAGAACAGCTCCCAGGTGCGCACACCGATGCCCTTGATCAGATGAAACAGCTGAGGCAGCTCTGAGTAGTTTCTCTCCATGATTGCGGTGTTGATCTGGGGATTCAGGCCCAGGCTCACGGCATCCTTCATCGCTTGGATCGTCCTGTCGTAGGTACCAACCTCCCCTCTGATCGAGTCGTGGGTCTCAGCCAGAGCCCCGTCGAGGCTCAGTGAAATTGAGGTCGCTCCGGCTTCCTTCATGCGCTTGAGAGCATCGTAGCTCAAGAGCTCTGTCGCCGCCGGAGAGACCGCGAACCTCACGCCCGTCTTCGTCGCGTATGAGAGAAGTTCGAACAGGTCCTTCCTGAGGAGAGGGTCACCGCCCGTGAAGATGATCGTAGGACTCGGCTTGCCGAAGGACGCGACCTGGTCGATTAGCTGAATCCCCTCTTCCAGCGTCAGCTCACCTGGAAGCGGCTCCTTGATGGCCGACGCCCTGCAGTGGACGCAGGAGAGCAGACAGGCCCTCGTCATCTCCCAGAACACGAGCACAGGCTTCTCTGAGAACAGCTTACCCAGTTTAGTCCCGTTGCTAATCACGGTAGGGGGAGTCTGGCTCGCTTCCATGTCAAATCACCGGTATTGTTTCCCAACCACGAGGGAGTGAAGGCACCCTATAAGCTCATTCGAGTCGTTGAGTGACTCGCACCTTGCGAGCTGAACCCCGCGGTCCCTGGCCCACTGTCTGCATTCGACGTCGATGTCATAAAGTATCTCCAGGTGGTCGGAGACGAACCCCACTGGCGCGATCAGAAAGCTGCTCCGGCCCTTATCGAGAAGGGACTGCAGGTGGTCCAAGATGTCCGGTCCAAGCCACGGCTCTCGCGTGTGGCTGGCGCTCTGGAAAGCGAAGCTCCATTCCCTGTGTCCGAGCTTCGACGCCACGAGCTCCGACGTCTCGAGCAGCTGGTCCCTGTACGGGTCTCCCTGCGCCAGGATGCTCTCTGGGAGGCTGTGCGCCGAGAAGATGAGGGAGTAGTCTTTTGGAAGGCTCTTCTCGGACCGCCTGATCCTCCCGGCCCAAGCCTCGATGAGCCCCGGGTTATCGTGCCACGAGAGGACGGAGTCGAGCTTCATCTTCCTGGGAAGCGCGTCGTTGGCGAGCTCCACCGCCAGCATGTAGGAGCCCGTGCTCATCTTGGAGTAGTGTGGGGCGAGCGCTATGGAGAGAAGCTGGTCGACCCCGTCGTCAGCGATTCTGGCGACCACGTCCGTGATGAAGGGCGGCGAGTGCTTCATCCCGGTGTAGACGCGCGTCTCCGACCCTTCGCTGGCTATTCTCTGCTGCAGCCCGTCTCTCAGACTCTCGGTAATCTTGATGAGCGGAGAAGTCCCCCCGATTGCCCGGTACCTCTCGATGAGGTTCGCGACGTCGGACTCGGACGGCGTCCGCCCTCCTCGTATGTTCGTGTAGTACGCCTGGACCTCGTCCAGCGAACGCGGCGTGCCGTACGCCATCAGGATTACACCTTTCATCATCTTCTCCTCCTCGTCTGATCGTGGACCATCTCCACGACGCGCCGGAGGTTCTCCGGGGGGGTCGCGCGTGCCACTCCGTGTCCCAGGCTGAACACGTGACCCGTCCGTCCGCGGGAGCTCTCCAGGATACTGGATATCTTTCTCTCCATGACCTGACCGCCCGCCACGGCGGCCGCGGGGTCGAGGTTCCCTTGGACTGCGGTCTTTCCGGCGCTTCTGGTCCAGACGCTGGCTATGGGCACCCTCCAGTCAACGCTCAGGACATCCGCCCCCGACTGGTGGAAGACCTCGATTAGCGGAGCAGAATCGGCACAGAAGTGAATCCTCGGAACGCCGCTGATAGAAGCGAAGACCTCCCTCGTGTAGGGGAGGACAGACTGCTCGTAGTCTTCCGGGGCGAGGCACCCGACCCAGCTGTCAAAGAGTTGGACCGCCTGCACACCGTGCTTGACCTGGGCGTTCAGGTAGTCCTTGACCGTCTTCGTCAGCTTGATCATCAGCGACCTCCAGACTTCCGGCTCGGAGAACATCATCGACTTGGTCTTTTCGAGGTTCCTGCTCGGGCCTCCCTCGATCATATACGCGGCCAGCGTGAACGGTGCGCCCGAGAACCCGATCAGAGGCACCGCTCCGTCGAGCTTCCGCAGAGTCGATTCTATGCCTTGGTAAAGGTACGCCATGTCGTCCTCCGGCCGCAGCGTGCCGAGGGCCTCGACGTCCCCGGGGGTTCTCGTCGGGTTCGAGACGATGGGGCCCACGTTCTCTTGGATCTTGAACCTCACCCCGATGCCTTCGAGCGGCAGCATGATGTCGGAGAACACTATCGCGGCGTCCACCCCGAGCGCCTTCACGGCATCTACCGCCGCGTCTGAGGCGAGCGCAGGGTCCTTGGCCAATTCGGTGATCGCCATCTCGCCCTTGATGCGGAGGTAGCTAGGAAGGTATCTGCCCGCCTGGCGCATGAACCAGACCGGCGTATGCTCGGCCTCCTTCCTGTTGCATGCGTCCAGAAATGTCGTGTTCATCTGCCTCACCTGGGAACCTTCCTGAAGGCACGGCCGGCAGACTCGATGGTGCGGTCGATGTCGCCCCCGGTGTGGGCCGCGGAGACGAAGAGCGTCTCGAAAGCGGATGGCGGAAGATAGACCCCTTCCTCCAACATGCTTCGGTGGAACCCTGCGTAGAGCTTGAATCTCGTCCCCTTCGCCGCCTCGAAGTTCCGCACCTCCTTGGAGCCGAAGAAGAGGCCGACCATCGAGCCGACCCTGTTGATCCTGATCTGGAGACCTGCGGAGGCTGCTTCGTGCTTCAGCCCTTCTTCAAGCCGGGCCGACCGGTCCTCGAGCCGTCGGTAGGTCTCCTGGTCTAGGAGCGAGAGGGTCGCCAGGCCCGCGGCCATTGCGACAGGGTTCCCTGCGAGTGTGCCCGCCTGATAGACCGGGCCTTCGGGTGCCACCATCTGCATGACCTCGCGGCGGGCGCCGTACGCGCCGACCGGGAACCCGCCGCCGATGATCTTGCCCAGGCAGGTGATGTCCGGCCTTATGCCGTAGAGCTTCTGGGCGCCTCCGGGGGCGACCCTGAACCCCGTGATCACCTCATCGAAGATAAGGAGAGATCCGTGCTGGGTGCAGAGTTTCCTGACCGCCTCGAGGAAGCCGGGCTCCGGGACCACGACTCCCATGTTGCCCGCAACAGGCTCCACTATGGCGGCCGCTATCTCCGGTCCGTGGAGCCGGAAGGCATTCTCCACGGCCGGGACGTCGTTGTAGGGGACCGTTATCGCGTCGGCCCCGATGTATCCGGGCACTCCGCCCGAACTCGGCAGGTCCAGCGTGGCCAGCCCCGACCCCGCGTGGGTCAGAAATGGGTCGGCGTGACCATGGTAGCAGCCGTCGAACTTAAGCAGCTTCGTCCTCGAGGTGTATGCCCTCGCGAGGCGCAGCGCCGACATCGTGGCCTCTGTCCCGGAGTTCACGAACCTCACCTTCTCCATGCTCGGGATCGCGGAGCAGACCTTCTCGGCGAGCCTCAACTCTGGGACGGTAGGCGCCCCGAAGCTTGTTCCTCGCTTGACCGCCGCGAGGACGGCCTTCACGACTGCGGGATTGGAGTGTCCCAGGATCATGGGTCCCCAGGAGCAGACGTAGTCGATGTACGCGTTCCCGTCGACGTCCCTTATCGTGGAGCCTCGGCCGCTGGCCATGAAGATCGGGGTCCCTCCTACCGCCTTGAACGCCCTCACCGGGCTGCTGACCCCGCCGACCATAACACGGGCCGCCCTTTCGTAGAGATCCTCGGAGAGGGTGGTCTTCATCCTGCTCGCCTACCCTATCAGGGCCAGCATTCGCTTCGCATCGACACGCCGGCACGTGAATATCGGGGTCTCGAGCTGGGTGTACATGCTCGAGTCAGAGCCCCTTAGCTCTTCGACCAGGGCGAGGAACTCGGAGGGGTCGTCTCCCTCGAATGCGAGCACGAACTCCTGGTCGTCCAGCCCGAACGAGTAGCCCGTGTTTATCTTGATGCGAGGGTACTTGTGCCCGACCTTGAAGTGGTCGGCCATCATCCTCTGTCTCTCCACGAACGGCAGCTTGTACCACTCCCTCTTCTTCACGAAGGGATAGACGAAGATGAACTTCGAGCCGGAGGGCTCCTCGTCGCCTGATCCCTCCTGGCCGGGGTGTACGTGGGAACCCAGGTAGTGCGAGCGTCTGGTCATGGTGAGATAGGAGTACGGGGTCTCGAGGTACCTCCCGAGCTTGGTGAGGAGGAGGCCGGAGACAAGACCCTGGAAGGGGTCGATGCTGTTCGAGTTTGCGAGGATCATGAAGTCGGCGTCTCCCCTGAACCCGACGAGCGAGAAGTATGAGAGGTCGACTGAAGCCTGGTGTCTCAGCACTTCCAGGAACTCGCCCCTGCCCTCTTCCCTGGCTGCGAAGTCGAGGAACCTCCACTCCCGGGCGACCTTGAAGAACGTGTACTTGAGGTACCGGTTGACTACCGGGGCCTTCGCAGATTCGCCGGCTGACTGGTCCTCCATCTAGCTCGTCTCCTTGAGCCAGTTCGCTGCCTGCTCGGCGAAGTAGGTGATTATGATGTCGGCGCCCGCCCTCCTGATGGATGTCAGCACCTCCATCGCGGCCCTCCTCTCGTCCAGCCACCCGTTGAGACTGGCCGCCTTTATCATGGAGTACTCTCCGCTCACGTTGTAGGCCGCTATCGGCAGGTCGAACCTGGACCGCGCCTCGGCGATGACGTCGAGGTAGGGGAGCGCGGGCTTCACCATTATCACGTCTGCGCCCTCGCCGACGTCTCCCTCTATCTCTCGCATCGCCTCCCTCGAGTTTGCGCCGTTCATCTGGTAGGCCCTCCTGTCACCGAACGAGGGGGTAGATCCAGCGGCCTCCCGGAAGGGCCCGTAGAAGGAGGAAGCGAACTTGGCGGAGTAACCCATCACAATCGTCTCAGGCAGGCCCGAGTCATCGAGGGCGGTCCGGATCGCGGCCACCTGCCTGTCCATCATCGCGCTCGGGGCCACGATGTCGGCGCCCGCCCGTGCGTACTCCACGGCAGCCTTCGCTAGCAGCGGGAGCGTCTTGTCGTTGTCGACCTCCCCACCCTTCAAGACGCCGCAGTGCCCGTGCGAGGTGTACTCGCAGAGGCAGACGTCGGCCGCGACCGCCATCGAAGGGAAGCGGCTCTTGATCTCCGCTGTCGCCCTCGGGACAAGCCCGTCGCTGGAGTAGGCCTGGGTCCCCAGCTCGTCCTTCGATTCTGGTATGCCGAACAGGAGAACGGCGCGGACGCCGGCCTCCCAGAGCCGATTGACATAGCCCCCCAGCTGGTCCACCGAGTACCGGTGGACGCCGGGCATCGCTTCGATCGGCTCGACCACGTTCGTCCCGAATCTGACGAAGATTGGGGCGACCAGTCTGGAAGCCTGCAGGTCGGTCTCGTTCACCAGCCGCCTTATCGTCTCTGACCGTCTCAGCCGCCTCAGCCGGACGTCAGGGTTGCCTTTCTCAATCAATGCTATTCAGCTCCTCTATCTCCTCGACGAGCGAATCGAAGGTCTGGACCTTCGGAGTGATGATATGGTTGAAGCCGCGCTCCCTGGCAGCCCTGGCTGTGACGGGCCCGATGCAGACGACCCTCAATGCTCTGTAAGACTCGAGCTTGCTCGCAGTCGCCTTCATGCAGAACCCCTCTACCGAGGACGGGCTCGCGAACACGATGAGGTCGGCTCCGTCGAGCAGGACGTCGTCGCCTGCCGCTCCGTACTCGGTCCGATAGACCGGAAACTCCTCCACCTCGAAGCCCTTCATCCTCAACCTCTCCGACATCGCGGGATCTGCGATGTCAGCCCTGAGAAGCAGCGCCCTTCTCCCACGCGTAATCGGCAGCTCTTCGGCGAGTTTCTGGGTGAGGTAGCTGGAGGGCGTGAAAGTGCCGACCACCCCCAGCTTGGAGAGCGCCCCCGCGGTGCTCTTCCCGACGGCGGCGAAGCTCGGCGGCGCACCCCTAGGTAGCTCGAGAGAAAGCTCGTCCATCCTCCGCGCAAAGAACTCGACTCCGGTTACCGACGTGAAGACGACCCAGTCGTACGATCTGAGGACCTTCAAGCTCGCATCGATGCCCGACCAGCTCTTCGGGGGCAGGAAGGACATCGTGTCCACGGTTATGGGATTGAAGCCGCGCTGCCGAAGGTCTGCTGCGAGCTCGGCGTTGCCCTTCTTCGACCGGGTGATCACCACGTTCTGGATCCGCGTCGGCCCGGCGGTCATGCGACTAGTCCCCTGAGGATCTTCTCGCCTCCCTGCTGGAGCATCTCCTCACCGAGCTTCCTTCCCAGTGCTTCGGCGTCGTTAGAGGTCGAAGACATGGTCCTCCTGAGCAGTTCCTTCCCGTCGGGCGATGCGATCATCCCCGAGACGGTCAACAGTCCGCCGTCCAGTTGTGCGTACGCTCCGACCGGCACGAAGCAGTCGCCGCCGACCCGCCTCGCGAACGCCCGTTCGCATCGGGACTCGACCCCAGTCTTCCTGTCGTCTATGGTCGCGATTATCTTGCCCGTATCTGCGTCGCCCTCCCTCACTTCAACGGCCAAGGTCGCCTGGCCAACAGCCGGGACCATCTCCTCAGTTGAGAAGAACTGCGATACTCTCCTGGACTCGGAGATCCTCTCTACCCCTGCCGCCGCCAGCACGACCGCGTCCAGATGCAGTCGGTCCATCCGCTCTATCCTGGACTCGACGTTCCCGTGAAGGTCGACGATGGTCAGGTCACGCCTCAGGTTTAGGAGCTGGGCCCTCCTTCGTAGGCTGCTCGTACCCACCGCCGCCCCCGCTCGAAGGTCCCCCAGCTTCACGCCATGCACCGAGACCAGCACGTCGCGTGGATCGCCGCGTGGGGGCGTCGCGGCAATCTTCAGCCCGTTCTTCGGCTCTACCGACACGTCCTTCATGCTGTGGACGGCCGCGTCCACCTCCCCGCTCAGGAGGAGGGATTGAATGTCTCCTGTAAATGCGGTCTTTCCGTCGACCGCTCTGCGCCTCTCCGGCGGGAGCCTGTCGCCTGCTGTAGTGATCGGGACGACCTCGATCTCGAGGCCGGGCACCCGCTCCAGGAGCATCTCCACTACCATCTGGGTCTGCGCCCTGGAAAGCTTGCTTCCCCGGGCCCCTATTCTCAGCCGCCCCAAGTCATCTGCTCGCCTCTGGACAGAACAGGGTCTCGAGCATGCGCAGCCTCTCGGACTGGCTGATCTCACCGCCGGGTTGCTTCGCAAAGGCTGTGTGCGGTGCGAGCAGCTTTCCGACGATGCTCCTGCTCATGGCCTCCAGCACCCTCCTTTCGCTCTCGGAGAGGTTCGGGAGCATCCTCAGAGCAACATCCGCCTCGGAGCTGCGGATGTCCTCGGCCCACCTGTAGATTATCGCCAGGATGGGAGACAGTCGGCTCGCAACAAGCCGGCTGGTGAATCTCTCCGCCTCTTCGTGGGCCATCTTCTCACCATCGGCAAAGGCAGATGCTCTCGGAACGGACTTGGCACGGACCGCTAGGTCGTCCAGGTCGTAGAGCTCGATTGATCGCGAAGTCTTCAGTGCCGGGTCGATGTTGCGGGGGAACGCAAGGTCGAGGAGGACGAGCTTCCGCTTGTCCGGGAGGTCGCCCTTCTTGATGACGTAGCCTGAATGTCTGGTCGCCGAGATCACAAGATCCCCGTCCCACGCCAGACGCTTGAGCTGCTTGTAGGTCACGAAAGTGGCGTTCGGGAAGAACTCGCGTGCATCCTTGCGCTTGGAGGCGATGTAGATCTTCGTTCCCTTGAGCTGCGTGGCCGCGAGCCTCGCCGTCTTTCCCGTCCCGATCAGGAGGATCTTCTTCGGACGCCTCCCGAGCTTCTCCAGCGCGAACTCCAGTGCGAACGCGCTCACCGAGGTGTTTGCCTGCGCGACCTCCAGCGATGCACGGACGCGCTTCCCCACGTTGTAGGCGGCCACGAACAGAGAGGACAGAATAGACCCTGCATTCCCTGAGGCTCTGGCCTTGGCGCCCGCCTCTCTGATCTGCTGAAGTATCTGGTCCTCGCCTAAGACCATCGAATCAAGGCCGGAAGCCACTTCAAAGATGTGCGAGACTGCGTCGAGGTCGCTCTTCACGTAGAAGGCTCCCGTCCCTTCCTTCGACTTTGGCATCCCGGAGAGGACCGACTCGGCGACCCAAACCGGGTCGTCGGTCGCCACGTAGAGTTCCATCCGGTTACACGTGACGAGCACGCAGCTCTCAAAGGTGTGCGGTGAGGTGCGACGCGCCGCCTTGCGGCTGCTCGCCTGAAACAACTTGAGCGCACTCTCCCTGTAGCCTATCGACGACGTCTTGAACGACGTCCCGATCAGCACGATTGATGTGAGGGGAGCGACCCCATGGGGACGTTGCGCAGAGACGATCTCCTCGGTTCCAGTCGCCAGTGAAACCTCCATTGCATCTCCCGAATTCGCCGCCCCGTTGGTTTATTTAACGTTTGTTAGGATTCTCGAATCTGAGAACCTCTTGGTCTATCCAAATGTTTAACCAACGCAATCCAAACAGCCCAGCGTGAGGTAGCTCCACCATGACTTCGGACGCGCTTCCCTGAAGTTGGCCTGAAATGGACACGGCAGTGACTGTGGTCGGAGGTGGGATATCAGGCCTCGCAACGGCCTACTTCCTGAGGGAGGGCGCCGCAAAGTCCGGGATACCGCTGGTCTGCACCCTGGTCGAGGCTGAGAGTCGACTGGGAGGGAGGGTCGAGACGGAGGTCGTCGACGGTTGCGTAATAGAGGCCGGCCCTGACTCGTTCCTGACGCTGAAGCCACAGGCAGTTGATCTCTGCGAAAAGCTCGGCCTGTCCGAATTGCTCATCGGGACGAACTCCGAACGGTCAAAGGTCTACGTGCTGGTCGGTGGAAAGCTCCGGAGGCTCCCCGACGGGCTAACCTCCGTTGTGCCAAGGAAGCTGACGCCATTTCTCTGGACTGGTCTGCTCACGCCTTGGGGGAAGACCCGGATGCTCCTGGACGTGCTCGTGCCGCGCAGGAATGACGCCGGGGACGAATCCCTGGCCGGGTTCGTCAGGAGGCGACTCGGACACGAAGCCCTCGAGAGGATCGCCGAGCCCCTCATGGCAGGAATCTACGCCGGAGACGCGGAACACCTCAGCATGTCTACCAACTTCCCTCAGCTCGTCCAGCTCGAAGCCAAGAAGAGAAGCCTCGTGCTGGGGACGCTGGAGAACAGCCGACATCCCGTCCCGGGGACTGGAAGGCAGGTTCACAGGCCGACTTTCATGTCTCTGAGAGGGGGTCTCGGACTGATGGTCGAAGCACTGGTCTCTCAGCTGAATGGCACTCAGATTATCACCGGCAAGAAACCGGTCGCGCTCAAGTACGCCGGGACACTCGCCGATGGGCGGTACGAATTGCAGTTCGATGACGGGACGGTCGTTCGGAGCGGTTCTGTCGTCCTGGCGACCCCGGCGTACGCATCTGCCGAGCTCCTCAAAGAACTCAGCCCCGAGGCCTCGGCGATCCTGAGCAGCATCCCCTACGTCGCGACGGCGACAGTCTCATTGATCTTCGACAGAGCCAGCTTCCCGCTTCCCCTCGACGGGTCGGGTTTCGTTATCGCGCCGACCGACAACAGGAAGATCACAGCGTGCACCTGGGTGTCCTCCAAGTGGCCGACGCACTCTCCTCCTGACCGCGTCCTGCTGAGGTGCTTCCTAGGTCGAGCTGGGCATGAAGAGATACTCCAGAGGGGGGACGACGAGCTTTGCCAGCTCGCTCAGGACGAACTGAACTCAATCCTGGGTATCTCGGCAGTACCACTGCAGAGGCGACTGCACCGATGCGGAAGGTCGCTTCCGCAGTACAACCTAGGTCACTCGGACAAGCTCAAGGCGCTGGGCGAGGCCATGGCGAGCCTGCCCGGAGTCTTCCTGACTGGCGCGGCCTACCGGGGGGTCGGCCTGCCCGACTGCATTAAGCAGGCAGCTATCACCGCGGCAGATGTAATCAAGTTTGATTTTGGGACGGAGGCCGAGGTTCAGGCGGTCTCCGGGCCAGGGCCGACTCCCAATGGCGGCGTCGCCAGCGAACCCGGTACGATGGGGACGGGGGCCACCTGCTGACCAAAGAACATCGGAATCGTGTACTGCTCGTAGGCGTTGGTCCTCCACTTGCCCGTGTAGACATCGTAGGTCTTCGTGCTGATTTGGTTTTTCTCTGTGTCGAAGGTGAGAATCATTAGTGTTGAGCCTCCCACTTTGTCCGAATCTGGGGTGGTCGAATCCGAGACGTCGATCCCGCGCCCGGACGGAGAGCTCGGGTCATCGGTGCAGTCCTGTCGGTCGAACATCAGCTGGTTCCTGTTGTTTATCGGAGTGGCCGTGTTGTAGCCTTGGTCAGTGGCGAAGTGGCCGTTCAGGGTCAGGAAGACGTTTGAGGAGTGCGCGTCCATCACCGCCTGCAGCCCGTTCACAAAGTCCGAGAGCGTGGGCCCCCACCTCGGGTCGTGAATGTCCCCGAACGCGTCCATGTAGGCGTGCGGCGCGATTATTACCTTGTAGTCGGCGTACAGCGGGTCGTCAAGGAGGCTTCCGACCCAGTCCACCGCTGTGGAATCGCCGTTGAACTCGACGTTGATCACGAGGAAGTTCCATCCGTTGGCGGAGAATGTGACCGCAGTGTTCATCCCGTCGTGGAAGTCGCTCGCCCAGGTGGTGTAGCCAAGAGCATTCACCTTGGGCTTCATGGTGTTGGGATCGAAGGCCGGCGCCCAGACGTTTCCCATCCAGCCTGACTCGGTCTCGCCTCCCACGAGGTCGTCGTGGTTTCCGGCGCACCAGGAGTAGGGGATGTTGTTCTTCGAGAGAATCGACATGGCCTCGTTGGCGTTCTGCCACTCCACAGCGGTCGCTCCCGTCTCCACGATATCGCCGGTGTGAACGACCAGCTTCCCGTTGTAGGCGCTCCAGTTGTCCACGATCCATTTCGTCGTCATCCGGTACAGCGCCGGATTCGACTCCGAGAGGAATTGAGTGTCGGTCATCCAGAATATCGAGAAGGTGTTCGGGGGCACCTGGGTCTCATGTGACGTGGCAGTACTGGTGCCAGAACCCGTGCTGTTCGCCTGCGTGGTCGTCATGGTTACGGTCGCGGCCGACGATGAAGTGCTGGGTTCAGTTATGGTGCTGGTCGACGACGATGACGTCACCAAAGGTAATTTCGTCGAGTCTGAACTGTCGGTCGGTTTACCAAGGAAGTTTGAGGCGTAACCCAGTCCTACGCCGGCCACTCCCGCAAGTGCCAAGGCCCCCGTCCACTTCAGGAAGCGCCGGCGGGGAACCTTCCTTTCGCGTTCCGCGTCCGAAGGCGACAATGTGACAACCGGTAGAAAAGTACCAAACTCGCCTGTATTAAAAGTGGCGGTGTTAACAGGGAATCTGACACCGTACGTCTAGACGGCTAGAGCGGCGCTCGGGAGGGCACGTCTTGTCGCAACACCATCCGGCCGGCCACCCGAACGTATACGGGCATTCGAATATATATATATGGGACGGCTGACCGAATTTACAGAGTGATATCTTAGATTGAAATCGTCGAGAAACCCTACCGACTCTAAAATGCACGCAATCAGCCGCACAATCGTCGCGGTGGTCGTCATAGTTCTGATCTTTGCAGCCGCCAGCGGCTACCTGTACGCTTATCCGCCTGCCTCCTCCAAGTCGACGGTCGCAACCAGTCTCGAGACGTTCACAAACTTCGGCGTCGCTCCGGCGACCTCCACGAACACGACGACTGCCACGACTTCTGCCAACGCAGTGTACGTGTACATTCCCAATGACGGAGGTTACCCGTTCGCTCAGTTCACCCCTCAGGTGATCACAGTCGTGATAGGGGTCAACAACACGGTTGTCTGGACCAACCAAGACGTCCTGGTTCACGACATTCTGACCGCAACCGGGCTACCTGGGTTCGCCTCCGGCGATCTCGCGACCGGACAGACTTACACCTACACGTTCACACAGGCTGGGACCTTTCCGTACTACTGCTCCTACCACCCAAGCCACACTGGCGTAGTGGTAGTCCTCAACGCCCCGACCGCCTAATCGGCGACGACGACTACAGCGGCGATTAGGCTCCCGATCGGCCCCGCTAGCAGCCCCCTTTCATCAGCGCTGCCCGAAGCACCTTTACACTAAGTCCTCCTGCTTTCTAGATAACCCCGGAGCGGAACTTCATGACTAGTTCTAAGATCCTTGTCCCGATGACCGGGAGACGCGCTGAGGGGTCCTGCAGCGCGCCGGCACAGCGCATGCAGCCGGGGCGGGAGCAAACGGTCGCCGTCTCAGCGTTGGCCTACAGGCTCGTCAGTCCCGACTGAATCCGGTTTCTAGGCGACTTTGAGGGGTTTCTTCTTGTAGGCGTCGGCGCAGGCTTTCGCGTGGAAGGTCATTTCCTTCTTTCCTATGGTTTCGACGTAGGGCTCGTAGACGATGGCCCCTCCGCAGTATCCGCACTTGCGCGCCTTGAACGCAACCGCGCACTGCTTGGCATGGAACGCGTACTTCTTCCCACCTATTGTCTCGGAGTATGGATCGTAGGCTATGATGCCACCGCAGTAGCCACACTTTACACTCTTTGCCATCTGTATCGGCGACTACTGGGCTTCCTCATTTTATAAGCATTCGAACCCAATCGACTAACGAGTATGCCGCCGTGGCTGGGTTGGAGGAGCACAGAGGTCTGAATCACCCATGAAGGGTGCGGCGAGTAAGATAATCCTCTCGGCGTTCGCTAATATATACGATTCCGGCGTATCGGAGCTGAAATCGAAGTTGGTGAAGAGATCAGATGAGGCGGGGGATTCGACGGCTCATGCTTGGTCACTCCGTGTCAGAGGCTTGACCGACCAGGAGGCAAGGGTATACTCCGGCAAACACGTCTTCTCCGTGGGAAGGCAGGCGAGCTTCACAGACGAAGATCCTCACCCGAGCGCCGTCGAGTATCTGCTGGGAGCGCTGGGAGGGGACCTGGTTAGCGGGTTCCAGAAGCAGGCAGCGAAGCGTGGCGTCCAGATCGACGCGACGGAGTTGGTGGTCTCCGGTCGCCTCGAAAACCCAATGGTGTTCCTCGGGGTCGTCGGAGCTGAAGGCAGTGCCGGCTTCGGGTCCATAGAGGCCACCATGTATGTTGGCGCCGACGCGGACGAGGCCTCGTTGCAGGAGATCTGGCGCGCCACCCTGGCCACGTCGCCCCTCGTCAATACCCTCGGGCATTCGGTCCCTCTCACCCTAGCCATGCAGCTGACGCCGTGAGTTCACTCGAGAAAGGGCAAAGGCACTAGGCAGGAGACTGACTGAGGGGGGCTTCCAATCACCGGTCGTGACCTCGGTAGGCTAGTCGGGAAGGTCGAGAGAAGGCGCTTCGGAAGAGGTAAGCACATTTAATTACGTGGCAGGCGGTACCGTCGCAATAATGTCGATCTACAGACTTAACGCCGAGCAAGCAGCTGTCGTTGAGCGCGCCCGCAAGGTCGCCGACGAAGAGATAGCCCCACACGCCGCAGACGTGGACGCGAAGGGACGTTTTCCCCGTGAGGGTATCGACGCGCTCGGCCGCGCAGGATTCCTCGGGCTGAACATTCCGAAGGAGAAGGGAGGCATGGGCCAGGGGTTGCGTGTCGCGAGCGCGGTTCTCGACGAGATAGCGCAGCGCGACGCATCGCTCGCCATGGTCTACAAGATGCACCTTTGCGGATGCGCCTGCTACGTCGGGTTCCCCCAGACGGGCGAAGAGTACTTCCCGAAGATTGTCGCGGGCAAGCACCTGAGCACGCTGGCCTGGAGCGAACAGGGCTCGCGCAGCCACTTTTGGGCGCCGGCGAGTCAGGCAACGGAGAAGGACGGAAAGGTCGTGCTGAACGCCCAGAAGTCTTGGGTGACGTCTGCCGGCGAAGCTGACGGTTACGTGGTCTCGACGCGGACGGCCGGGGGCACGGGCCCGACTGACACGATGCTCTATCTCGTCCTGAAGGGCGACAGCGACGTGCGGGTCGCGGGTGCCTGGAACGGTCTCGGCATGCGCGGAAACGCCAGCAACCCCATGGTTCTGGAGAACACCAGCATCCCCTCCAGCCGTGCGCTCTGCAAGAAGAGCGAGGGATTCCCGACGATGCTTGGCGTGGTCCTCCCGTGGTTCAACCTCGGCAACGAAGCAATCTCGGTCGGAATCGCCGAGGCCGCCGTGGCAGCGACGACGACCCATCTCACTTCGAGACGCTTCTCAGACATGAACAACGCTCCTCTGTCAGACCTTCCCACCCTCCGCGCTCGCCTGGCACAGATGCGCATAGCGACGGACACCGCCCGTGCCCACCTCAGCTCCGTCCTCGACTCGGTCGAGCAACCCGGACCTCAGACCACACTAATGGTTCTCGAGTCGAAGGCCGTCGGTGCTGATGCCGCTCTCTTGGTGACCGATCTGGGCATGAAGGCTTGCGGCGGCGCGGCGTTCAGCAGGCACCTGAGCCTCGAGCGCAACTTCCGCGACGCGAGGGCCGGCTACGTCATGGCGCCCACTTCGGACGTCCTTCAGGAGTTCATCGGCAGGGCACTAACAGGCATGCAGCTCTTCTAGCCTCGAGGTCCTGTTCTCACGAAGCCGCGCGTCCTAGTGGGGGCTGTGATTTACGACCCGAAGGTTGTGACCATTTGGGAGATCATCAAGGGGTTCTTCGCCGACCAAGGCTATTCGATGGACTGTGTCTTCTACAACACCTATGAGCTGATGACCGACGCGCTCGTTGCGGGTCACATACAGGTCGCTTGGAACTCGCCCCTCGCCTGGGTCGACGTCGTCAGGCGCACGGGCGGCGCGGCTCGGGCAATCGCGATGCGGGATACTGACCGCGACCGGAGGACCCACTTCGTCGCACGCAAGAGCAGCGGCTTCACACGGCTGGAGGACCTGCGCGGGGAGACCGTGGCGACGGGCGCCAGGGATTCGCCGCAGTCCCACCTGCTGCCGCTCCACACTCTTCAGCAGAGGGGCCTGAAGGCAGATCGGGACTTCAAAGTCCGTCGCTTCGATCTCATGGTAGGCAAGCACGGCGACCACGTGGGGGGCGAGCTCGAGGCGCTCCGCAGCGTGCAGAGGGGAGAGAGTGACGCGTGCACCATCCTAGACCTCAATTGGGCACGCTGGCAGTCGGATGGTGTGGCCGACGCGTCTGTCCTAACCTCCCTCGGGACAACGGATCAGTTCGACCACTGCAACTTCAGCGTCCTTGAGACCTTTCCCCGGGAAGAGGAGCGGCTATGGACGACGACGCTGTTCTCCATGACATATGCGAACCCTTCTCACCGAGAGATGATGGACCTTGAAGGCCTGAAGGTGTGGCTGCCCGGACGAACGAGTGGTTACTCTGCTCTGACCGAGGCGGTTAAAGAGCAGGGCTTCTTCGAAGAGCCCTCCGGCTGATGACAAACAAGAACACGCTCTTCCCCGTCACGATGGTGGGCAGCTGGCCGCGGCCACCAGAGGTCCTCAGAGCCCTCAGGCAGAGGTACGCGGGCAGGCTCTCGGCGGAGGCGTTCAGCGCCGTGGCCGACGCGGCCGTGCTGGAGTCGCTTCACGCCCAGGAGGAGGCAGGCATAGACCTGGTGACAGACGGGGAGCAGCGACGCGACAACTTCTACTCGTTTGTCGCCGAGAAGATGGGTGGAGTGCGGCTCATGACCCTGGCCGAGATGCTCGAAGTAGTCGAGGATAAGGCCAGGTTCGAGCGAATCCTGCAGACCCTCGACGTCCCCGCGTTCGCCATGAAGACCGCCACGTGCGTCGGCAAGGTCAACCGGCGAGAACCCCTGGCGCTGGACGAGTACACGTTCCTGAGGAAGCATACGAAGCGTCCGATCAAGGTCCCGCTCCCGGGGCCGTACCTGCTGACTCGGGCCATGTGGGTCAAGGAGGTCTCTCGAGCAGCCTATCCCTCCAAGGAAGACCTCGGCGAGGACGTCATTCGTGTCCTCAGAGAGGAGGTCTTCGCTCTTCGTGACGCCGGTGTCGATTTCATACAGTTCGACGAGCCGGTCCTCACCGAACTCGTCTTCACCCAGGGGCAGACCCGGACGTTCATGTGCGCCGCCCTCGCAGCCCGCCATGACCCCGCTGAGGAGCTGGAGTTTGCCACCTCGCTAATCAACCGGGTCGTGGACGGATTGGAAGGGGTCAGAATCGGCCTGCACATATGCCGCGGAAACTGGAGCCAGAACGAGGATGTGCTGCTGAAGGGTTCCTACTATCCCCTCCTGCCATACCTGAAGCGGATGAACGTGCAGCAGTTCGTCCTCGAGTTCGCCACTCCGCGGGCCGGCGCCCTAGAAGCCGTCGCCGAGCTTCTAGAGGACAGGGAGCTTGGCTTGGGGGTCGTCAATCCTCGCACGCCGGAGATCGAACCGCCCGAACAGATCCTGGCGAGGGCGCGGGAGGCGCTCCGATACGTGCCGCCGGAGCGGCTGTTTCTCAATCCCGACTGCGGCTTCGGAACGTTTGCCCAGAGACCGCTCAACACGCCTGAGATCGCCACCCAGAAGCTGGCATCTATTGTTCGGGCGGCGACGATGCTCAGAGCGGCGGCTGAATAGGGAAGGACGCGCTCACACCGTCGGGACCGGAGGAGAAGGACAGCCGCCTGCGGCGCCTTGATCCTGACCTCGGATGCCCTGTGCAGGCCCGGGTGCTTGATGGAGGCGTGGAACTTGGCTAATGTCGTGAGGCGCGGCGCGGCTTCCCGACATGGTCCGCGACTATCTTGCCTTCTGCTCGTCTGAGGATCTCGTCCAGGGTCGACGGGGAGATCCCCAGCTCCGACGAGAGCGCCTTCAGGCTGGTCTCCCTTGGGAAGCGGAAGTACCCTTCCTCCACGGCGAGTCCTACAGCCCGTTCCTGTTTCAGGGTCAACGATCGGCTCCCCATCTGCTTGCCGACCTCTGTCACGTTGGCTTGGATTCCCTCGCGCTTGAGCTCTGCCAAGAAGCTCTTCACGGAGGTCTTTCCGGGGAAGACCACATGCCACTTCATCGTCGAGTCGGATCCCCCTCTGGCCACCATGGCGCAGTTCGTACAGAAGCCCATCATCGAGGACACCGCCTTGCAAACGGGGGATACCTTGGTGACTATTATGCCAGAAGCTCTGTGCTTGTCGAAGACGCTGAAACTGGTGTAGATGATGTTTGGTTCAGCGCTTATCGAGCGGAGCACGTCCTTCACAGACGCGTGGCTGGTGACTTCGATGAGCTCTATCATCCCCTTCCTGCCGAATGGCCTGCAGTCTACCATCTTGATGATGGCGTTGGACTTGTTGACGATGGTGGTCGCCCAGTGGTCTAGGTGGTCAACCGCCTCGATCGTAACTTCTTTCATTGGAAGTGCCTCTTTTCCGCCGACAGGGTGGGATGCGGGGTCTTCACTCTACGCGCTCTGCCGCGAACCGCCCCGAGATACAAACCGTCAGGAGAAGACTTGGAAGTACCGCTGTGCGTCTCAGCGCCATTTAATGCGCTGAGTCCGGGATGCATCCTTGAAGAAGACGGCGATGAGTCGTAGCCCGCCACCAAGTTGGCGAAGCGAGGTACGCCGACTCCACCCCGGTGGGCGACTGTTAGTTTCAAAGCTACAAAGCACTCCGATATTTCCGATGCTGCTTTCCCATGATTCATATAAAAAGCCATCCCCAATCTGTTCGGGATAGGACTTCGCTCTGAATTCCCCATTAGCTGCGAGACCTCCTCTTCGGCGGACGGTGTAACCGAGAACCACCTTCCTCTGAGCGCCGTCGGGTCTCGAACCGGCTCAGGTCAGGGAAACGTACCGTGCCTTCACATCGACTGTAAGCTTGAAGTGCTTCAAGAAGGACCGGCCCAGCACGAAGTCGAACGTGATGTGGCGTGGATGTTCGAGCTCCAACACGACCGCGTCTACATTCTTCGCCACGAGGCCTCCGACGGAGACCTTGTGCAGCTTCACCTGGATACCCCTGTCTATTCCCCTCATGCTGGTGAACCTTGGTGTCTCCTCAGGATGGGTCCTCTCCCGCTCGTTGTGTTTGTTCCCCCCCTCTGGGTAGCCCAGGTCAATCGCGTCCTGGCTGAGGACGGTGCAGTAGGGTGAGTTGAAATCGATAACCGCGCTCAGTTCCCGAACTGCGCCGAACTTCCCCTCCACGCGGATGGTGACCAGCATCGGGTCTTTGAGTGCGAACCTCATGCTTCCACTCTCTTCCTTACGTCCTCGATCCTGAGCTGGCCTACAGAGTAGTCTAACTCAACCTTCATGAACTGCAGGAGGCTCCGCCCGAGCACCACATCGAACCCCGTCACCGGAGGTATGTCCATGGCGAGGAAGTCCACCTTCTCGAATGACAGAGTCCCTAGTTCCACGTGTCCCATCTCAATCAAGGCCGCCTTTCCGTAGCCGTTGTAGCTTGTAAAGGTTAACGTGTTGTTAGCCGGAGATATCGGATCGTCATTTGCAGCTTCGGGGTAGCCGAGGGCATACGCATCGACTTTCGGGATGATGCAGTACTCCACTCCTGGATCGAGCAAAGCGTTGAACTCCCTCACGATGCTGTTCCTTCCCCTGATCCGCACGAACACGGTCGGGAACTTCCCGAAGGGGTGCCCGCCCACTGGCGAGGAAGTCGAGACTACAGGAGGAGAGGATATGGCGGCTCACCGGCAAAGAATATGCAGATGTCTTGGAACTTCTTGAGCTTCATCCGTAGCAGGTACCGATCTAGATCGTCAGCGACAACCTTCCCTTTGGTCGGCTGGAAGTTCTTGTCCCGGCCTGTGACGCTGATGGCAACCCACTTGCCCTTGTATTGCTTGATAATCTCGGAGAGGGCAAGCTCTTGAGGCTCTGCCTGCTCTCCAGCTGGTGGACCGATGTTGCTCGAACTCATGAGAAACGTCTTGCCCATGAGTCCGAGCTATTTCAACTTGTGCAAGTCAGACGGTGATTGGGTTTGTGCTGACCAGCGGCTGTACTCCGGGGGACGCACTTTGGAGGCTGCGGAGCGCGTTCGTTACCGCTCCCGCCAGGATGTAGGTCCGGAATCCGTTGCCCTGTCCGAGACCGTTCGCCCCTAGGCTTTCGTGGGTGAGCGGTGTCGCGCCTTCGATGGCATTCTGGGCCGCCGTGGCGATGTTCGCTTCGGTGAGCTCTTTGCCTGAGAGGAAGGATTCTGCCGAGGACGCCCTGATTGGTTTTGTTGCCACGTGGCCGAGGACGATCTTGGCGCTGGCTACATTGGTCCCGTTGAACGTCGCGACCACTGCACAGCTCGCGAGCGGGAAGTCGATGGCAGTCCTGTCGGCGATCCTGAAGTACGCCTGTTGTGCTCCTGCCGCAGGTGTGGGTATGTTGATCTGCGTCACTATCTCGTTGTAGCGGAGGCTGTTCTCCTTGACACGCCCATCCACGATGCTGACGCCGGGAAGGAACTGCTCCATCGTTAACGTATGGGAGCCTCCTGGGCCCTGGACCGTCAGGGTGGCGCCTAGAGCCGTGAGTGCAGGGGACAAGTCGGACGGGTGGACAGCATAGCACAGGTTGCCTCCGAAGAGACTGTGGTAGTAGCGGTTGTCGCCCACTATTGCGTAGCAGACGTTGCCGCCGTTCCTCCAGCAATCGTAGTTGTTTCGCAGGTACCAACACCACACCTCCTGGTTGATGTTGCCGCCTACGGTTGCCTGGTTCGCTATCTGGACCGTGTGTCCCGAGGCAGCGGACGCGAGGGCGCCGTAGTACTGGTTGACGTTGGGGTCGTTCTTGACGGTGGTGATGTTCGTGGTCGCCCCGATGGTGAGCCCGTTGCTGGAGCTGTAGGCGACTTGGTTGAGGCCCAGTTGTGAGATGTCGACGACCGTCGTCGGGGTGAGGAGGGTCAGCTGGTTCTTCATCTGGTAGAGCAGATCGGTTCCTCCCGATATTGCCCTTGCGCTTCCTCCGTACTGGGTCAGAAGCGAGACTGCGTCGCTGACTGAGGTTGGCTGCAGGTATCCGAACTTGTTTATTTCAGTTCTCATTTCTATTCACCATCCACCTAGATCAGGCCCTTCTGTTTGAGGTACTGGAGTCCCAGGACGATGTCCTCCTTTCTGACGGGGACGTGGATGAACCTGTACCCGTACATCGCGTTGCTGAGGGCGTTCAGGATCATCGGGATGACGCTCATGAGAGTGTTCTCGCCGATTCCGACTGCCCCGAACGGGCCGTATGGGTCGACGTACTCTGTCCAGAGGGCGAGAGCGCGGTTAGGTGCCTGGTAGATTGAGGGAATCTTGTTGTCGAGGTAGTTCGCGTTCACAACGCCTCCAGAGTATTTCAGACCGGTCGAGGAGTCGTTGATGTTCTGCTCGAAGAAGGTCTCTCCGATTCCCAGCCCGAGGACTCCGCCCTGGGCCTGGGCCTCGGCGCCCAGCGCGAAGATGACCCTGCCTATGCCCATCCCGCCAACGTAGTCTATGACACGGACATCTGCCGTCTCTGTGTCGACTTCGACTTCGCAGATCTTTGTGCCGGGGACACGGTATGCCGTCTTTGCGGGGGGAGTGTAGGTCCCGACGCCGGTTAGGCCTGCCGCCGGTAGGAGGGCGCAAGCTGCCTTGAAGGTCATCTGGTTCGTGTGGTTGGTGGTGTCGAAGATTATGCCTGAAGGCTGGCCGGAGATGCCCCCGCCGAACGCGAGGTTGGTCGCCTTCGTGCCGGTCGCAAGCTTGGCTGCGATGAGCGGGAACCACTGAGTCCCAAGGTTCTGTGCCGCTGCCACCAGTCCCATGCCTCCGTTGCGGGTCATCCTGCTGCCTGCCGTGACGCCCGTGTCCGTCGTGAGGGCGGTGTCTGACATCACAGCCTTCAGATTGGTCATGTCTGGCTGGCCCAACAGCTCAGCCGTGATTATCGGCAGAGCCGTCACCCCTCCTGCTCCGTGGTCCATTCCTCCTGAGTACATGGTGATTGTGCCGTTCGGGACCACGTTGATCTGGCCTGTGTCGGGAGCCGATAGCGAGCCTTTGGATCCCGAAGTCAGAGCCATTCCGACTCCCCTGAGCTTCTTTCCCGTACCTACGGTCTGGCCGGAGTTCGTTACGATGTTGCTGGGGACTCCCCACCCCTTCCACCTGCCGGACCAGTTGAAGGCCGCAACCGTATCTAGGTGAGTCTTGGGCTGCGAGTATCCGCTGAACGGATAAGCCGTAGTCTGGTCGTACGCGGTGTTGGGATACACGGTTCCCGTCGCTGGGTCGGTGTACGCTACTGTTCTCATGCTGGCGAGCCTGAATACTGATGGGTCTATGTTGAGCTTCTCTGCGAGCATGTCCACAGCAGTCTCGACGAAGTAGCTGTTCTGGCTCTCGCCGACATCTCTCATTGGTCCGGCAAGCCCGTACGCGTTGCTGTTCGCGGAGTAGCTGACTAGGTTCGCGTTCTGGACGGTGTAGATGGCGTAGAACTCGCCGAGGTCGGAGTTGGCTCCTCCGTTCGCGCCAACGTTCGCATAGACGAGGACCTTGAACGCGCTTAGGACTCCGTTCTTGGCGGCGGCTGTGATGTAGCCGCGCTCGGGATAGCGGTTGGTCGTGGCGAGGGTGTTGGTGTACCTGGTGTGAAGGAACTTCACTACGCCTCCGGCCTTCTTCGAGAGAGCGGACGCGATGACGTACTCCTCTCCTGATGACTTGTTGCCGAGACCGGTACCGACCGACCCGTTCTCGAACCCTCCGAGGGAGGTCCTCACCGTTACGTTTGCCGCTGGTATGGCGAAGTAGTTGGCGAGGGTGGTCTTTAGCGAGGCGGCATACTGGGTGTTACCCCACACGTTCAGGTTTCCGAGGGTCCACTGGGCGAGCAGCCCGCGTGGCTCGATGTCCATGTGCTGGATGAACTGAGTGTCCAGTCTTACGGTGACCACTGCATCGGCCGCCGCAATCGCTGCGTCCGCGTTGCCGAACTGTACCTGTGCCGAGGATGGCTGCGCGACACCTTCTGTTATGGACCCGCCTGGTGCGTTGCCTCCGGGCCATATCGCTGGTGCGTTAGCTGCGAGCGCGCCTTCGACGTCGAAGACGTACGGAAGGGGCTCGTACTCAACTTTGACGAGGTTGATTGCGTCGTTGCAGAGCTTCGGGGAAGCCGCGCCTACGGCGACCACCGGGCAACCAGCGTACCTTACCTGTGTGGTTGGGAGAGGACCGCGGAGCCTGTTCCCTGATGTCGAGTAGTAGGTGTAGGCCGGAAGGAAGTCGGTGTCCAGACCGGTCAAGGTGACCGCGCCGGCGGCCTCAGCCGCGCTGACGTCGATGCTCTTGATCAGCGCGTTGGGGTAGGGGCACGTGACATAGCCCATGTAGACGAAGCCAGTTGCCGCAGCGACTCCGACGTCGGTAGGCTGGATGTCGCTCGTGAACTTCTTCGTGCCGGTGACCTTCGCCAGCGTGTCCCGACGATAGACCTTGGGGTTCCCGACTAGTGCAAACGATGTAGTAGGGGTACTCATCGCTCTATGCACCTCCTGAGCTTGCCGCTGCCAGATTTGTCGCGGCCAGTTGTATTGCCGTAATTATGTGCATATAGTTCCCGCAACGGCACAGGTTCCCGCTGCAAGCGGCCTTGATGTCGTCGACGCTCGGGTTCGGGTTCGTCTTCAGCAGCGCGGTAGCTGCCATGATGTACCCGGGTCCGCAATAAGAGCATTGACCGCCGTCTGCCGTTACCCAAGCCGCGTCCAGCGCTGCCACGACGGGGTCGCCGGTGGCGATCTCCGCCGTCGTAATGCTGTGGCCCACTGTCCTTATGGCCATGATCGTGCAGGACTCGTGTGGGACACCATCTATCAGCACGGTGCACGCGCCACACTCCATCCTGTTGCACGGCCTCTTGGTCGCGATCAGGCCCAGCGTATCTCTGAGCACATCGACGAGCATGTCTCTCGGCTCGACGGTGACACTGATGTTCTTGTTATTGACGTTAAGAGTGATTGTCCTGGGAGCAGTTGGATCTGTTGGTAGCACAGGTGGGGGGGCAGGCGCCGTGGCTGTGTTGGTGTTGGTTGTCAGGGGAGTGGAGGTGCTCGAGGTGGTTGAGGAGCTCGAAGCAGATTGCTCTTTGACAGGCTGGAACTGCATTCCCTTCATGGCTACTGAAGAAACGCCGACGACCGCGACGGCTGTGGCTGTGCCTCGCAGCAGGGTCCTCCTGCTGACTTTGGCGTTCGCGATGTCCGACACCACGCCACCGGCGCCCGCTACGGGCTTTGCACCAATCTTCGAATCGGCTTTCTTGGATAGAGAAGAACGCTTCTTTTGCTCCTTCTTGACTTTCATATCGGTCGAGTCGTCGACCTTGCCGCGCTATATGTCCAATTCCCCGAACGTATTAGGGTAACTACTTTATACGCAAAAAATCCAGCACACCGAACAGAAGAAGTGACCCGTGTTGGCCCCTGAACCCGTCGAGGACGACGAAGGCGTCCGGAGGAAGGTACTGGCGGAGGGCGTCGGCTTCGTCCTGAATTCTTACCTGCAGAGTCGCAGTCTCTTGAACCCTGCTGGGCTCGCGATCAACGCCATCAACCAGTACGAACAGCAGATCAGCAAGCAGGAGCGGGAGCAGCTCGGCAAACAAGAAGCTGAGATGAGGGAGATGGTGAGTCAGATCGAGAACCTCAGGGCGACCTTCGAGGAAGGCAGACTCATCGTTCACCTGGACAAGCCGACCCTACTGGGATTGGTGGAAAGGATGCTGAGGAGAACACTAGCTCGGGAAGAGGCGGGAATGACCGCGATGTTCAGAATCGACCTGGCGACCGGAGGCGATGCGGACCACGAAGGCGAGTTCATGCTTCCAAGCCGTGCCATATACCTGAAATTCGTGCCAGCGGGCGTGTCGCTGGCGGAGTTCGCAAACTCTTACTTGATGAGGGCTCTGAGCATGAACCCGTCGGAGTACTGGCTGCTCATTCCGACCGGGGACGTTATCGATTTTCCATTCGAACCGGTCTTCACAGAGAACAAGATAGCGCGCGGGAGGCTGAGGACGTTCGGCATGGCCACCCTGCTCGGAGACCTCGTGGGAAATGACTACGACGTCCAAGCGTCCTACGAACCGGACGGCGGATTCAAGTTCGTCATCAGCAAGAAGCCGCCTACGCCCACGATGAGCCCGCCGAGCTAACGGGATCCGGGCCATGGAGGCCGGTCGATCTTCGAAATCTCCTTATGAGCTCGTGACATATTCGGATGGATGTTGCGGTCTCACGAAAAAATCGTAGCAACCCGGGAGTAAACTCAGATCCAGACATCTGGATTCTTTCCATATAGATCGAAGATCCAGAACCAAGGAATTCAGGGACAGTTAGTTCTCTGGGGCGACCGAAGATGCCGCCGCCAGTCTGATCATATCTTCCTGCTTGTCGACGTCGAGGAGAGCCGCGAGCGATGTCTCGACGAGACGGAGTTGGGACCTGTGTCGTGCCACGACGCTCTTGAGCCCCCTAGTCTCTTCGTTGATATTCTGGAGCTCTCCGAAGAGGTTCCTGTCGAAGAGGATTGGATGGCCGGAACTCCCATGGTAGCCTGCCGTCACGATAGGGGAGTAGCAAGTGGCATACTCGTCTATGACGGCGTCGATCATGGTGTGGTCAACTAGGGCGACGTCGCCAGGGAGCACTACCACGGCATCCGCGGGCTTCTTGACCTTGGAAAGGCCCTTCCGAACAGAGAAGCTCTGTCCCTTGGCGAAATCCTCGTTGAAGACGAACTCGCACTTGTAGTCCTTCAGCTGGCGCTTGATCTTACTAGCGTCGTGCCCACAGACGACGATGACCTGACTGGCCTTCGACCTGAGACTCTCGGAGACCACATGCTCTATCATCGTGCTGGACCCAATCGGCTCGAGGAGCTTGTTCCGCCCGAATCTCGTCGACAACCCGGCCGCGAGCACGATAATGGAGATAAAATCACTGAGTTTCTCTGTCATTTGGCTTGACTTCCTTTTTCGCGACGATATTGTGCCTCTCTTCCCACACGATCAGGGACTGGGTGCACCAACCGCCGATTGAACTGCAAATCAAGCCGTCGCCGGTTTTAATCATCCGTCGCGTTTGGACTGGAGCGAATCCGTTTGGGATAGAGCAGTACCATCCCTGGCTCAAGTCGCATCGCACCTGACTGCGGTGTTCTGCGGCTTGGCCAAGCAGTACCTCACCCTACGTACCGTTTGCCGACGAGCCCCATCGCCAGGCCCCACAGGCCAAAGAAGACTGCGAGTGGGATGAGGAGCTCGACGGTGACCGTGAAGGACATCGTCTGCAGGGTGCCCGTGAGCTGGGGGGCTGTGTAGAACGCCAGGTAGACGAGGACTACGAACCACGCCACCAGACCTACCGCAAGCCCTTCGAATATGGAGTGCTCCCGGAATGCGAAGGCGAAGATGAGTCCGGCGACTATGCTCAAGGCGATGAACCAGGCAACTCCGACTTCTGCTACGGAACCGGACAGACCCTGGGCACCGAAGATCGAGCCGATCCAGGTGTACCACTGAATCTGCCACGGATACCCGAGGGCCGAGCTGATGGAGGTCGCCACTATGATGGCGATCGTCATCACCACGGTTGCCAGTACGCCCGCCATAAGGCCCATTTCGACCCGTGTCTTTGATGACATGGTCATTTCACTTCCAACTCCTCTGAGTCATCTTTAACGCCTCCCGAAGGTCCAGCCTTGACGGCGTTGGCTGTGCCAGCGGCTCCCATAGGGGGGGCCGGCCCGCTCGCCTCTGCAGCAGGCGCTGCGGTGGCGGCCTTCTTCTTAGGAGTCCACCTGCTGCTGTCGAAGTCGTGGTTGTAGGCGTCGCCCGATATCGTCCCGGTCAGGATGCTCCTGAGCACGGGCCAGTTTATCGGGAGGATAGCGAAGTAGATGTGCCCTGCTACGAGCCCGATGAGCAGGAACGCGAAGAAGTCGTGGAAGAGCCTGAATGTGCTCTCAAGGCTCGGGGAGATGGTCGGCATTAGGCCATAGGGGTTCCAGAGATAGAGTCCCGAGATTCCCAGTACAACGAGACAGAGGACCAATCCCCAATGGAAGAGCTTCATGAAAGCGTCGTACTTGCCGTGTCTTGGCTGTACGGATGGTCCCAGGCCGAGGAAGCCCTGTACGCGAATCATCGTGTCCTTGGTGTCGGACATTCCTGGAATAATGGTCCTCCCAGTCCTCGCGACCGCAAGATCCCAGACGATGTGTATGGCGATCAGCCCAAGAAGTAGCCACAGCATGTCAGTGTGCCACATCAAGTCGGCTGCCGTCTGGGCTGCATTGGTTCCTGCGACGCCGAACGCACTCAGGAGGAAGTTGAATGTCCCGGGCAGATAGATGGCGATTCCGCTGACCATGACAAGCCCGAGCGTGATGAAGAGGGACCAGTGGAAGAGCCTCTCGACGATGTCGAAGGCCTTCACGGTGTTTCCTGGAACCTCCATGGGCGTCCCGCCGATCCTCTTCGGCTGCCTATACGCCCGCCTTACGAAGTGCACCACAAACACCGCAGCAAAGAGCAGAATGAGTGCGGCGGCATATTCCAGCGGAAGCCGACCGGACGTCTGCGATTGCGTGTCTGTGTCAAGACCGCCTGACAGAAGAATTCCCAACAGGTTCAATCTGAGATTTCGCTCTCCTGTCTTCGTGAGTTCAGAATGCTGTATATCTCTAATTACCCGAACCAGTTAGGGTAGCGTCTTACATCGAATACTTTCGCCGGAATTCCAGAAAGTAGGAGGCCACTGGAGGACCCAGACGCCTGACTGATGCCGAAGCAAAGAAGAAAGAGTTGGTAAGGAAGAACCTCAAGATGTAACTCTCGGATTATGGTCTTCCAGACTGACTGTCGAAATCAGACGGTCCAGCAATCTCTGTCGTTGAAGAGCCTGCGAGAAGGAACCGCGCTCTTGGCGTCGCACCCATGGTGAGAGGTCAGAGAACCCGGGGCTCACAGGCGAGGTCAGTGGGTGGAGAGTCTGGAGAGGCCTCTGACGATAGCAACTGCTGGTTCCAGATTTGCCCGCAAGTCCGCTAGTCAGCCTGGCCGCTGGCGGACAGCGACATGTAACCCGCTTTGACGTCCGTACTAAGCTTGAAGTGCCTTAGGAAGGTTCGCCCCAGGATGAGGTCGACCGGAATCATGCGCGCGAGGTCGAGTTCGATTATGAGCGCGTCCACGTCTCTTGCGAAGAGCGTTCCTATCGAGACCTTGGCGAGTTTCACCATGACGCTCCTTTCGATACCGCGGAATTCGAGAACGTAGGGCACGCGGTCGGGGTGGGTCTTCTCAAGCTCCTTGGGACGGAACGCGGCCTCCGGGTAGCCCAGATCGATAGCGTCCCTTGAGAAGATGACCGAGTAAGCGAAATTCGGGTCGAGCAGGGTGCTAAGTTCTCGGGTTACCGCGCCCTCAGGGCCCTCCACCCTGCTCATCAGGATCATAGGTTCCTTTAACGGAAAGCGCAATCTCCCGGATCAGCTCCCTCTTTCCAACTTGAGCAGCCCCCTTGAAAAGTCTACCTGGTACCTTAGGCGTCGTAGAAGACTCCTTCCGAACACGACGTCGAATCCACATGCCTGCGGAAGGTCAAATGCCAGAAACTCGACTTCGTCGAAAGTGAGCGGTCCAAGAGAGACCTGTGTCATCCTTATGAGTGGTGCCTTGCCGAAGCCTAGATGCGTGACGAAGTGTGTTGTGCTTGGCGCTTGCACAACCGTGTCCATCTGTGCCACGTCCGGATAACCCAGCCTGAAGGCATCTACCTTCGGAAGAATGCAATACTCGCTACCAGCGTCTAGGAGCGCCAGATACTCCCTCACCGCGCCGTTTTGGCCCTTCAGTCTTCCGAACAGGCTCGGAAACTTGTTGAAGCCAATCTCTTTCAGAGGAGAAGTGGATAAGGAGACTCACCCGCGTAGAAGATGCAGATATCCGCGTATTTTGCCACGTGTCCCCTGAGCCTGTATCGATCGAGGTCTTCGGCCGCAATTGTTCCGTGCGTGGGCTGCAGATTGTCGTCGCGCTTTGTGACGACAATCGCGACCCATTTGCCCTTGTACCTGGCATGGATCTCTGGGATAGAGAGCTCCTCTTTCTTCTCCTCCGGCTGCGGTGTACTCCCGGTGCCCATGGAACGCAGCCTAGCCTAGGTAAGGTTCGCCAACGCTTTCTTGACCGCCGCCATCGCCTCTTGCACCTTAAAGCCATTCCCGGTTCCCCAGGTCAGGGGGTTGCTTCCCGAGACGGCATTCGTCGCCGCCTGCGCGATAACGGAAGTGGACAGAGGCAGCGTCTGGTTGACGAGCGCCGATTCGGCTGAAGGGGCTCTATGAGGCGTATTGGCGACACCACCCAGGTACACTTTGGCGCCGGAAATCGTGCTCCCGTTGGTCGTCACGACAACGGCGGCGCTTGCCAGTGCGAAGTCGATGCCACCCCGATCTGCGAGCTTGAAGTACGCGCTCTGCGTTCCCGATGCGGGGGCGGGTATATGGATCTCGGTCACGAGCTCGTTATAGTGCAGGCCGAGCTCCGTTACGCGTCCGTCCACAAGTGTGACCCCAGGCATCAGCTGCTCCATCGTCATCGTTTTCGATCCCCCCGGGCCCTGGACGGTCACGTCCGCGCCCAGCGCAAACAGGACTGGGGCGATGTCACCGGGATTGACAGCGTAGCAGAGGTTCCCTCCGAAGATGCTCTGGTAGTAGCGATTGTCCCCGATGGCGGCGTAGCACACGTTACCACCGTTGCGCCAGCAGTCATAGTTGCCACGCATGTACCAGCACCAGACTTCCTGCAGCACATCGCCTGCGACTGTCGCCGCATTCGCGATTCCCGGGGGATGTCCTGAGGTTGCCTGGACGAGGGCAGTGTAGTACTGGTTTACGTTCGGATCTGACTGAACTTTGCCCACGGTTGTGGTCGCGCCAATCCTCAGCCCGTCGCTCGCGGTGTACTTTACGTAGTCGAGGCCAAGGTTCGTGATGTCGACGAGATACTCTGGGACGTGCAGGTCCACGTTGTCCTTCATCATATAGAGGAGGTCGGTTCCCCCTCCGATGATTTTGGCATTTCCCGCGTACTTGGTGAGGATGGAGACGGCGTCGCTGGCGGACTGAGCCTGAATGTACCCGAACTTCGCTAACTCGTTGTTGCTCATGACTCATCGCCCCCTATAGTTTCCCCGTCGATTGCATCCATTGTATCGCCGCGAATATGTCCTCGCGTCTGATTGGGAGTTTGGTGAACCTGTAGCCCCCGAGTGCGTTGCTCAACGCGTTCGCGATTGCGGGTTCGCAGGAGACAAGACATGGCTCCCCGATTCCGACGGCCCCGTACGGTCCCATGGGGTCGTTTTGCTCCACCCACACTCCGACGGCGCTGTCCGGGACCTCCATTATGGTCGGAGGTTTGTAGTTGAGAAGGTTGGGATTGAGGTAGCTGCCCGACAGGTTCAGACCGGTTGAAGGATCCATCAGAAGCTCTTCATAGAGGGCGACCCCCTGCCCCATACCCACGAAGGCGCCCTGCGCTTGGCTCTGCGCCCCCTTCGCAAAGATTACCTTCCCCAGGCCCAGGCCTCCGACGTAGTTCGTGACGTGCACCTCGCCGGTGTCCGTGTCTACCTGCAGTTCGACGAATTTCGCACCTCCGACGCGCGTCGCGTTGGCGAACAGCCCGAAGATGTTCCATGTGCCGTAGCCCTTCAGCGGGGCGGTGAGGAGGGCTGCCGCGGCCTTGAAGGTCATCGAATTGCTCGGGTTGGTCGTGTCGTAGATCGTGTCGTTCTGGAAGGCGAGGTTGCTCGCCTTTGTCCCGGCAGCTAGCTTCGCGGCTACGATGGGGAACCACTGGCTCGCAAGATCCTGAGCTGCGGCGATGAGGGATGGTCCGCAGTTTCGCGTCGATGTGCTGCCGGCCGTGACGGAGCTGTCGGTCGTGAGGGAGGTGTCTGATGCGATCAGGGTTACGTTGGTAAGGGTGGTCAGGCCGAGAGCTTCTGCGGCCATTATAGGGAGCGTTGTGGAGGTCCCGGCACCGTGGTCTGTGTGGCCTGTGAACACCTGCACCGAACCGTCGGGAGAGACCTGGATCTGACCGCTCGTCGGAGGGAAGGCCGATCCCTTGTTGGAGCTCGTGCCGGCCATGCCGACGCCTGTCCTAATGCTTCCGTTGACGGCGCTGGGTACGCCCCAGCCCTTCCAGGCCGCTGTCCAGCCGAAGGCAGCACTGGCGTTGATCGTGGCCGCCGGGTTTCCGAAGCTGGTGTAGGTCAGCCCGCTGACTGCGTCAGTAGGGAGAGCCCCCGTGGCTGAGATGCCCCGCATGTTGTTCAGTCGGAACTGGACCGGATCGATGTTCAACTTCTCGGCTAGCATGTCGACCGCAGATTCCAAGATGAAGTGGGACTGGCCTTCTCCCACGTTTCGCAGGTATGCAGCATTGTTGAACATGTCCGTATTGGCGGTATAGGCATTGATCGTCACGTTCGGAATGTTGTACCCGTCGTAGAGATCGTCGACGACGTCCCCGGTATAGCCACCGCGAGCCCCCGCATTCGAGTACAGGGTAGCCTGCATGCCCGTAATCTGGCCGCTGTTCGTAGCGCCGAGCGAGATGTAACCTTTGACCGGATACCGGGCTGTCGTGCTCAGTGCGTTGTTGAACCGCGTGCATGTGTACTTCGCCGGAGCGCCCGCCTTCTTGGACATCAGGGCCGCGAGGACGTACTGGTCAGCGGTAACGGAATTGCCAAAGACTCCGCCGCAGACCATGCCTCCTTCGATCCCACCGAGGGCAGTCCTTACCGTGACATCGGCGAGTGGGAGTCCGAAGTAGCCTGCGAACGAAGCTTGGGTCGCATGAACATAGGTGTCCTTCCCGTACAGGAAGAGCCCTCCTTCAGTCCACCAGGCAAGAGCCGTGACCGGCTCCATCTCGAAATGCTGAACAAGTCCCCATGTCAGTGTCGCCGTTACGACCTGGTCCGCCTGTGCCAGGGCCGTGGCAGAGTCCCCAAGCACAATGTTCGAAGTCGATGAGACAGGGGTGTAATGATAGACCACGCTCGCTGCGGGGGAGTTGCCGTTCTCCCAGAGTTGGGGAGCACCGGGTTGCAGTGCTGCCTCTGCATCGAAGACGTACTCGAGAGGTTCGTACTCCACGTCGACGAGGTTAATCGCGTCTCTCACCTCGTTGGGATCCATTGCTCCGACGGCCACGACGGGTTGGCCTGCGTACATGGTTAGGCCGTCTATGGGCAGGGGGGAGTATGGTCTGGAGATTCCATACATGCTATACGGCGGTATCTCACTCGGCTCGATGGTCACGTACCCTGCGGCCACTGCTTTGCTTACGTCGATCTTGGTGATCCTTGCGCGTGGATACGGGCATGTCACCATACCCATGTAGACCAAGTCTGTCACGCCCAAGTGATCCGGAAGTATGTCGGCCGTGTACACCTCTTGGCCCGTGATCCTTGCCATGGTCGTGCGCCTTAGTACGTTGGGGTTGCCCACTAGGTTGAGTGGGTGGTTCACGGTGAAGGGGCTCGGACCCTGACTCTGGCTCATGTCAGGTCACCCTGTCCCCTGCAGGCTAGTAGCCGCCGCCTGCACGGCCGCGATGATGGCGATGTATGCGCCACATCGGCAGATGTTTCCGCTCAATGCCGCCTTAATCTGAGCGACCGTCGGATTCGCGTTGGCTTTCAAGAGCCCTGCAGCTGACATAATCATCCCCGGGGCACAGTAGGCGCACTGGCCGGCGTCCTCGGTTACCCACGCCTGCTGAAGCGCACTGATGACGGGGTCGGGGTTCTTCGCCCCCACTCCTGCCTCGACCGTCAGTATCTGCTGGCCGTTGCCTAGGCGTATGGCCGGATAATTGTCCGAATAGTGCACCACTCCGTCGATTAGGACCGCGCATCCGCCGCATTCCCCTCTGTTGCATGGTCTCTTCGTGCCGATGAGCCCTAGGTCCTCTCTGAGTACATTGCCCAGCATGTCCCTGGGTTCAACTGACACCGCATAGCTGGCTCCGTTTACGATGAGAGTGACTGTTTGTGCAGCGAACGGGTCCACCGTAGCGGTCTGCTGGTTAGAGGATGTGGAGGAAGTGGAAGTGTAGAGCTCGAGGGGTTTGATGCTGGTTAAAGCGACCGCAGAAGCGCCGACCACAGCCGTTGCCGCGGTGGCCGTCTTCATGAAACCGCGCCGATCCATCTTTGAGCCTAGCACGCCTGCGGGCTGATCTCTCGTGGTTTGTTTCGGATTGTTCTCTGAGTCCTTCTTGGTAGTCTTTGCGCTATTTGCCTTCGACCGAATAGCAGCAGCGTCTCGCTTTTCCCTTTTTTCAGGCTTCAACGAGCTACACGAAAAATTCACCTTCGAACGACTATTTCACCAAATGCCCGAACGCGTTCGGGTATCACTTTATATGAACAGATTGTCGGCGGACCGGGCCCGCTGCCAGCCGCATAGCACAACCCCCTTTTTCGGCTGAATTACACATAAGGATTATTGGTCCCGACGTTGGGACATCCTCTTGCTATGCAGATAGAATACTGGGCTCTGGAAAAGCACCCTGAGCCTGATCCTCGTCCAGATATATGGTGCATCGTCTCAGGCTGCGCCGAATGCGCGTGGTGAAATGGCGGACTCGGACGAACAGAGTTCAGGATCGCTTTGAAAGACCAAGCTTGGCTCTGATCCGGCCTGCCTGCTTACCAAGGCGCAACAAGGACGCCTCCGAGGACTGGACGAGATGGCTCTTGGCCCTGTACTTCGAGACTAGGTTGTTGAGCCCCCCTATCTCGTCGTTCATGCTCTTGAGTTCCCCGAGGAGGTTCCTGTCGAAGAGGATGGGTCGAAGAGAGCGGCCGTGGCGGCCTGTGGTCACGATGGGCGCGTAGCACGTCGAGTACTCGCGGATCATCGCGTTGATCGTGCTGCGGTCCACGAGCCCTATGTCCCCGGGCACGACCATCACGCCGTCGGCATCTTCCTTCACCGCCGAGAGGCCCTTTTTGATGGAGTAGCTCGCACCCTTTGCGAAGTCCTCGTCGAAGACGATCTCACAGGGATAATCCTTGAGCGCGAGTCTGACCTTGTCAGCGTCGTTCCCGATCACGACCACTACCTGCTTGGCCTTGGACGTGAGACATTCGGACGCGACGTACTCGATCATCGTCCTCTCTCCGATGGGCTCCAGCAGCCTGTTCCGTCCGGACTTCATGGAGATTCCTGAGGCGATCACGATGATCGAGATGTAGTCCGGGTTCCTATGTCTCATTTCTGTCGAATCTTCTGACTTCTCGCTCTGCGGCGAAATCAAGCATCGTATATCCCTATTGCTCCACCGGCTTCGGGCAAATCTCCTGCGGGAGAAAGAGATGATTTAGGCAAGCAGCCGACTTTAGGCTCGAATCCCTCGGCCCCACCTAGAATACTGGTCCAATCATGCATAGGTTCTGATGGGCCTACGGATTTTTGACTATGACAACGCCGCTCATGGGATGGTAGGAGCAGTAGTACGGATATGTTCCAGCCTGCGTGAACGTGAAGGTATAGGTTTGCCCGGATGATAGGTCTCCCGAAGCGAAGGCACCGGTGTTGCTGATTACGTTGTGGGCGATGAGGTCCTGGTTGATCCATGTCACGGTGTTGTTCATCCCAATCACCACAGTGATGACCTGAGGAAGGAAATTAGTGGCACCGTCATCGTTCTCGCCGCCTCCGTAAGGTATGTACACCTGAACTGCATCAGGAGGAGTGTAGACTGACGTGGTGTTTGTGCTTATCGAGATAGAATTGCCGTAGTTTGTGAAAGTGTAGAGCTCGACCGGCGCGGACGCGAATGCTGCCCGATTAACGAAGAGATAGGCGCCGCCGGCTACGATGAGCAGGAAAACCACGGCCGCGACAGCACTTCTGCCACCCGCGCGCATCCTTGCAATGTGCATGACTCTCGCCAGATTCAACTGCGGTCTCACTCTTCTTTATTCACTGAAGGAGACTTATACATAAATCCAGGAATCATTCAGGTAGGGGAAATTCGTCTTTCTCGATTAAGAAGTGATGCCCCGGGCGAGCATCCGACTTCAGGCCCGAATCTCTTCGGCTTAGCTGCCCGGACAAATGGGTACTCTACTAATCGCTAGCGGGAACTTTATCGGTAGAATGCCACGAGGGTAATCGCCTGAGTGGGCGTGACTTCGATGACCGGGCTTGTGCTGCCATCGCTCCAATGATCAAACACAAAGCTACCGTAGCTATCCGCTGAGACAGTAACGGCGGGGCCCGAAGAGACGTCAAAGGTGGACGGCGTGTAGCCGGAGCTGGAGGAGCCATCCGGTTGGGTTACCGTGACCCATAGGCCGCCGGAGGTGGAAATTCCGTTCATTGTCGCTGACTGGATGGTAACTGGAATCTTCGAAGCGAGCAGCGAGACCATCTGGTCGAAGTAGGGACTCAGGGCGTTGTAGGGCTGAGTTCCGGTTCCGTTGGTTATGTACAGATACCCGACGTAATCCGAAACCGCAAGCAGATACGATGGGTCGAGTGAGGGAACGGCATAACTGAAGAACATGAAGTTGCTCTTGCTGTAGCTCGCGTGCCACCCTCCCAACCCGGCAATTGAAGTCCAGCCCGCGGAGAGAGAAAGTGAAGGAAGGTACGAGTTCTCAAAGGTTCCAATCGTGTTTACGCTGCCGATGAAGTCTGTGGGAACGTCAGCGCCCGAGTTCGCCATCACGTCCGTCATTCCTATGGACTTTCCGTATTGGCTCAGGGCGGCAAAGTATGCAGGTATGAACTCGCCATCCGGACCACTGTAGTACCAGGTGCCGCTGGGGCTGTTGTAGTTCCAGTTCGGCATCTGATCGAGGTAGATTCCGCTGACCCCGTACCAATTGAGATAGACAAGCATGGCTGACTCGATCGAAGAAATACTGTCCTCGCCCCACCCCGTAGGGACGTACCCGACCACGGTTATGCCCGCTGACTGCATGTTCCTCACTTCAGTCGCGATGCCCGGATCGTATGAACTACCCGGACCTCCGTCCGGGTTGAGTACGACCACTATTGGCACGACGGGATATGCAAGCTTAGCCTGGATGATCTCGTTCACCTCGCTCAATCGAGCGCTCGAGTTCTCTGTGAACAGCGGAACGATGAGCCCTGTGCTGGGCGGGGCCAAAGCCTCGGATGCCGTGGGAGCTGTAGTTGCACCCGCGGCGAACGGCCCGTAGGCAATTGATGACGGTGCATCGGAACCGGAGAACGGAACCTCTGAGGAGGAGCCGGCCGCCGGTGTCGAGGAGGTCGAGGTCACAGAGGACGAAAGACTCGAGAAGGAGAACGCGACGCCCGAACCAACGATTATTGCTATAAGTACTACTGCTACAACTGACGTTAGCACTTCATGGTGCGGGAGCCTCATTTTGAATGTCTTCTCTTTCAGAGGCGACGAGACGAGAGAAGAGGGCTGCAGAGAATGTCAGGATGGCTTGCCGCATCACGACTCTTAGCTCCGACCGCATTCGGCGCCATTGCTGTCAACGGTTTTAATTTCGAATAAGGAGACTGCACTATCAAATCAACAGGAGTGGGATACGGTCCTGCCGTTATCGCACGAAGCGTGAATTAGGCAGTAGCATGCCAAGGGCGTTTCATTACAGGAGCCAATCACATAACCATTAGGGCTTTGGAGAAATGGACAAAGAAATCAGCCCTTGGATTCCCACACACGAAGGGCGCGACAGGTGCGATGTGAGGAATCATGAGTGCCCCGGGCGGGATTTGAACCCGCGCTCATCGACTCGAAAGGCCGACATACTCTCGACACTTTGCTGAGTTTGACCGGGCTTTACGCACTCGCTCTGTACTACCGGGGCTGACCACCCCTTCAAGCTCTTGAATTAGAGGCTTTTGGGAGCGAATTCGAGGTAGCACCACTCCCCGAGCGCTTCCCCGAGATGGAACGTCGGGAGGGATTTCGTCTTCACCTTGACGACCGACGACCTGGGCAGATAGCAGTTCTTCGTGTAAGAATTCGAGACCGTGCGCAGTCGAGAAGCGAACTCGCTTGACGGCACGGATGAGTGGTAGTATTGCTTCCTCCCCGTCTGGAGTAGAGAACAGCCCTCGGTTGGATAGTCTGTCACGCACTCTATGGGCTGGTCCGTACCGAGAAGAACCTGAGAGATGGCCGCCTTCTCGTCGGGGGTCAACCCGCACTTTCCCTCCTTTCGAAGCGCCGTCCAGATCCTGAGGCCCTCCATCCTCGGAAAGAACTGGACCTCGAACCCTCCTTGCATCTTCTTCGCCGTGAAATATGGATTGGCGGCCACGGGTTCCCGCGGGAAACGTGACAGGCCCGGTATGGCCGGGGAGATTGCGTCGAGCATCTCACACCCTGATGAAGCAAGGCCTGACCTCGAAATCGTAATCCTGTATGAAGTATCCTCGGCCTTCAGGAGATCACCTTCTCTCCTGACAGAGAACCCACTGCTTGCCAGGCGCTCTTCAAAGGCCTGGAGCTGCCCCAAGGTAAGTTTGGGCAGCGGAAGGTAGTAGCGGTCCATGCCCTCCACGTGCATCTCGTGAACTTCGTACTTGAGCAACGGCTCTAGAGTGGTTCTCCGGAGTTAAGAACGGTGCCCCTGCATGGGCAGGCGAGGACGACCTAGGGGACAGACCTTCGATAACCGTTAAATAATATCTAAGGAGGGTAGAGGCGAAAAGGTTTCAATTCTTGGTTGAGAGGGACCCGACGTTCTTAGAAGAAATTACACTCAAGACAAAGGACTACCTCGACCGTTCAAGCATCGCAGTCGACCGCGAGCTGGAACGGTACTCGAGTTCCCGCTTCTTCGGTCCCCTGAAGTACGCCCTTGAGGGCGGCAAGAGGATAAGGCCGGTGATAGCGCTCCTCTCCTCTGAGAGCGTCGGCTCGAAGGACGACAGCGTGCTGGACGCGGCTGTTGCAGTCGAGCTTCTCCACGCTGAGTCGATAATCCACGACGACATCATAGACCAGGAGGTCGCGAGGAGGGGCAAGGCCGCGTTTCACGTAAGGTATGGCTACAGCGCCTCGCTTCTCACAGCCGACTTCGTCTTCGCCATGATCCTCGCCATCTCCTCGAGGTATCCCGACAGGAGGGTCGCGCACACTCTCAGCAAGGCGGCGCTGCAGATGTGCGAGGGCGAGTACATGGAACTAACGATCGACCCGATCACGTACAAGCTCGGTTGGGACGAGTACATCGACATAATCTACAACAAGACCGGCGCGCTCTTCCAGACCGCGACGCAGCTGGGCGCGATCATCGGAGGAGGGACCAACGAACAGATCGAGGCGCTTGCGAGCTATGGAAAATACCTGGGTATAGCGTACCAGGTCCACGACGACCTGCTCGACTGGGGCGCCAAGGACAAGGTCACCCTGGCTCTGAAGCAGGGGAACGAGGAGAGCTCAATACTTACCGAGCTAAGATCCCTCACCCACAGCTACTCGAAGAAGGCCAAGGAACAGCTGTCGCTCCTCCCGGAGAGCAAAGCCCGCGGGCTGCTCTGGGAGCTGACGGACTTCTCGGTCCAGCGCGACTTCTAATTCAGTGCGGGAAGATCGAGGGCACTTCGCCCTGAGAGAACCCGATCCCTACCTGCGGAAAGACTCCCAGGCCGATCATCAGCGCGACCAGGACTGCGACGAAGACCCTCTTGTCCGCCTTGTCCGGGATGATGATCTCCTTGAAGAGTGGCTTGAAGAGGTCAGCGAAGTTCTGCAGGATGCCCCCGTACCTCCCGGCATACTGCGGCCCCACCCTGAGCTGGATCTTCGCGACGAACTTCCTCTCCACCCAGATCATGAAAACCGTCGAGAAGACGGCCGCGAAGGTGAATCCAGGGAACGTCGTGAACAGGAAGAGGCTCTTTGTCGGTTCGCTCTGGGTCGTCTGCATAAGATAGTTCGAGACGCCCTGCGGGTCTGTCAGGGCGGCCGCGACGACGTGGATGAGATCGATCCCCAGGAAGACCCTAAGGATTAGGTACGCTGGTATAGACGCGATGCCGACGAGGAGAAAGAGCCAGGGTATCAGGAGGAGGACGTGCTTCACAAACCCGCGAAAGGTTGTGATGGTCTTTGGCACGCTCACGCAACCGTAGGCGGCGCGAAGCCTCACTTTATTTGAACGTTGTTATTGAAAACGACGAATTATGTTAAATGAGGCTGCTTGCGTAGTCCTCGAGCCTCTGCCTGTAGACGCTCCTGGGAGGGAATCCGATGCCTGTAAGGTAGGTGGAGAACTTCACCCGCTTCTTCGGGTCCGTGATCCGCTCCTCGATCGCACGGATCTCCTCGCCCACAACGGCGTAGCAGGTCGCGTAACCAGGGAACATCCCCTCGTGCGCCGGGAAGAGGTTGTAGTACATGTCCCTGCGCGGGACGCCCGTGTACTTCAGGGCCCAGTCCAGGAACTCGAAGAGTCCTTGGTTGCCGGTGTTGATCCTTACGTCCCCGATTACCCTGAGGAACCTTATCAGCCTGCACTTCCTTGTCTCGAGCTCTATCTCCAGGTTTAGCAGGTCGAAGCCGCCGAACTTCTCGAGGAGCGCGACGTAGTTCCTCTCCGCCTTCGTCAGGGGTTGCTTTCCCTTCAGCGCAAGAGAAGCCTCGAGGAATTCCCTCTCCCTGTTGAAGGAGAGGCCCTCGGTGATGGGTCCCGAGAGGAGGGTCGGCAGGAGCTCCAGCTCGGTCGCCTTCCCCCCGAACCTGTGGACGCTGTTCGAGTGGTTGACACAGTGCCCGTATTCCTCGTGGACCAGAAGGTTGATGAGCTGTGATACGGACTTGGCGGGGTTCCTCTTCGGGTCGGTGGTGAGGTAGTAGAGCTGGAACGGCTTCTTCGTGAACGTGTCTAGGAATCCCGCCGCGCCAGTGGGCAGCGTGCCTGTGAGGAAGGGAGGAGTCTCGATTACCTTGGTCTTGTACTGCTTGTTTATCTTGACGACCGACTCGTTCGCGAACTCCTGGACTACCTTCCGGATGGAGTTGGTGGTCCGGAGGAGCTGCTCCGGCCTCAACTTCCGCCTCTCTACGACCTTCTTCTCCACGGCCTCCGGGGTCGCGGCGCAACGGTAGTGCTTGGACAGCTTGGTCACGACTTCCCTGTACTTGGGGAGCTCCTCGTCGATCCATGCGAGCGCCTTCTGTTCCAGCTCGTCGGGGGTCTCGCTGTAGTCGAACCCACCCTCGAGTGCGACGCGGTAGAACCTCTCCCTGCCGAGGGAGAACTTCTGCTTCTGGAAGACCTTCTCGACCTCCTCGAATGTGCCGGACCCGAATCCTTCGAGTTCGAAGAACTTGACGAACTTGTTGACCCTCTCGGACAGTCGGTCGCAGTCCTCCTTCAGCTTCTTGCTCTTTGTGGTGCGCTTGACCGAGTTGAGAATTTCGAGGACACCATCGAGCCTGTAGAGCGTGAGAGCCTTGACCGCGGTCGGAACCTTGACGGACCTGAACCTCTTCTGCGTGGCGTCGATTGCCTTCGAGGCTGCGGCGAGCAGAGAGATCAGGTTCTTCTCGTTCACGCCCTCCTTCGTGAGGTGAGCGAATATCGAGCCTACGATGTCGTCCAGCACGACCTGAGGCTCGGGAAGGAGCAGGCCGACCTCTAGGCTGTCGAGGACCTTGGACTGGACGTCGTTCTCGGCGCGGCGCCTCAGGGCCCTCACCCTCTGCAGTGCGTCCTTGATGTTCTGCTCGCTGGGCAGGAAGAGTCTCCCGGCATACTCGTCCCATCCGAGCTGGTAGGCGCCGGAGGGGCTCAGTTCCTTCCAGAGCTCGATGATGTCCGCGTCGAGAGACTTGTACACGCTACTCGGCTACCTCGATGGGTTTGAACCGTTCGGTGGTCTCCTCTATCTCTCCGAGCAGGGTCTTCTTCCAGGCGACGAAGCCCGCGGGTGTCGTCGGGTAGGCCAGGTTGTGCTGTACGAGGGTCTGGGACTTCTTTGCCGTGTACCTCAGCCCCTTGGCGAGGTCGTACTCGCTGAGAGCCCGGAGGAGGAGGATGGGGTTCATCATCTGGGTCCTGTTGAACTCCGGATGGCGCCTCTCGCTTATCGCCCTGATGTCTTCCTCCGAAAGGAAGTGCTTCATCCCGTAGTTGATCTGCTCGTTGGTGAGCGTCTGCAGGTATCTCCTGAGGACCTCGAAGCTCGCCATCTGGTAGCCGTGGGTGGTCATATACTCGACGTTGTAGCCCCAGAGCGCCTCCTGACTGTAGTCCTTGGCTTCGAGCGCGTGGGCGACGACCTTTCCGAGGATCACGCCTGCGTACATGGACGGCCCTATGCCTCCGGCGTCGAGCGGCCTGGGGAGCCACGCCGCGTCGCCCACGACCGCGAACCCATTGGCGACCATGCAGTCGTTGTGCCTGCGCACAGGGACCTGCCAGTTGCCCTTCGAGTTGCCGTCGAAGGCCTGACCGGCCGACAGGCGCCAGGTCTTGATCGCCGGATTGTCCTTCACGTACTTGTCAATCAGGCTCTGGAGGTTGTCGTTGAGCTTGAACTTCTTGTTCCGACGGTTTAGACCGGACTTGGAGACGCCCAGGCCGATGTTGACCCTGTTCTTCCCTTTGGGGAAGACCCAGGCGTAGCCCGCCGGGGCGATGAACTGGTCGAGATGGATCAGGCAGTAGTCCGGAGTGAAGAACGTCTCGTCTTCCTTCCCCTGCTCGAAGTCGAGGATGTACCTGCCGGTCGCCTCGATGTCGTCCATGTCGATCTCCTTCTCGATGTAGCTCTCGATGGGGAGGAACTTTCTCAGCACCGACGAGGACCCCGTCGCGTCGATGACGATCTTGGCCGTGGCCTTGAAGGGAGTCCCGTCGTCGGCCCTCCCGGTCACCCCCGTGACGTAGCCGTTCTCGGCGACCAGCCTGTCCGCGCTCAGGTTGAACTTGAACTCGACGTCGAAGCTCTTCGCGTCCCTCACCTGCCTCTGAGGCAGGAGCTTCCTGTTCAGGATGAAACCCTCTCCCTCGAACCTGACCTTGGTCTTGTGGTCGGGGGAGTAGACCAGGACTCCCTTCACGGGGTGCTCCAGCTCGGGCGATTCGTACTTGACCCCGATGTTCTTCTCAAGGAACCGGAGGCTATTCATGCTGGTGGCGTCGCCGCACGTCCAGCCGTTGTTGGTCTTCTTCCCCGCCTCCTCCGGTGGGTTCCGGTCCAACACCAGGATTCTGGCCGACTTCTTCGAGTAAAAACCGATGGCAGACGCAGTGATCAGTCCCGCCATGCCGCCGCCTGCAATTATTACATCGTAGTCGGTCTTCAAACGTCACGACCCCGTCAGTTCCGCTTAAAAAGGCGAGCGTGGGACGGGCTCAGCTTTGGCGCCTCCCGAGCGCTTGGCCCAAGCTGGAGAGCGGACTCTCACGCCACTAACATGCGGTGATTATCCCAAGTGCACTGGGTATAAGTTCTCAAGGGGCTCGAACTTCGTCTGAAGTCAATTGACAGAGACAATCGAGGGGGAAGGCATGACGAAGACTCATCCCCCATGGCTCAGGACGGCGGATGGTATCCTGTTCAGCGCCGACGATGCAGCGGTTCTTGGCTCTTCGGGCCAGGGACTGAGGTGGAGTGGCAACGAGGCGAGACTCGGTCCTGGTTTGCATTCCGCAGGGGAGAGCACCCGAGTCTGCCAGAGGCCGGGGGGCGCGGAACTAACTCGAAGTGAGCGAACCTTATACGAAGGAGGGCGCCGGTGATGCTGATGACAGATCGGACACTGAAGCGCGGCGAGACGGCCACGCTTGGGGTCGTTGACGGGGACCTCCAGGTCGGCCGCAAAGCGACGATCAAGGCTGAAGCAGGCGGGAAGGTCGTCGTCACCGGTGACGTCATCTTCGACGGGAGCGCCACGGTCGATTGCAGCCTCGAGTGCAACTCGGTCGAGGTGAAGGCGGCCCCTCATACCGGGGGCACGATAAAGGTCAACGGCGATCTCACCGCTCGCGAGGAGGTCGACGTTGCCGACTCCTTGGAGGTCTCGGGGACGGCATCCGCGGAGGGTTTCGATGTCGGTGGCCACATGTCGGCAGGCTCAGTACTTTCGAAACGCGTGCGGGTGGGCGGCCACTTCAGGGTCAAGGGCGCCCTCGAGTCGGACAGCGTGGACGTAGCCGGACATCTGTCGGCTTTGGGGAAAGTGAAGGTGGTCGACCTGCACGTCGGTGGGCACGCCGAAGTCGGCGGGGGCACTATCAGCGGCAACATCCAGGTCAGGGGACACATCGAGGTGAGGTCTCGTCTCGAATACGGCGAGCTCCAGACCTACGGTCAAGTCTCCCTTGCAGGGGGGAGCAAAGGCGAGCGCCTCTCGGTGCTTGGAAGGGTGAAATTCGCCGGAGACTCGACCTGCAGGAGCCTTGAAGTGAAGGGGGCAGCCGAGGCGAAAGGCGACCTCGCCGCTGAGGAGATTGACGTTCTGGGGATGATGCGCGTGACGGGGCACCTAACGGTTTCGAAGGGGTTCAAGGTCCTTGGTATCGCGGACATCAGGGGACGTGTCGACTGCCAGAAGCTCGTCGTCGAGGGCAGGCTGAACGCGGAGAAGGCGGTCGTCGTCGACGAAGCCGACGTGAGCGGCGAGCTGAGGACCGTCGGCGGAATGAAGGCTGCCTCGATTGCCGTCAGGAGGGGCGCGAAGGTTACCGGACCTCTTGTCGGGGGGCAGGTCGAAATCGGGGAGAAGCCGGGATTCGGCCAGTGGCCCTCGGTCTGGTCGGAGGTGAGGGGAAGGATCGGACAGATGACCGACGTCGAGGACGTGTACGGACGGAGCGTCAGAATAGCGGCGTACTCTCAAGCGAAGCGGGTCTTCGCAGATGAAGTGCAGATGGACAACGGGAGCATCGCCCACCAGGTGACCTATACCAAGGACATTAGACTGACCCCGCAGTACTACATCCATCTACCTCCCCAGAAGACGGACAAGCTGCCAGACCCCCCGCTCTAGAATGGACACTGTGGTGAGAGGGAGCGCGAATGGGTCGTAGGAACTCCAAGAGGTCGAGGATGGACATCTTCGCAGAGATCCTTGAGGTGATCACGCGCTATCCCGAAGGGGTGAGGATAACCAGGCTGTCCTATGGGGTCGGGGTCCCCGTAGACAGACTGAAGACCCAGGTGGAGGCACTCTGCTCGAACGGCCTAGTAAGGAGGTCGACTAACGAAGAGGACGTCCTCTACGGTGCCACTTCGCGCGGCTTGGAGTTTCTCGAGACCTACTGGAAGATGAGGAGCTTCTTCGAGATCCTCGGCGAGGAGCCTTGACGAACTCTCCTCCGATAAGACGAATCGCCGTCCTAGTGGCGGCCTCGGTCGAGCAGCGGTCAAGCAGGACCATCCGTGCACAAGGCGTTTATACCGGGAACCATCCTTTTCGCTAGATGAGGGTCTGGACGAGACGGGTAATTTCGGCCTCTCTTCTGATAATCCTTCTCTCGATGGGGACACCCTACTCTGCCCACGCAGCTAGCTTCGCCTCGGCGCCCAAACCGGTCCCGACCGCCGCCTGCGGTTCGAGCCTAGCATCCGCCGCCTCCGGGACGGCGGCCCAGTTCAGAGGGCACCAGGAGCCCCCGCCTTCCTCGACCGCCTACGACGAGCAGATCGGCATGACGTTCACGCAGAGCTTCTCGTCACTGGAGTACAACGTGACGGCCGTCGCGGAGACCGACCCTGTGCTTGACGACGGGCCCGGCTACCTCCTCAACGGGCTGGCCAACACGGGCTACTGGTATCAGGTCGGTCTCTCCTGGAACTGGTCGCCGGGACAGACCCCCGGGACGGGCTTCGACATGAACTACGAGGTCTTCGACACCTCTCAGAACTCGATCTTCCCCACGGACGGCGGCGGCGGGGTCATCGCGTTCTCGGGGAGCGTCAACCCCGGCGACACCGTGCTCCTCAACCTGTACTTCTCAAGCTCGAGCGTGGTGATGGCCGCCGAGGACATTAGTACCGGGTCGTTCGCGTCCGAGACCTACGGAGCGCTGGGAGGGACGTGTTTCGTCGGCTCCCCGAGCGGTCCGGCGAACTCCAACGGCTACTTTACGGGCCTCATGACCGAGTGGTACCACGGCGACCCGTACTTTGCGAACGGAGAGCAGGTAAGCTACTCCGACAGCACGTTCGGGCTCTCCTCCGCATGGATGTGGATGGACGAGTTCAACTCGAACACCTTGCAAGCGGTGTTCTCCGCCGAGACCGGGTCGCCCGTCGCATACACATCTCCCAGCAAGCTGCAGGAGTTCTCCTTCAACGGCACGGACGAGTTCAGCGACGCCTACGAGTTCGTGACCGGGAACCTGACCAGCACGACGACTCCCACCACCTTCCCGCTCACCTTCAGCTACTCGGTCTCCGGAGGATCGACCGGCTCAGTCTCTCCCACCCTGGCCTACGTCTCCAACGGCGTCCCGCTGACGGCGACTCTGAACGCAACTGCGGTCACCTACAACCTGGACCAGGGGAGCACCTGGAGCGTCTCACAAGTCCTCGGCGGGAGCTCCAGTACGGAGCGATGGGAGACAGTTGAGGCCACCACTGGCACAGCGAGTTCGGCACAGACGATCGCCTTCGTGTACTATCATCAATTCTGGGTCGTCTTCGTCTTCAGCGTCATCGGCGAGGGGACCGGCTATTCTGCGCCTAGCGTCACGTACCAATCATTCGGGTCTTCGGAGACCCTCGTCGCCTCACCGACGCCCATTCCCCAGGGCGTTTGGGCCGACGCTGGCTCGCACTACAGCTATGGGGACCCACTTCCTGGCTCGTCAAGCAGCGAGAGATGGAACTCGGATGGCGCATCGGGAACTGTGAAAGGCGCGGGCGCTCTTACGGCTACGTATGTACGACAGTACTCGGTCGTCGTCGAGGCTTCTTTCACCGGGAGTGGTATCTTCCCGTCGGTCGAACTGAGGTCGACGAGCTACGGTCTTCCGCTCCTCGGCACGGTAGTGCTAGGCACAAACTCGTTCTGGCTCGACGCTAACGCGTCTTACTCGATGCCGCAGACGATATCGCTCTCACAGGGCGAGCGCTGGGCGACCAACGGAACCACGACCGGGACGGTCTCTGGCCCGCTCTCAATCGCGCTGGACTACCAGTACGAGTACTACGTCTCGATCGGATTGAACAACCCAGACGGGGGCACAATCTCTGAGGCCTCCGGATGGTATCTCCCCGGGACGTCCTTGCAGCTGACGGCAACGCCAAGTTCAGGTTGGCAATTCGAGGGCTGGAGCGGCTTTGGGAGCCCTAGCTCTGCCGGTGGCCTTGATCTCGTCCTGGGAGGACCCTTCAACTCTACTGCACTGTTCTACCCCGGAATCACAGTGATTGCGGACGGCCCAGTCTCGGTCTCCTATCAGGATGGCTCTACCTCCGGGACGGTGTCTGCCGGGACACGAACGGTCGTCTACTTGCCTCCGAACTCGACGCTTTCGGTGAGGGCGTCCCCTGCTCCGTTTCTCTACTCCTTTACCGGTTGGAGCGGAGCGAACACCTCGAACAACCCGAGCACCTCGTTCCTAGTCAACGTGCCCGAGGCTGTGACTGCGAATTCCTCGTACAGCTACTCTGATATCGCGATAATACTCGTCGTAGCGATTCTGATCCTTCTGGGCGTCATCCTTGCTCTGCGGATGACCAAGGATACGGTGACTGGAATCTAGACAGACCGATCAGGAACAAGAAAAACAGGAATGAGACAGCCCGGTTGCGTAATAATGCAACCGGACCGTCCCGTGCAGCCTAACTGCTGTAGACCGATTCGTTCGAGGCTGAGGGTACCTCGGGGAACGAGTCGCCCATCCGCTTCTCGGCGACCGCTGCCGCCTCGGCCATGATCTTGTCGGCCTCTTCGCTGCTCTCCGGAGTGAAGAAGTTCCCTCCACTCAGGCCGCCGACGTCTGACATCAGGCCACTGAGGGACGCGCCGATGTCTCCGAGCGCCGACTGGGCGTCGGGCATCGCTGTTCCGAGGGTGGTTCGGACGGTCTTGATCACGCCGATCGCCGGCCCGAGCGTGGCCGCGAAGTCACCCATGTCGGTGACGGTCTGGAGCCTCGTGGTTATCTGTTCGAGCGCAATCTTGGACTGGGTGACGATCTTCGCCATCTTCCTCACCTCTGCGAGCTCGTTCGAGTAGGCCTTGCTTGTCTGCTCGTCGTGCTGCTGGACGGCGGTGACCGTCTTCTTGAATATCGCCTGCTCTCTCTGCTTCAGGCGGTCCATGGAGCGGTCCAGGCGGGTTATCTCCTGCTGGAGCTGGCTCGTGGCCTTTGCGATCTGGGGCTTCATCGGCTGAGCGCCCTTGATCGCCTCCTTTGTCTTCTGACCGAAACTCGTCTGATTTGTTTGCGGCTTCCAGTTCTTTTCGAACTTGCTCAATGTAATCTCGCGGTATCTCGTGTGAGGTGATACGATGATACCAGCGTCTGACAACAATTCTTGACATCTTGCTCAAAGTGAGACGAATATCGCCATCCCCCGGAGCGGAGGGCATCGCTTTTTAGCCCCGCGGAGGGAAGGCACCCCGGCTTGGCTCTCGACCCGGCGATCTTCCTGGCAGCCCTGGGCATAACCGTCCTCGAGTTCACGGAAGCCGCCGCGGTGGGACTGGCCTTGTACGCCGATTCAGGCAAGCACACGGCGTTCCTGTACGTAGCGCTCGGCTCCCTCGTGGTCCTCGTCCCGACCATCCTCGTCGGTTCGCTCATCGGGCTGCTTCCTGCGCTCTACGTCAGGCTGGTAGCCGGGGTCCTCCTCCTCTACTTCGGTCTCAGGTTGACAAGGAGCGCCAGGAGGTCGGTGGTAAACGCCAGGAAGGGCGGTCAGCAGACCGAGCACTTCGAGAAGGGCATAATGGCGACGGGCTTCTCCGTGGGCGCTATCGAGGCCTTCGAGGCCGCGATCGTCCTGGTAGGGCTCCTGCCGAACGGGTTTGTGGCTACCCTCGGCGGGCTGAGCACAGGAATTGTCCTGGTCGTCATCGCCACCTACGCGCTTCGCTCGCAGGTCAGAAAGGTGAAGCAGGCCGACTCGAAGATTGTCGTCTCAGCGCTACTCCTGTCCTTCGCGACATTCTGGTTCGGTGAGGCGGTCTCCTCTCCGCCCGACCTGGTCCTCATACCGCTCTTCGGCGGGTTTGCGCTTGCCGTGTACCTCTTCGCGAACCACCCTTCGGCGCCGAAGCTCGAGAGTGCCTCCGTCGGCGCCTAACAGGTCTGCACCGGAAAGATCCGGGGACCTCGAGCTCTCGCTCACAGTCCGGCGAGTTCTTCCCGGAGCAAGCGTTCCATCGCCCTAAGGTTAGCATCGACGATTCTCCGCCCCGCCTCAGCCGAGGCGTGAACCCTTGGGTCGGCGCCCATTATCCCCAGGGGCCAGTCCTTCGAATCCGTGGGAAGGTTCTGCATCCTGACCAACTCCGGGTTGGTGGCCAGCATGATCGAGGTCTCGTTGGCGCCGACGTGGTCAATCATGAACCCGAGCTCCTTCTCCCCGACGAGGCCTTGAAGCGTGAGCACCTTCATGCCGAACCTCGACTCCCACTCCGTCTTTTTCGCGACGAAGAGGTCGGTCGAGGGGCCGCGCCCGTGGCCCACCACTATCCTGACCCCCGGTCGTCCGAGTTGTTTGAGCATGGCCTCGGCGTACCGCTGGAAGACCGGGCCGTCCACGTAGTACGCGCTGCCGGGCAGCTGCCTGGGCCTCTCCCCTCCGACGAGGATCTCAAAGTCCATCCCGTAGTATGCTGTCCCCCGATTTCTGTCGCCTCATCCGGTCCCAGCGACAGGGGAGGGAGGACTACTCCACCCACGCTCCGGGCGAGTTCGGAGTAGAGCCCGATCGGCTGGAGCATGTCAGACCCCAGCAGCAAGTGGGGTCCGTGGTACTCAAGAGTCCCGAGAGGCAGGTACGCCACCGGGGACCTTCCGCAGCCGCCGGAGGAGAGCGTCGGGGGTCAGTCTCTGGTACAGTGTCTCCATGGGGCAGTTGGCGTCGGTCCGTCTTACTTAGAGCCTATCCCAAAATCATCCTCCGATAGACCATGATTGAGCAGGCCAGCTGGACGAGCCCAAGGTAGTTCTCTGCCTTCTTCTCCCACCTGATGAGGAGCTTCCTGAGCCTGTTCAGC
>Ga0182014_10000349_pt1 | contig 59587 bp, 45 predicted proteins | sample 612S2DmetaG_FD_120489 | JGI IMG/M metagenome (GOLD analysis project Ga0182014, IMG submission 120489) | Permafrost microbial communities from Stordalen Mire, Sweden - 612S2D metaG | ecosystem: Environmental > Terrestrial > Soil > Wetlands > Permafrost | place: Sweden: Stordalen | collected... | reverse complement strand
TCCGGAGGGCTTCGCGGAGCGGCTGATCGCCGACGGAACCCGGACCGCGGCTGAAGCGCTGGCGCAACAGATCGGCACGGGGATTGAGCTCTACGGGCTGCGGAAGAATGGAACACGGTTTCCAATCGAAATCATGCTGAGCCCGCTGCAAAGCTCCGAGGGAATCCTCGTGACAGCAGCAATCCGCAATATCAGCGTGCGCAAGGATGCAGAAAAGCATCTGGGCCAGGTGGAGAGCCAGTATCGGGGGCTGCTGGAGGCGGCTCCGGATGGAATGGTGGTAGTGAACGAGAGCGGGGAGATTGTCCTGCTGAATGCTCAGGCAGACAAACAGTTCGGATACCACCGGGATGAACTTTTAGGCCAGAAGATGACGAAACTCATTCCGGAGGGCTTCGCGGAGCGGCTGATCGCCGACGGAACCCGGACCGCGGCTGAAGCGCTGGCGCAACAGATCGGCACGGGGATTGAGCTCTACGGGCTGCGGAAGAATGGAACTCGGTTTCCAATCGAAATCATGCTGAGCCCGCTGGAAAGCCCCGAGGGAGTCCTCGTGACAGCGGCAATCCGCAATATCAGCGTGCGCAAGGATGCGGAAAAGCATCTGGCGCAGTTGATGAGGCAGATAGCCCATTCGGCCCAGCACGACACTCTCACTGGTTTGCCCAACCGATTGCTTTTAAACGACCGGCTTGGCCAGGCGATTGCGTTAGCGCACCGTCACCTGCACCAAGTTGTGGTGATGTTCCTGGATCTGGATGGCTTCAAATACATCAACGATTCCCTGGGACATCCGGTCGGCGACAAACTCCTTCAATCCATCGCAAAACGCCTAGGAGCTTGTGTACGCGCCCCGGATACGATAAGCCGCCAGGGAGGCGATGAATTCATCATACTGCTTCAAGAAACGGTACCCCCGAAAGATGCTGTCATTGTGGCGAATAGACTGTTAGCGGCGCTGGCGGAGACTCACTCCATCGGCCACCACATTCTTCACGTTACCGCAAGCATTGGCGTGAGCGTCTATCCCGACGACGGTCTGGATGCGGAGACGCTCATCAGGAACGCGGATACCGCAATGTACCAGGCTAAGGAAACCAAGCGCGGGAGCTATAAGTTTTTCAGACCGGAGATGAACCTCCGGGCCGTGGAGAGGCAATCCATCGAAGAGGACCTGCGGGACGCCTTGAAACGAAATGAATTCGCGCTGCACTACCAGCCGAAAATCAATTTGAAGACTGGAGCGATTACCGGAGCGGAAGCGCTGATCCGCTGGAGGTCTTCCACCCGAGGGTTGATCCCTCCGTTGCAGTTCATTCCGGTAGCGGAAGACTCCGGCCTGATTCTGCCCATCGGCGCCTGGGTCCTGCGTGAGGCATGCACGCAAGAGCGGGCGTGGTTGGATGCGGGGTTGCCTGTGCCGGCCGTGGCCGTCAATGTCTCGGCGGTCCAGTTTCAGAACGAGAAGTTTCTGCAAGACTTGTTTGCGACCCTCAGTGAAACCAGCCTGGATCCGAGTCATCTCGAGCTGGAAGTGACCGAGACTGTTCTTATGAAACATGCCGAGTTCGCAGCATCTGTCCTCCAAATTCTGAGGAATAGAGGGGTGCGGGTGTCGATCGATGACTTCGGCATGGGCTACTCCAGCCTGAGCTATCTTCAAAAATTGCCGCTCGATACTCTCAAAATCGACCAGTCGTTCATTCGTGGGATCAATACCAACCCCGGCGCGGCGAGCATTGTGAACGCAATTATCAACATGGGCCGAAGCCTTAACCTGCGCGTCATTGGCGAGGGCGTTGAGACGGCTGAAGATCTGGCATATCTGAAGGCGCACGATTGTGACGAGGTGCAGGGGTATTATTTCTCCCGGCCAGTCCCTGCCGAGCAGTTAGCCAGGTTTTTTGAGCGCCACAACTCTCTAACTTTCATGGGAATACCCGGAAAGGCATCCGGGGAGTGGGCTCCGCCATCAACTGCTGTCACGAACCTCTTAACTAGTAGAATTTCGCGTCGAGGGAGACTTAACGCGTAGGATTTGTCCCATTAAATTGGAGGAAGACAGTATGGAACCACGGCGACATTGCGCATACAACCAGACCAGGGGATGCTTTCTCGGCTTAGACGTCGTTGCCGGCGACTTTTCGTGCGCGAGCCTCGACCATTGGATACCGGTGCTCACGCCCAACTCTGGCGCGGGCCTCTGGATGGTGCCCTTTAGAGAAATCCCTGCCACGAGTGTGGGTGCCCCGCTCGATCTGGTTTACCTGGACGAGGATTGCCGAGTCAAGGACGTAGCCGAGTTTTTCCCCACCATCCGTGCCTTCCCCTGCAGTCCGCCGCCCGCAAGTGTCCTGGCACTGCCAATCCACTCGATCTACTCGTCCCAGACTCAACCTGGCGATCAGTTAATGCTCTGCCTTGTCGAGGAGATGACGTGGCGCCTGGAGCAGTTCTCCAGTGCAAGTGGTATTGCCGGCGCCGTGCCCAGAGCCGCCCAAAATCCCGTTCTCGTCAGGCAAGAGCCATCCTGGAGCCCCGGTCCCGGTCTGCTGCAAAGCGGCGGTTCCGGCTTGCTGCAAGCGGAGGATACTTCCACGGAGCAGCGCCCCGAATCTCACGAGACACATGAGATGGTCCTTGTCGAACCTAAGAAGAACTATAGGCCGCCGGAGAGTTGGTTGGAGCGCTGGTTGCTCCCGGATCCGAGGAAATCTCCGCGGGTGCCGGCACCCGCTCTTGCTGTCTATTTCTGGACCGGTGGCGTTCCGCAGGCGCACGGCATTCGGGATATCAGTGCGACCGGATTGTACGTGGTGACTGAGGAACGTTGGTACCCGGGCACCGTGGTTCGGATGACAATCACAACGACAAACAGCGTGGTGGAACAGCCCGCCGGGCTCTCGATCACAGTGCAAGCGAGAGCCGTCCGCTGGGGTGACGACGGCGTCGGCCTCGAGTTTGTCCTGCGAAATGCCCAGAAGCCGCGCCGAGAGCCGCCTTTACTTTTTGACGGGGCGGATAGCAAGCAGTTCAATCAATTCCTGGGGCGGTTCCGGGTGGCAGCCGCTAGAGAGCCCAACCACGCCACTTGTTATTCCGCTTCGGGGTGCTCTGCTTACACTGCCGGCGGGCGCGGGGTAATGCCCCAAACGCAAGCCGGATGCCCCACCCTTGGCCCGGCCATAAAAGCGCGCCGCATCCTTCGCCTTTTTCTGGCGAAGGGTGGGCTGCCACGCCGCACATGGGACCGGATCAGCCAGCAGCCTTCCGGAAACCGCCTGGAATCGATATCGAAAAGCGCTCCTGTCGCTAGGATTCTCGGTTGATGCAAAATCTCTAGTGCCGTATCGACAGCGCTCCGCGTGCAGGGATTTCCGGTTACCGAATGCCACAGAAGCATACCCTGCCGCGCTAGCGGCTTAGTGCAAATCGCCATAGCACTCATCTAGCCTTAAGGCGGGTTCTCGGCGAGTTACCGCCTATTCGTCAGTGTCGTTAGCAAGTGAAAATGGGTTCTTCGTCACTTTTGGTGAAGGGATCTCAGCTGTTCGCGTCTGTTTGAAGGGTGAGGATTTCATTCGACATTTACGACGCGGAGTCGAAGCAGATCGAATTTGGCGCGGCCATACATCGAGCGTTTGATTAGCTTCAGGCGGTGAACGTGTCCTTCGACTGGTCCGTTGCTCCATGGATAATGAAGGGCGGCCATGAGCGCAGCCTCGTCGTGGCAGAGGTGCTTTGCGAAGCTGGCTAACATGCTCGTCTTTGCGTCTTGTTTCCACTTCTTCCAACCAACTGCATCCCGCTCGCGAATGATGCGAACGAACTCCCGCGCCACCGAAGCGCAGGTCGCGATCTCCGGTGATCTGCGGCATAATTCTTCGAGATAGCTCCGAGCATTCTCTGGTTCCTTCAACAACGTCCATGCTGTTTGTCGTTGAGATATCCGCTGCGGGGAGTGGAAAGAAGGTCGTTGTCCGGTGCGGCACTTTCGAGGACCATAGCGCCTCCGAACCCAGGTACGGACGATTGGGGATTGGCCGGAGAAACCTCTCGCACTTAGCTCGTGCCAGAGTTGGGTGGCATTGTGGCACCCCTCATTCCAGCGCTGTTCCAGGTACTCACTGTATGCGTCTACTGTAGATTTGCGCTCGCCAACTTTTCGTTCCGGAAATCCACGAGCACGTATCCAGCGGCGAATCGTCCGTATGCCGAGCCCGCAGCTCTTGGCAGCGTCGTGCTGGGTGACGCCTTTCGAGATTTGCTCCATCACTGCTTGATAGGTTGCGAGACGACGTTCACGATTGTGTTCCTGCTTCTTATGGTATCGAGAGGCTGGCTTCGTCACGACAGCTTGGAGGACCGGCAGAGTAACAGGCGCCTCTGTCTTGCTTGCCGACGCCTGTGCGGCCTCTACCAGCAAACGATGGTGCGGCACGAGGGCGCCGATAAGTGCCTCGCTCAAGTTGTGAAGAAGATGCCAACGGTCGGCAACTTGCACAGCCTGCGGCGCGGCTGCCGTCGCCGCCTGGGCATACAAACTGGCTCGATCCCGGCTGACAATCTCTGCTCCAGGATGAGTTCGAAGCCATTGCGCAGTACTCTCTGTGCTGCGATCCGGCAGCAGATCGACGACCTTGCCGCGCTCAAGGTCACAAAGAATCGTGCCGTATCGGTGCCCCTTGCGCCATGCCCAATCATCGATGCCCAACACCCGAGGAGCACGAGCGGAACGCACTATCACCTTACGGCGCAACTGGCGGAGTAGTGTCGAACCGCTAGCCAATATCCCGAGTTGCTGCGCCAACCGAGATCCTGCTGACCCGCCCAGCGCCTGAGTAATCTGCTCCAGCGACGCGCTCAATCGGCAGGTACGCCGGGCGTATCGCTGCACTGTGCTCGGAAGGCGCTCAGTAAATATCTGATGTCCGCAGTTTTCCGTGCGGCAAAAGAACCGGCGAACGCGCAGGTCTATCTGAACGGGAATCCCTTCCCAAGGGAGGTCCTTCAGCCGTCGCTTGTAACGGCTGTGAATGCGCCGTGACTCGTTCCGGCAACTTGGGCAACAACCCGCCTCACCCGCCGCTCGCAGCACCATCACGAGCCGACAGTTGCCCTCGACCATCAACTGATCCAACACCACTTCACCGGCATCCGGCAACAATGTTCTGTGCTTCATCGGCTTCTGCCGGAGACCACCAGAGCATGCCACATTTCTACTGTGACGACGCCGCCAGGCAAAGTACCAATCGTGGTTCACCAAAAGTGACGAAGAACCTGAAAATGTCCGCTTTTGGTAGCGAGTGAAGTGTCCGGATTGTTAATCATCAGCCGTAGTAGAGGCGGCGGGAAAGTGCGAATCCCGTGTTGTGTGCGGGATTTGCAAGTTGAGAGGGAAAGTCTGTTTTTGGACTTTTCCTTTTAACGTCTTTTCCACGGCCTTGATTTGTTTTTTGGTCAGCGGCGTCAGGAGTTTTCCTTCTGCGCTGTAGTGTCCGATGCGATGCCCTGCGATCATGAGGGTCAAAGTAGTGTCCAGATGTTGATGGATGATCGCCTTGCATCCGGCCAAGGTGTGGCGCCAGTGGGCACGCTCGAGCTGCATGACCAGGTTGTTGAAGCGTACGGTGTTGTCCCGATCAACTGTGCGCTCGTACCGTTGCGTGAAGATCATCTCCAGATTCCTGTGCCGGCAGGATATGAACGCCGTTCCGCGCTGCGCTGCCGGCACCGTGAAGCGGCTGTTGAACTCGGCGATGTAGTGCTCGTTGAGAAACTTGTTGGCCCCTTCCAGAGTTCTGATCCCGCGCAATCGCAACTCCTGCGGCAGCCGTCCCTGCCAAGTAGAGAAGTTGCGTTCCGAGCGGCCTCGCGCCTGCGGAGAGTAGGCCGGAATCATATGCACGCTAAGTTCCTTCATGGCACGGCCCACCTGCGTGGGACGCTCATAATCGACCTTGCCACCGCTCTTCGGCGTCAGCCAGAAATGAGCCTCACGGTCGGAATAGAGCGAACAGAACAGCCCCTTCTGTTCAATCACCGCACGCAGCCCAACCATCACGGTGGCGGTCGTTTCCTCCTCGGCCAGCTGCGCATAGTAGATCTCGCTGGTGGCGTCGTCCAGGATCACGATCAGGTCGTGCCGACGCTCATCCTGAAACCACCGGTGTTCGCTGCCGTCGATGTGCAGCATCATCCCCGGCAGTGGACGCCGCTCACGCCGCTTGCGATGCACCCCGCGCCTGGCCTTGCGCTTCACCAGACCGGCTGCCTGCAACGCCTGCTTAACCCAGGTGTAGCTCAAACCGATCTGATGTTCCTCACCGAGCTTCTTATGAAAGTGCCGAACGTTCAGATCGAAGTACCTGTCCCGATACAAGCTCAGAACCTCTTCGGCCTGCTCCTTCGGCACGCGCCTGCTGCTTGGCGTCGAGTGCCTTACCGGGGAAGAAGCCGCATAACCACCACACCAAGGACTCACCTGACCCGACTCCAAGCGGTACCCCTGTGAGTCCTTGGTGTGGCGCCCTATTTATTCGCGCCCGCTGGAGAAGTGAGACGGCAACCCCGGTTCCCGCGGAGACACCTGCAGAATTGTTGTGAAAAATAATTCCTGAAAAAACCCGCGAAACGACGACCCCGGCTGTACTAGCTAGCAGGAGCCTCTCGTGGACACCCTTTTAGAGAAGCATTACAGCCCGGCTGACGTCGTTCGTCTGTGGGGGTGGTCCGACGACTTCATTCGTGATCTGTTTGAAAATGAGCCGGGGGTACTCAGGAGTGAGCGCCCAGAGACGATGCACAAGCGCCGCTACACCAGCATCCGCATCCCAGAGTCTGTCTTGTTTCGCGTGGGCACCCGGCTCCAAAACAAGTAGTAAACTGATTTGCAGTGAATGCCCACCTTCACGGTGGGCTTCTTTTTTACTCCTGCAAAGTTACCCGACATCATCCATATATCGGGTTTTTTGCTGAAAAATTGCAGAAGCGATGACCGGGCGGTGCGTTCTCAGAGGTCTTATCGGAAGTTTAAGCGATTTAGAATCTGTAAGTCCTTTAGTTTGAAGGTGCTGCGTAAATTTGCCTCATGTCGCCCGACCATCCGGAATAGACTCCGGCGATGGACGACTGCAAGTGAAAGAGGAAGCACACGAATATCAATCGCCGCGATTTCGTAAAGACAGGGGCCTATGCGGCCCTGGCCACTACAGTGGATCGGCCTCAACCGAGTGAATGGCTGGTCGGGGCCTATTATTTTCCAAATTTTCATGTGGATCCGCGCATGGAGTTGCTGCACGGAAAAGGCTGGACAGAATGGGAGGCCTTGAAGCGCGCTGAGCCCAAGTTCCCGGGCCATCAGCAGCCCAAGGTGCCTGCCTGGGGATACCTGGACGAGTCGGACCCCCGGGTCTTTGAGCGGAAAATTGCCGCGGCCCACACAGCCCGAATCACGCACTTCATCTTCGATTGGTACTGGTACGAAGGCAAGCCCTTTCTTGAAAGAGGCCTGGAGCGAGGCTATTTGCACGCCGAGAACAAGGCCGACGTCCGCTTCTGCCTGATGTGGGCCAACCACGATTGGATCGATCTCATCCCCGCCCGTATCGCCCAACCAAATCCGCCGGCCTCCTTTGCGGGAACGTATGACCCTGCTCGATTCGAGGCGGCAACCGACTACGTGATCTCCCACTACTTCCGCGACCCTTCGTACCTTTGTATCGATGGCGCGCCATATTTTTCAATCTACCTGCTGGGGCAGATGATCGACCGCATGGGCGGCATCGAGGTTGCCAGGACCGCCTTTGATCGTTTTCGCCAAAAGACACAAAGCGCCGGTTTCCGCGACCTACATCTGAATGCGGTAGCTTGGGGAGCGCAGGAAATCGCCAACGTGCGCCAGGTCGTGACGCTTCTTGGAGTGAGAAGCACAACCTCGTACACCTGGGCGCACCACCAGGCTTTCCCTACATTCCCCGCGACCGAGTACCAGGTTGCCCTGGAGCATGCACCGGTCTACTGGAACCAGGCTGAAGGCATTTTCGGAGTTCCCTATCACCCCAACGTGAGCATGGGCTGGGATCCAAGCCCGCGCACCTGCCAGTCCGACATGTTCCAGCAAGGGACCTACCCTTATACACCCATTCTGAAGAACAATAGACCAGAACTTTTTCAACAAGGTTTAATGCAGGCCAAATCCTTTGTGGAACGCGGCGGAAATCAGCCCCAGATCATCACCATCAACGCGTGGAACGAGTGGACCGAGGGCAGTTATCTCGAGCCGGATTCAGTACATGGCATGGATTATCTCAACGCCATTCGCAATGTGTTCCGATCCTGACGGCTTGAATCGATCGTCTCTCGAGCTGGAATGCGTCCGCCATTTGGTACGGTGCTCCGCCAGGCTCTATACTCTTCTCCCGTAGACTCCCCGGTGAATCGCTGCGAAGTGCAGCGCCCGCGGGAAGGAGCTTTGCCCATGAATGTCGTCACGCCCATCCGCGAAGAGGATATCGAGTTCGATCACGGCAGCTTCGATGCGGCCGCATTTGCACGCCAGACGCTCGCCAGTTGGCAGGCCCTGGCCGCGGTGATCGATCACACCCTGCTCAAGCCGGAAGCCACCGGCGAGCAGATCGAAAGTCTCTGCGACGAGGCTATCCGGTACCGCTTCGCCTGCGCCATGGTCAACCCGATATGGGCCTCTACCGCCGTCAGCGTGCTCTCAGGCACCGGAATCCCCGTGGGCGCGACTATCGGTTTTCCTCTTGGCGCCTCCCTGGCTTCTACCTTGCGGCAGGAGGCTGCCGCCCTGGCGCGGCTGGGCGTGCGCGAGTTGGATATGGTGATCCCCATCGGCTATCTGAAGAGCGGCAACCGGCAAGCCGTGGAGCACACCATTCACGCGGCCGCGACCGTTGCCCATCATCACGGCGCGCTGCTTAAGGTGATTCTTGAGACCGCCCTGCTTACCGTGGAGGAAAAACTGCGCGGCGCGGAAATCGCCATCCAGGCCGGCGCGGACTTCATCAAGACTTCTACCGGCTTTTCCACCGGAGGCGCCACCGCTGCCGACGTTGCCCTGCTGCGCGGCGTAGCCGGTGCCCGCTGCGGCGTCAAGGCCGCGGGAGGTATTCGCACCCTGGCGGACGTACGTTCCCTGCTTGAAGCCGGCGCCAACCGCATCGGCGCCTCTGCCTCGGTCTCGATCGTCCGCGAGCTGGGAGCGGAATAGGAGCCTCGCGAATCGCTCAAATCGCTCGTGGTATAAATGGGCGAGGTGTGCGCGCCTTGGGCGTAACTCCCGGAAATACGCTGGCAGTCCCAGCAGCAAACAACGCCGGCAATGAACAGGTGCGCGGTTATCGGCCCGAATTGGATGTGGTCCGCTTTCTGGCCTTTCTCTTCGTTTTCATTCATCACTTTCTTCCGCCCATTCGCATGGGACCGTATCCCTTCTTTGCCTCGACCGGCGCGGAGAGTTGGCGTGTTCCTCTGGCGCTTGACGAAGCATGTGCCATGGGTCTTTGCCTGTTTTTCACTCTCAGCGCCTACCTGATCACCGAGCTGCTGCTGAGTGAACGCAAGAACAGCGGCGCTGTTTCGGTGCGGAAGTTCTACGTTCGCAGGATTCTGAGAATATGGCCTCTTTATTTTTTTGGAATCGCCATAGGCATCACTCTTGCGCTGTTGGTCCATCAACGAAGCGATCTCACCGCCTTCGTGTGGTACCTGCTTTTCGCCGGGAATGTCTATTGCGCCGCATTTGGATGGCTGCACAATCCCATGAATCCTCTGTGGAGCATCTCCGTCGAGGAACAGTTCTATCTTCTGTGGCCATGGGCAATGCGCTGCTTTACGAGGTGTGGACTGGTGGTGTGCGCGCTCTTCTTTCTTGTTGCCGCGAACATCACACTCTTTATTCTGGGACAACGCCATGTCGACACGGGCGCTACGGTTTGGCCCAACACGTTTGTGCAGTTTGAAATGTTTGCCACCGGAATCCTGCTCGCACTGGCAAAAAGCCACATCGTGTGGCGCAAGCCCGGCATCGGACTTGCCCTGGCCCTCACAGGGCCGGTCCTCTGGTTTTTCGCATGCTTCGCTTTCGGCGCCAAGCAACCTGCGCAAGCAGGAGCGGCGGCGAGCGGGTTGGAGCTGATGATCGCTTACGGGTTGATCGCGCTGGGATGCGCCGCTGTCCTTCAAGGGTTTTGCATGATGGGTCCGTCCCACATGCCGCGGTGGGCCGCCGGCCTGGGCAAGATATCGTATGGGCTATATGTGTATCACCTGCTTGCAATCGAGTTTGTTCAGGCCTGCTTCCGGCCGCTCCATGGACTTCAGTACCTGGCAGCCTCAGCCTTGCTATCCCTGCTTCTTACGATGTCTGCCGCGGCAATTTCCTACACCTTTCTTGAGGCTCCTTTTCTGCGCCTGAAGAGGCGGTTTGAAATTGTGCATACCAGGCCCATCTGAGAAGAGTTGGCATGCGCGGCCAGCCATGTCACGGATTCGCCGGTTCCGCCAACATCGAACGTCGCGATGCGCTATGATTCCCTTCGACACCCATGGAATCCAATCCACCAACGCGGCCTGAACGACACGAGTACGAGGGCGATTACCGCCCCGCCAATTCTGAGAATCCGCACGCCCATCTCGACCCTACGAATGTGCGGATCGAGACTGCCGATCTCACCTACCTGGCGCAGATGGCAGACGCGCTCAACACTACCCTCGACCTTGAAACGCTGCTCAACCGCACCTCCGAACTGGTGCGCGCGGTCATTCATTACCGCATCTTCGCCATCTTCCTGCTCAACGATCGAGCCCACGACCTTCGCATGCGGTTTCAGATCGGCCACACTCCGGAGGTGCAGCGCATGCGCTTTCCCGTGGGCAAAGGCGTGGTCGGGCAGGTAGCGCTCACGCGGCAGGCAGTGCTGCTTAACGACGTCTCTACCGAGCCCAACTACATTGCGGCCAATCCCGACGTGCGCTCCGAACTGGCTGTGCCGCTGATCGCCAAGAACCGCCTTATCGGCGTCATGGACCTGGAAAGCGAGGAGGCAGGCTATTTCCGCCCTGAACACCTGCATCTGCTTACCCTCACCGCGTCGCGCATCGCCCAGGCCATTGAGAATGCCCGCCTCTATGCCCGCGTTTCCCGTCAGGCCCAGACCCTGGCGGTCCTCAACGAAATCTCGACTGAAATCATCTCCATCCTCGACCTCGACCTGCTGTTGGCCAAGGTGGGCCAGTTGCTTCGCCGCCTCATCGACTACCAGATGTTCAGCATCATGCTGCTCGACGAGAAAGGCGAGACGCTCATCACGCGCTATGCCTGGCGCTTTGGCTTTGCACATGCTCCTCTGCGCCGCATTCCCATCACCAGCGGCCTGGTAGGCGCCGCGGTCCGCGAGTGGCGGCCCATCAACGTGCCCGACGTGCGCAAGGAATCACGCTATTTGCCCATGAATCCCGAAACGCGCTCCGAGCTGATTGTGCCCCTTTTTCACAAGGGCCGCATCATCGGCGTCATGGACCTGGAACACACCCGGACCGCCTTCTTTAATCAAGAGCATGAGCGCATGCTCACCACCATGGCCGCACAGGTGGCCATCGCAATCGAAAACGCTCGCCTCTACCAGGCGGTAAAGCGACAGGAGCAGCAGCTTGAGCGGGACATCGCCATGGCCCGCGAAGTGCAATTGCGCCTGTTGCCCACCTCCCCGCCGCAACACACCAATGCGGAACTGGCAGTGCGCTTTCTGCCCGCACGCACCATCGGCGGCGATTTATACGACTTTGTGGAGTACGGCCCCGGCCACACCGCCATCGTTCTTGGCGACGTAAGCGGGAAAGCCGCGCCGGCGGCCTTGTTTGCCGCGCTGGTAAGCGGAATCATGCGCGCCGCGGCCCAGCAGCGCCCTGAACCCGCCGCCATGCTGACCACTCTCAACGACGCCTTGCAGGAGCGCCGCCTCGAATCGCAGTATGTGGCCATGCTCTTCGCCTTGTGGAACGACGAAAACCGCACCTTGCAGGTGGCCAATTCCGGCGCCGTTCAGCCCATCTTTTGCCGCAGTGGAGAGACGATAACCGTGCGCGCAGAAGGGCTCCCCCTGGGCATGTTCCCAAACGCAACGTACGAGGAATTCAACCTGGCTACCCAGCCTGGCGACGCGGTCATCTTCATCTCCGACGGCATTCTGGATGCCGAGAACGAGCAGGAAGAGATGTATGGTTCCGAGCGGCTGGCCAGTCTGCTCTGCGCTCACCGCGAGAAGCCCGCCGCCGTCATTGCCGATGCCATCATGGCCGACGTCACCCGTTTCCAGGGCACGCGCGACCGCTTCGACGACGAAACTATCATCGTCCTCCGCGTGCGCTGATTGCTGAGCATTGCGAAGATAACGGTGCGCCGCCGATCGATCTTTCCTGCTTTGGTTAAACTTGAATTGTCACCATCTCCGGAGAGCCTTTGCACACCGCGACTCAAGATCGCATCATCCGTCCCGCACGCAACGTGCTGGGCAGCCTGCGCCTTCCCGGCGACAAATCCATCAGCCATCGCTACGGCATGCTCGCCGCGTTTGCCGAGGGGACCTCGCGCTTCACCAACTTCTCCACCGGGGCCGATTGCGCGTCAACCCTGGCCTGCATGGAAGCGCTGGGCGCAAAGGTTGCGCAGCTTGAAGACGGCTCGGTAATGGTGACCGGAGTGGGCGGTCGCGTGACCCCAGCCGATCAGGCTCTCGATTGCGGCAACTCCGGCTCTACCATGCGCATGATCTCCGGCCTGCTGGCTCCGCAGCAAGGCCGCTTCACATTGACCGGAGACGCTTCACTCTCTCTGCGGCCCATGGAGCGCATTCGCAAGCCGCTGCAGGCCATGGGCGCGCGCATCACGCTGACTGATGGCCATGCACCGGTGATCATTGAAGGCAATCCGTTGCAGCCCATCGACTTTACAACCCCCGTTCCCAGCGCCCAGGTCAAGACCTGCGTGCTGCTGGCAGGGCTGCAAACCGCGGGCACGACCACCGTGCGCGAGGCAGTGCGCACCCGCGACCACAGCGAACTGGCGCTGCGTGCTTTTGGCGCACACCTTACTCGCACGGTGGATTCGGTTTCAATTGCCGGGCCGCAGCCGCTCCACGCTATCGACGCAGCCGTGCCCGGCGATATTTCCTCCGCCGCATTCTTTCTGTGCGCAGCGGCTCTGTTTCCCGGTTCCTCGCTGGTGCTCGACGCGATCGGCCTCAACCCCACCCGCGCCTCGCTGCTGGATGTGCTGACCGTGCTGGGCGTCCATATTGCTGTCATCGAAATTGAAGAGAAGCATGCGGAACTTATCGGCACAGTGCAGGTAACCGCTCCGGAGCATGGTCTGCGGTCAACGGAAATCAGCGGTGCGCTGGCGGCACAGCTCATTGACGAACTGCCCGTACTTGCAGCCATCGCTCCCTACACCAGCGGCGGCATCCGCATTCGCGACGCAAAGGAGTTGCGCGTAAAGGAGTCGGACCGCATCGCCTTGGTTGCGGCGAATCTGCGCGCCATGGGCGCCGAGGTGATGGAGTTCGACGACGGACTCGACGTGCCCGGAGGACAGACGCTGCACGGCGCAGTCATCGACTCGGGCGGAGACCATCGCATCGCCATGGCCTTCAGCGTAGCCGCGTTGCGTGCCGAAGGCGACACCCTGATTCAAGGCGCGGATTCGGCCGCCATCAGCTTCCCTGAGTTTTTCGATCTGCTGGACCAGGTCGCAGAGCGGTAGTTTGCAAAAAGATGAGGCCCGGCGTTCGACCGGGCCTCATCTTTTTTGCTACGTGAATCTACCGAGTCGCGGGCGGAGTCGTTGTCGGCTCATTGCCCTTTGGCGCCGCCTGCAGTCCGGGTACCACGGGCACCGTACTCACATTGCCCGTCGCAGCCTCGCTCAGGTTGATGCCGTAATGTTGCATGGTGGTAGCCAGTATCTGGTACAGGCCGGCGCGATCCTTGGCATAGGCGGCGTTTGCAGCAATCAGGGTATTCTCCGCCGTGGCCAGGTTGCGCTGCTGCAGCAACACGGTGGCAGTCGTCGATGCGCCCAGGTGCAGCTTCTTTTGCTCGGCATCAAGGCTCTGCACGGCATAGTCTCTGGCTGCAATCGACGCCATTACCTGCGCCCGATCGTTGGTCAGCGCAAACTGCGCATTCACGACCTGCATGCGAATCTGCGTGTAGAGCTGTTCCAGCCGCAGTTCCGACTGGCGGAACTCCATCAACGACCGCGCCTGTTCCGCCTGTGCCGGCCGGTTGCGGATGGGAATTGTCAAACTGAATCCAACTCCCTTGTCGGGTGCCGAGCTGTTGAAAAGATGCTGCAGAACCGTTCCATAACCGATCGATGGGAAGTAGCCTGGCGGGTAGAGCCCGCTTGTGGCGAAGTCCTCCGCGGCCGGACTCTGCGAACCGCCCAATGCGCTGGCGCCGTAGAAGCCGTAGGCATCCAGCGTGGGCAGCAGGCCGTTCCGTGCGCCGCGCAGAGTGATCTCATCGTTCTTCAGAGTCAACAACGCCTGCTCCAGTTCTGGACGCTGTTTGAAGGCCAGTTGCACCAGATCTTCAATCGGCTGCTTTTCCTCGGAGATTTCTTCCAGGCTCACGCGGTCAGTCGGAATAACCGCGGCAGCCACCAGCGCCGGATCGTTGAGATTGCGCGCGATGGCTTGCTTGATGATCAGTTGCTGGTAGTTCAAATTGCTTTGCGAAGTGATGAGCGACTCTTTGTCTGTGGCGACGTTTGAATCGGCCTGCACCACATCCAGAGGAGCCATGGTGCCGATCTCCAACTGCTTGCGTACGTCGGCATTCAGCTTGGTGGTCTGCTCCAGGGCGCGTTCCTTGGCCTGCACGTCCTCATACGCGCTGACCAGGCCCCAGTAGATGTTCTCCACCTGGTTGACGGTGTAAAGAATCTGCTGACGGAACGAAGAATCGGTGACGCGGCGGTCATTGATCGCCTGGTACATGAAGCGCTTATTGATCCAGATGCCGGCGCCCTGCAGCAGATGCTGGGTCACCGTTGCCTTAAATGAGGAGGTCAACAGCGGGCTGTAATTCTGGAACGGGTTACCCGTGGTGGTGCGGCTGTTGTCGAATGCAAAACTGAACTGCGATCCCGTGACAAAGCCCTGGTTGTAGGTAAAGTTGTATTCGTTCGTGTTGGTATTTAACGAAGCCTTGCCGCCCGAGAAAAGGGTGTTCGCCTGTGGCGCGCTGGCCCGTTCCAACTGAATGGTTCCAGTCACCGAGGGATCGAGGAATTCCGGCACTGGACCGGCTCCGTTGGTCGAGAGCGTCTGTCCGGCAACGCCCGAAGCCTCGCCACCCGAGCCGCCTGTCGTGCCACCCGGACCACCGCCCGTGGTGAGAGCCGAAGAGCCTGTGCCGCTGAGCGTGTTGGATACGATGCCCGTGCTGACGCCGAGCGGTGTGGAGCCGGCGCGGGTGCGCAGAATGTCAGTATCTGCGATATCCAGGTTGTAGCGAGCAATCGCGATGTCGTAGTTGTTCTCCAGCGCCAGCGCGATCGCATCCGACAGGCTCAGGTAGATCTTTCCATCCTTCACCAGGTCCGTGAGCCGCACCGAGTTCACAAAGCTGGCCTTGCCGATGGTGGTGGGCCGATAGGCGTTGATCGGGTTGCCCCGAAGGGTTCCGGCGGGCTTGGTAAAATCGCGCCCCGACGAGCGCAGGTTCAACGGCTCGGTCAATACCGGCGCCGGAGCTGCCGGCAATTGGGACGCCGCCTTGTCTGTAATCGTCGTTGGGGTCTGTTGGGCAATTCCCGATGGCACTCCTGTGGCCAATGTGAGCATGACCGCTGCCACTGCGCGCAGCCGTTTTCCTGCCTGCCCTCTCACTTTGCCCGCGGTCTCACTCTGCTGCTCAAACACACGTATACCGAACGAATGCATGTTTCCTCTCCACGAGTTGCTGAGGCATGTGGGGTGCCATTCTTCAAGACGTCCAGAGAGTCCCTCCGGACGCAACTTTGTGATTCGCCAAGGCGATTTTCACTTCCCGCCTGCGCTTCACCATCCCTTACTGAGGATGTACGAGCCTGATTCGCGGTTCGTTCCCGGCTCCGGAATACACCTGTTCGCAGCGCTCGGCCGCGTGCGGGTACCGAAACCTGAGTATATCCCACCAGTTCTCCTGCCATCGCCTGCCGACTCCCGTCGGTTACCCTGTTATCTGCGCAGGTACCTATGATCGAATCTGCCCCATCCGCGCGGCTTCCGCAGACCTGGAAACTCACCCTGGCCTACGATGGGACCGACTTTCGCGGCTGGCAGGTTCAACCCGGCGAACCGACCATCCAGGGCGAGTTGCAGGCCGCGCTCGGCCGCGTCAGCGGAGAATCTCCCCTGCCCCAAGGCTCGGGCCGCACCGACGCCGGCGTGCACGCCCTTGCCCAGATTGCCAGCTTTGCTCTTCTGGCGCCCATTCCGCCCGCCAACCTGCACCGTGCGCTTAACCGGACCCTTCCCCAGTCGATTCGCGTTTCCGAAGCCACAACGGTACCGAGCACCTTTCATGCGCGCCACTCCGCGACGGGCAAGACCTATGAATACCGCATCTTTCGCGGAGAGGTCTGCCCCCCGTTCCTTGCCCGCTATGTCTATGCCTGCCCGTGGCCTCTGGATATCGCGGCCCTTCAGGCGGCAGCCCGTGTCTTCCTTGGCAAGCACGATTTCAGCAGTTTTGCCGCCAGCGATCCCGACCTGGCCACCCGCAGCCTCCACTCCGATCCGGCCGCGCCTGCGCAGGACCAGCCCGATACGCACACCACTGTCCGCACCATCCATTCCTCCCTCTGGGAACAGCGCAGCACAGAGGCCGGCGACCTGCTGATCTATCGCGTGCGGGGCAATGGCTTTCTGCATCACATGGTGCGCAATCTTGTAGGGACAATGTTCGATGTGGGGCGCGGCCATCTTCGCCCACGGGACATCCCCGCCATTCTCGCCGCAGCCTCCCGCTCCGCCGCGGGACCCACCGCCCCCGCGCGCGGGCTGTTCCTGCATTCTGTGGAATATGGCGGCGCAGACGCACCCGCGCCGGAACAACAGTGACCCCGCGACCTTTCGCCTCTCTCACAGCGCGGTAGCAATTGCGATAGGACCTTTTTTAGTCTATATTTAGTCTTCAGGAGGTCCGGCAATGCGCTATTCCACCCAGATCAAGCCCATCAGCTACGTCAAGTCTCACGCTGCCGAACTTCTTGACCGGATCACTGAGGAGCGCGAACCCATCGTCATCACTCAGAATGGCGAAGCGCGCGCCGTGCTGGTCGATGTCCACTCCTATGAGCAATCGCAGGAGACACTCGCCCTCCTGCAGATTCTTGCCATTGGCAGGCAGCAGGTGCAGGCAGGCCAAAGTTATCCCCTCGCGGATGTCATCGCAAGGATACGGCGCCGCGAACCCTTGCCTGAGAAGATGAAGGGCGCGGCTACCGCAAGGCATCCCGCTGCCGAATGATCTATTCCGTTCGCATCACCCGGGCCGCGGCCCAGGATCTCGAAGAGATATTCAACTGGATAGCGGAACACGATTCCGTCGCGAAGGCCGGCCATGTGCTCGACCGCCTGGCCAGGAAAGCTGAGAGTATTGCAGCGCTGCGGCGTCGCGGTTCCCGGCCAGATGAACTACCCCCGGGCATGGAAGGGGAATACAGGCAAGTCTTCTTCAAGCCTTATCGCGTGATCTACGAGATCACTTTGAACGAGGTTGTGATCCACCTTATCGTGGATGGCCGCCGCAATCTGCAATCGCTGCTGATGCGGCGCCTGCTGAATGGTTGAGATTCAAGACCTGCGTCCAGACCCTCCCTGTTACCCTGAAACCACTGCCATGGCGCTTTTTTCCCACAGCACGGCATTCTCCAGGGTCACTGCGCTGGCGGCCCGGCGCCCTGTCCATGCCGCATTCAGCTGGCTACACAACAATCCCCAGATGATCATGGATTGGCAGCGCGAACTGGCCGCAATTCCCGCACCGCCTTTCGGCGAACAGGCACGCGCAGAGTGGCTGGCAGCGCGCTTTGCCAAGGCCGGGATCGCCAATGTGCAGACCGACGCTATCGGCAACGTGCTCGGCTTCATGCCCGCCACCAAACTGCCTCCTGAAAGCACCGGTCCGCTTATAGTGCTCTCCGCGCACCTCGACACAGTTTTTCCTGCTGACACGCCCCTGAACCCCTCTCTGAGCAGGGTGGATGGATACTCCCGCCTGAGCGGACCCGGCGCTTGCGACAACGGGGCCGGAGTGGTGGGTATGCTGGCCATCGCCCACGCCATCGTGCACTCCAAGATCGAGCTGCGCGCTCCCCTCATCTTGCTGGGCAACGTAGGCGAAGAGGGAGAAGGCAATCTGCGCGGCGTGCGCCACTTCTATGACCAGGGTGCACTGGCCGGCCGCATCATGGCCCACATCGTTCTGGACGGCGCCGGTGCAGACTCGGCGGTGACCCAGGCCCTGGGCAGCCGCCGCTTCCAGGTCACCATTGCCGGTCCGGGCGGTCACAGCTTCACTGACGCGGGCACGCCCAACCCCATCGCGGCCCTCGCCTCCGCACTTGCCATCCTGGCCCAGACACCGCTGCCCGCCGAGCCCCGCACCACTCTGAACCTGGGTACCGTCCACGGAGGCACCAGCGTCAATTCCATTCCCGAAAGCGCCACCGCCTCCATCGATTTCCGCTCCACCAGCCCTGTCGAACTGATGCAGCTTGAGGCTACGCTGCACACTGCCGTCGAAGACGCCGTCGAGTACTGGAACACAATCGCCAAGGCCGCTTCGCCGCGCGGCCGCGGCACCTTGTCATTCACCATCGAGAACATCGGCGATCGTCCCGCCGCTCAACTCCCCGGCGATTCGCCACTGCTTGAAACTCTGCGGGCGGTGGACCGACACCTCGGCCTCCACTCCGACCTGCGCCTCGGCTCCACTGACGCCAACATTCCCATCTCCCTCGGCGTTCCAGCTCTTTCCATCGGTGCCGGCGGTGAAGGCGGCGGCGCCCATACCCTCGCCGAGTGGTACACCGATAAGGCCCGCGAACTCGGGCTGCGCAGGGTGCTGCTCCTGACCCTGGCCACGACCGACTGGGCCGCGGAACAGTAGCGCCCCCTGTTACACTCCGCCCATGCGCGCCTCTTGTGCCTTGTTCGCTGCGTTCCTTGCCGCCGCAATCTGCACTGCTCAAGCGCCCCCCGCCAAACAGCCTCCGTTGCGCGCTGAAATCGTCTTTTTCAACGGCATCATCTATACGGGTGTTGGCCTGGCCGAGGGCAAACCCCAGACCGTCGAAGCCATGGCGGTGGGCGGGGGCAAGATCTTGGCCGTGGGATCTAACGACGCAATCACTCGCCTTGCCCGACCTAAGACTGTTCTCCGCGATTTGTCCACGGGCACCTATGTCTTTCCGGGATTCAACGATGCGCACACTCACCTGGGCGGAGCCGGGCGCACCAAGCTCAATATCGACCTCACCGGCATCGGTTCCCTCGCTGAAATGCTCACCGAGGTCAAAACGTTCGCCAACGCAGCCCCGGCAGGCCATTGGCTCATTGGAAGTGGCTGGGACCATACCCTCTGGGCGCAGAAGACCTTGCCTACCCGCCAGGATCTCGACCAGGTCACCGCGAGTCACCCCGCATTTCTTGTCCGCATTGACGGTCACATCGCCATCGCCAACTCCGCCGCCTTGGCCGCCGCCGGCATCACCAGCAAAACCACTCCTCCGCAAGGCAGCGCGATCGATCTCGATTCCCAAGGCGAGCTCACCGGCATTCTGCGCGAATCGGCCAAGGACCTCGTCTCCAAAGTCATACCCCCGCCCAGCCGGGACGAGCGCCGCCGCGGGGACGAACTGGCTATGGCCGACGCGCTCTCCCACGGCGTCACCAGTGTGCAGGACTTCAGCGACTGGGAGGACTTTCTGGTCTTCGAGGACATCGAAAAGGAGGGCGATCTTCACCTCCGCATCAGCGAATGGCTGCCTTTTGCCGCCCCGCTTGAACAACTGAAGAAGATGCGCGCCCACCACGATCCGAACGACCCCATGCTGCATACCGGCATGCTAAAGGGCTTCATGGATGGCTCGCTGGGCTCCCGCACTGCTGCCATGAAAGCGCCCTTCTCCGACGACCCCGGCAATACGGGCTTACCCCAGTACACGCAGGAGCAGCTCAACAAGATGGCCGTGGTGCGGGCCAGGGCAGGCTTTCAACTCGGCTTCCATGCCATCGGCGACAAGGCCGCAGCCATGGCTCTCGACGCCTACTCGCAGCCCGGCGTCTCCAGGACTGCGCGCGACCGCATCGAGCACGCCCAGGTCGTCGACCCTGCCGACATCCCGCGCTTCAAACAGCTTGGCGTCATCGCCTCCATGCAGCCCAACCACCTGCTCACGGACATGAACTGGGCCGAAGACCGTCTCGGCCCCCAGCGCGCCGCCTACTCTTATGCCTGGAAGTCCTTCCTCGACGCCGGCGTGCCTCTCGCCTTCGGCACCGACTACCCCGTTGAGCCCATCACGCCCTTCCGGGGCCTCTATGCAGCCGTGACACGCAAGAACGAAGCGGGAAGCAAATCCTATTTCCCCCAGAACAAGCTCACCCGCGGCCAGGCTCTCTATGCCTACACGCAAGGTTCCGCGTATGCCGAGTTTGCCGAGAGGCGCAAAGGCAAGCTCCTGCCTGGCTACGACGCGGATTTTATTCTGCTTGATCGCGATCTCTACAAAGTTGACGCGCCTGACCTTCTCCGCACCCAGGTGCTGGAAACCTTCGTAGCCGGACAGCGCGCCTATCCGCCTAGCGCGCCTTAGTCCCGCCGGCTTGCCTGCAAGACATCGGCCTCCAGGGCACGCGCTCCAGCTTCCGGCATCTGGAAACGTAGAGTTGGCAATGCGCTGGGGTAGTTCTCCCGCAGGAACTCGATCATCTTCTCGCGCACCACGCAGCGCAGGTCAAAGCTCTCCGCGGAGCCGATGGAACTGACCAGGCAGCGCAGCTCCATCGTCCGCTCGGTAAGGTTGGTTACCTGCAACACGCACACCCGCTTGTCCCACAGCGGCGAATCGCGCACCACCCGCGCAAGCTCTTCACGCAGCGGCTCGACGGGCACCGAATAGTCCACATAAAGGAATGCCGTGCCCAGGATGTCACTTCTCTTGCGCGTCCAGTTCTGGAAGGGATGCTCGATGAAGTAGCTCAGCGGCACCACCAACCTTCGCTCGTCCCATATCTTCACCACCACGTAAGTGCTGGTAATCTCCTCAATCCGCCCCCACTCCCCTTCCAGCACCACCACATCGTCGATGCGGATCGGCTCGCTCAGGGCAATCTGCATTCCGGCAATCAGGTTCGACGCGGTCGACTTGGCCGCCAGCGCCAGCAACAATGAAGCCACGCCCGCAGAGGCCAGCAGCCCGGTGCCGTACTTCCACAGCCGCTCGTCATGGAGGCTCCACAGTAGCCCGCCGCTATCCAGGATCACCACCAGGCCGATCAGCATTCGCCGGAAGAACAGCATCTGCGTGTGCACTCGCCGGGCGCGCAGATTGTCGGCCACCTTCACGTCAAACCGGCCAAGCATCAGCGCCTGGAACACATACACGCCGCCAATAGCCAACCAGCCCAGCAGCAGCACCAGCACAATGCCGGCATACTGCTCGATCCGGTCGCGAATCAGATCGGGAACTTTGGGAACAAGGGGAAGAACAATCAGCAGCCCGATGGTCAGGAAGACCGCCCGCGCCGGCCTGGCCAGATATTTGCGTACCCCCAGCCTCTCCCGGCGCGGCGCCGCCAGGTCTTTGCGCACCAGGCGAAACACCAGGTAGTGGATTCCGTTGCCGAAGACCACCACGGCGCAGAAGAGAAAGATTCCGATCATCCAGTCATGGGGGGAAAGTGAAATGAACGCCATGAACCCGCCTCAATTTGACTTGTTACGCATTGGACGCAGGGACCGCCCCCCGCGTTTTCCGGCACTGCAATTTTCAGAGTACAGCGGTCGGCCGCAGGCCGCTGAAACAATCAGAATTGGCACGGAGTCTCGCCGATGCAAATGTGAGATCCGAGCCGTCTTGTGAAGAGCCTGCTGCGCACTGGAAGTGAAGCGTGCCGCAGTCGCGACAGCAACCGCACAGGCAGGCGCAAGCACCGCAAAGGGGTGGCGGACGCCCAATACCATGTTGGCCTGTCTTATTCCAACGGCTAGGGGCCGACCGGGACAACCAAGAGGCGCTGAAGTGGTTTCATGTGGCCGCGGATCAGCGATATGCGCCGGCTCAGAACGAAATTGGGCGATTCTACTTTGAAGGACTAGGCGTCACCAGGGACTACTCTGAAGCGCTGAAGTTCTTTCGCATGGCCACGGATCAGGGACTTGCGGAAGCTCAGAAGAAAGTCGACCATCTTTACCGCGACGGTTTGGGAGTCGCCAGGGATGAAGCGGAGGCGATGCGATGGGATCGCATGGCTACAGAGCATAGTCACGGCACAGCGCCGGACCATCCATCGGTTGCAAGCGACAGCGTGAGCGCATCGGCAAATGACCAGCCAGATGCGGTCGTGGCTCGTTAGTAAGAGAATCAAGCGGCAGACTTTGCCTGATACGCGCTATCTGCCATCCGGCGTTTCGCCCTTTGATTTCGAAGTGGCAATCCTGAATGAAATGAGGCTTTCTGAGGTTTTTTATTGCGCTGCCCGCGTGGTCGGCGGTAAACGGTGGCAAGTTAGCCTAGACGCCGGGGCGACGTGCAGTTCCCCGGTCTGCTCTTCAGCAGGCGGCGATACGGCAATGTGGTGTCTTAAGTCCTTCCCATCTCAGTGAAACTCATCGACACAGAGTTTTGGCCGCTACCAGAATCGCCGGAGTGAACTTTGCGGTCGCTGGATTCTGGTTCCAGGTACATCTCAGGGCACCGACTACACATTACTAAAGATTCCTCGATTTTACCCTTTTGTTCCATGTACTTTTGCCCGATGAAGCGAGAGGATGGAAACTCGGGTGCACATCGCCCTCGCGGGCCTAGCCTAGTGACTCGCAGACTCTGTTAAGTAGGGGTCGATACGTCAATCCACAAGACAACGGCACAATTTGGAGAAGGCATGACAGTGCGAGACGAAGAATGCGGGCAAGTGATCGTATTTACTCTTCTTTCTATGACTCTGCTGCTGGGTTTTTTAGCGTTGGCCATTGATGTTGGAATTCTCTTCCGCGCCAAGCGCAACGCGCAGATTGCGGCCGACGCCGCCGCCGTTGCCGGGGCGCTGGATTACAAGTACAACAGTTCAGTTTCGTCGGCTCAGACAGCCGGCGCGGCGGCCGCTAGCGCGAACGGAGTGACGAACGGGACTGGCGGAGCCGTGGTTGCAATCAACATCCCTCCAAAGTACGGAAACTATGCCGGATTCGACGGTTTCGTTGAGGCTGTCGTCACCCAGCCGAATTCGACCTTTTTTATGGGAATGCTGTCCGGCAAAACTTCCACCACGGTAGGCTCCCGAGCGGTGGCCGGCTCCGGCAGCGGTGCTGGGTGCATTTGGACGCTGGCCAGATCAGGATCAGATGTCTCCTTGACCGGGTCCGGGGCCCTGACAGCAAGTATGTGTAAAATTTACGACGACTCCAGCGCTTCGAATGCACTGAAGCTGACAGGAAGCGGCTCGATAAGCGCCCTGTCCATCGGCGTTGCCGGCAACTACAGCGAAACCGGGTCGGGAAGTATCAATCCTACACCGGTAACTGGAATGGCCCCTGCGGCCAACCCCCTTAATCTGACGCCGCCGGCCATTCCAACGGGGACCTGCTCGTCAAATTGCAACCCGAGTTTCAGTGGCTCCACGAATAATTCGATCGGGCCGGGAACCTATACCTCAATTTCCAATAGCGGAAGCGGGACGCTGACGCTTACCCCCGGGAACTACATCATCAACGGGAATCTCAGCAATACCGGGAGCGGATCGCTGATTCTTGGGGCTGGGAATTACACGATCAGCGGAAACTTTACCACCACCGGGAGCGGATCGCTGACGCTTGGCTCGGGGGAATATATTGTCGGCGGCAACCTTGGCCTAACCGGGTCGGGCGCTCTCACTGGGACAAGCGTCAGCTTCTACACGGAAGGCGGCAGCACTATCACTGGAAGTGGCAGCGAGGACCTAACAGCGCCGACTTCAGGACCGTATAACGGCGTTCTGATTTACCAGCCACCGGGTGACACCCAGGCGGTGTCACTCACCGGTTCCGGCAGCGCGATCATTCAAGGCATCGTTTATGCCCCCGGAGCGGCCATGACTTTGACCGGGTCTGGCAGTATGACAGTGTCCTTGGATATCATCGTGGATTCCCTTAGCCTTACCGGAAGCGGAAGTATCACGGATACAAATTACGCCGTAGTGACCAACCCCAATTCCGTGCTCGGAAAACTCGCGATGGTGGAGTAACCATGCAAATTTCTAGGGCCCGTAATCGCAACAGGGAGCACTCCGTTTTGCATCTATGCGACAGAATTAAAGAGGAGAAAGGGCAGGCGCTCGTGGAACTTGCGCTTACTCTTCCGGCCTTGGTGCTGCTCCTGGTGGCAGCAGCGGAATTTGCCAGGGTGTCCTATGCGAGCATCGAGGTGTCAAACGCGGCCATGGCAGGTGTTCAATATGGTGCGCAGAGCCCCATCGAGGCTGCGGACACAGCCGGCATACAGGCGGCAGCCCAAAATGATGCACCCGATCTGGCATCGGGACTGCTGATCGCGACCGCTTCGAAATCCTGCATTTGCTCAGATGGGAGCGCTTCGACTTGCCTGTCAACGGACTGCAGTCCAGGGGTGAGCATTGAGACGATCCTTACGGTGAAGACGCAAGCTACCGTCGATCCCTTGATTCACTTGCCGGGGATTCCATCAACATTCACGCTTCGCGGACAGGCGGTCCAGAAGGTCCTGCAGTGATGCACCTGAAGAACGCAAGCCTGGGGGAAGCTAAGACGACACTCAGGTTGCGTCGAGGTCTCAGTCGTCTCGTTGTTGCACGGGAGACCGGCGACAACAAAGGACTTTCGCAGGGTCGCCGGGGAGTTCACGGCGAGGATGGCGCAACGATGGTCGAGATGGCACTGTCCCTTACTCTCCTGCTTGCCATGCTGTTTGGAATCATTGAAATGTCCCTTGCGCTCTATACCTTTCACTACATCGCCGATGCTGCCCGGGAGGGTACCCGGTATGCCGTTGTCCGCGGTTCGTCCTGCTCGGTACTGACGAACTGCAATGCAACCGCAGCCCAGATTCAGACCTATGTGCAGGATCTAGGCTACCCCGGCATCAATTCAACGGCTCACATGACCGTGAACACAACCTGGTGGACCCCAACCCCACCTCCGGCCACATGGTCACAATGCACCTCGGGCATTTGCAACGTCCCGAAAAATGCGGTGCAGGTGCAGGTGACGTACGCCTTCCCGCTAAGTATCCCTTACTGGAAGATAACGACGCTGAACATCAGCAGCACGTCTCGGATGGTGATTTCCAACTAGGCACGGCTCTCCGACGCCTTGATCTCTGTTCGACTACTACCGCGGCGCCGGCTCCGCTGAGTCCGCAAGCGCGTAGGCCAGGACTGCCATCACCGCGGCATTCTCATTCAAGTGCCTTGGGTCTACTTTGTCGAAGGTGTCTGCCGCGGTGTGGTGGTAGTTGAAGTAGAAGCGGCTGTCCTGCACCGGCGCGAAGCTGGGCACGCCCTTTTCCGTAAGGCCGGAGATATCCTCGCCCGTGCCCCCTGCATCCACCAGGCCTCCGGCGCCGATGGCATCCAGTACCTGGCCCACCGGCCGCAGCCACTGGCTCAGGTCATGTCTGCCGGCGCAGTAGATGCCGGTGGGATGATCCGCGCCAAGGTCGCTCTCAATGGCCCCGATGTGGTTGGCTGCCTCCGTGCCGTGCTCGGCGATGTAGGCTGCCGCCCCTTCGGACCCTTCTTCCTCGCTCATCCATGCAATGAACCGCACTGTCCGCCGGGGATGGATCCCCAGTACTTTCAGCAGGTGAATCGCCTGCATCGAGACCGTCACTCCCGCGCCGTCGTCGATGGCTCCCGTGCCCAGATCCCAGGAATCCAGGTGGCCTGAGACGACCACCAGTTGCTCAGGATGCTCGCTTCCCTTCCAGTCCGCAATTACGTTGTAGCTCTGGGCATAGGGCAGTGTTTGCGGGGTCAGCGTCAGGTGCAGCGTCACCGGCCCCTGCCCGGCCAGGTCCTTCAGCAGGTCCGCATCCTCCGCCGCCACCGCGGCTGCCGGGATCTTTGCCACGTCCGGCGCATAATCGGTGAGGCCGGTATGTGGAAGGCGGTAGTCCGCGCCGCCCACCGAGCGTACCAGCACGGCGACCGCACCCAGCGCCGCCCCCGCGGACGGCCCTTCGCCGCGATAAACCACCCCGCCTCCATAAGCCTCGCCGCCGTGGCCTTCGGCGGCCAGTTCCTTATCGAACTTATGGTTGAAGAGCAGGATCTTACCCTTCACCGTGCCGGCCGGCAGCGCGTGGAGTTGTTGCCAGTCATCCACCACCACCACCTCCGCGGTGAGTCCCTCCGCAGGAGTCGCCACGCTGCCGCCCAGCGCTGTCAGCACAACCTTCTGCGAAGCGCCGGGTGCCTGGCCGGGCCATGAAACCACCTCTGCCGTTTCCACCCCGCGCACCCAGTGCGGCACCATGGCCTTCTCCAGCGTCACCTCCGCGCCCAGAGCCCGCATTTCCTGGGCAATGTAGTCCACGGCCTGCTGTGCCTGCGGAGAGCCACTCAAACGCGGCCCTATGTTGTCGGTCAGGTGGCGCAGTTCGTCCAGCGCATAGGGATTTTTGAGCGCTGCGTCACGCAACCGTTCCATCGCCTCAATCTGTTCCGGCGTCCAGGCGCTCTTGCCGCCAGCCAGCAGCCGGTCCAGAATCGTGGACTGAGGAGACGCCGGGGCATTCTGTGCAGTAGAACATCTTGTTCCCATGCCTGACGCCAACACCCCGATCACTATCAATGCACAACACTTCCGCAAAGAATCCATGCCGGATGGTAGCACGGAGAATTTTGGACTCTTTTGCGCGCATTTGCGTCTAAACATAAGGAACAGTTTGTGGATTGCCTTGTCCAGCGGCTGGTTCCCCACAGCATTTGGGCTGTGGACCGATGTCCCTGTGCAGGCTACGAAGCAGCCGGACGGGAGTGGCCGCGACTGGATATACTGATAGACGCTGCATTGAACATTCCAGCCCTTGGGGCTGGTGATCAAACGAGGTCATCGAACGTATGAAATCTCTCTTCGAACGGCTCCGCACGCGCCGTCTCGCTTCAACATTTGTACTGCTTGCCACCCTCTCGGTGGCCATTGTGGCCGGTTCCTTTGCCGCCCACGGAGTTCGCGGGCAGGAAAAGCAGAATTCGAGCACCGACGCCTCTCCCCTCAAGATGGCCAACTCCGCCACGCCCCCCAACGAGTTTGTGAAGATTGCCAAGGAAGTTGGTCCGGCGGTGGTGAATATCAATACTGAGACCCTGCCCAAGCAGTCGGCCAACAAGGGGCGCCGCAACCCCCATAACCGCATCCAGCCCATCCCCCAGAATCCCGGCGACGACGACAACGAAGATCAGCAGCCGCAGCAGGGCCAGGGCCAGGGCCAGGACAATTTTCAGGACTTTTTCAACCGCTTCTTCGGTGGTCAGATTCCGGACCAGGACGGCGGGGACGACGGCAGTGTCCGCGAGTCTCTCGGCTCCGGCTTCATCGTTGATCCCAAGGGCTACATCATCACCAACAATCACGTGATCGAGAAGGCCGACAAGATTTATGTCAAGCTCTCCACCGATCCCGATACCCAGGACCTGGGCAGGCCGGCGCGCGTGATCGGCACGGACAAGGCTACCGATCTGGCGGTCATCAAGATCGATACCAACACGCCCTTGCCGACCGTGAAGATGGGCAACTCCGACACGGCGAATGTGGGCGACTGGGTGGAAGCTATCGGCAGCCCCTTCGCGCTCTCACAATCCGTCACCGCCGGCATTATCTCCGCCAAGAACCGCACCATCGAGCCGGGAGCCAGCGGCCAGTTTCAGCACTTCATCCAGACGGATGCCGCCATCAATCCCGGCAACTCCGGCGGACCGTTGCTCAACATGAACGGCGAAGTCATCGGTGTGAATACGGCGATCTTCACGCAGTCGAATGGATACCAGGGCATTGGATTCGCCATGCCGTCCAGGACTGTAGTCGAAATCTACAACGACCTGATCAGTCCCAGCCACAAGGTCACTCGCGGTTCAATCGGCATCCAATTCCGGCAGGGTCTCTCCGGCGCGGTCAATCGCGTGTACGGGTTCAAGAACGGGGTCCTGGTGCAAGAGGTTCAACCCGGCGGTCCGGCCGAGAAGGCTGGCCTCAAGCCCGGGGACATCATCATCACCGTGGATGGCCGCAGCATCAAGGACGGGGATGACCTGGTCAACGAGATTGCCAGCCGCAGGCCCGGCTCGACCATCCGTTTGAGTTACATGAGAGACGGCAAGCCCGCCGACACAACCGTCACTATCGGCGATCGCGACAAGGTGTTCGCTGAATTGGGCGGCCAGATTACCGAGAAAGACCAGGAGGAAAAGGGCGACGCCGGCGAATCGAAACTTGGCATCGTGGTTCGCGAGACATCCCCGGCTACAGCCGGCAAGCTGCACAGCCCCGGCATGGTCATTCAGTCGGTTCGTACCGGCTCGTTTGCCGACTTGCAGGGACTGCAGCCCGGCTTGGTGATCATTCGCATCAACAAGCAGCCAACCGGTACCAAGGAACAGTACGACGCCGTTGTCAGCAGCCTCAAGACCGGCGATGACGTGGTGTTTGAAGTGATTGATCCACGCCGCCCCGGTGACGGAATCAACTACGTTGGCGGGACGTTGTAATAGTCCACAACCGAGTTCGGAGCGAGAATCGAACCGCCCCGGACTGGGACAGATCGCAAGGCGGCGCGGCCTTCATGGTTAGCCGCCCTGCGACAAAGCCGGCGCCGAATCGGCGTTGAAATGACCGGTGGTTTGGCAGCCGCTCATCTCGGGATTGGCCTTGATCGCGCCATTTTCGGGCAGCAATTCGTTGTCATATTGCATTGGGGTCCATTAGAATGGACAGAACAGTCCTGGAATCTAGTGGCGGAGGGTGACCAGCGTGCTTTCATTTCGAGCCAGTCTGGCGTTTGTGTTGTCGGCGGCATTGGCAGCGTTACCAGCCTACGCCGCAAACGCACATCGGCTTTCGGCCAGCAGCCATTCACATAAGACCCATAAGAAGGCAGTCAAGCAGTCGCATCGCTTGCACGGCCAACAGTCCATTGAACCGGCCCGGGTGACCGAGATTCAGCAGGCGCTCATCCGCGAGCACTATCTCTCTGGTGAGCCAACTGGCGCGTGGGACTCCACCACCGAGGCCGCAATGCAGAAGTACCAGGCCGATCAGGGCTGGCAGACCAAGCTAATGCCCGACTCGCGCGCCCTGAAAAAGCTGGGCCTTGGCCCCGACTACTCTGGCGCCATCAACGGCAAGGAGACGTCGTTCAACGAACCGCCTCCGCTAACAAGTGCCGCTACTTCGACGCAGGCTGCCGGTTTTGCCGCGGCTTCCGGCATCAATCGTTAGGACATTCTTCGATATTTGTGAGAAGCAGAAAGGGCCGCTCGAAGGCGGCCCTTTCTATCGTGTGAAGGATCCACGCGCCATTCTACGGGCGCATGGGCGGCATTCCCTTTGACAGGAACTCATACCGCGGCCGCAGCGTATCCGGACCCGAGGTGATTGTGCTGTCCAGGTGAATGATAGAGTCGCCTTCGCCGTATTTCGGCCACTCGGGCAGGCCTTGCCCGTTGGGATCGCCGGTCCTGGCGAAATTGGTCCAATAGCTCATCATCTGCTCGCTTAACTTCCAGTCCTCAGGGCGCCACACGGCGCCGGGCCTTGTGGCCAACGTGCCGAAGACGTACTCGATGTCGTCGGAGTGAAAGGCGAATGAGCCTTGATGGAACTTGCTGGGAGGCGCTGCCCACTCAAAGTGATAACGGTAGACCGGCGACTCGCCGGTCTTGCGGTGCGCCTCGATCCACTTCCAGGTGCCAAAAGCGATGAACGAGTCACCGCCGTAGTCGGCCGCCGAGCGCGCGGTCTGGTCATCGGTCTCGCCCGGGTAAAGCTTGAGGAACTCATCTGCACGAGTGTCGAACAACGATGCAGCGAAGTCCTTCCACTTTTCCGCTGTCATGCCGTTGGCCAAAAAGGATCCCTCGTCGCGGTTCCAGCCGGCGAGAAGCGGCACATGGGCCTGCTTGCCCGCCGCATAAGTGTCGGCTACGGGTTCGGTCAGCAATTGCCCATCCACGACAGGGGAAAACCCCATGTCACCCCTGCTCTTGGCAGCTTCGAGGATCTTGTCTGCAGGTAACGCGCGCAGTTCCTGGAGCGAGTTGACCCCGAGCGAAGCGACCCACGCGCCATCAGCCTTCTCCCGTTCGGCGAGCGTCTCACCACCCAGACCGCGGCCAAACGCCGCACCGCTCTCGCCAATGGCCTTGTGGAACAGCCCCCTGGCCAGCGGCGACGCCATCAGCGTGCTCACCGCAAACGACCCGGCGCTCTCGCCAAAGATCGTCACGTTACCGGGATCGCCGCCGAAATTCCCAATGTTTGCATTGACCCAGCGGAGCGCGGCCACCATGTCGGACAGGCCGTAGTTCCCTGCTGCACCATCGGACTCTTTGGCCAGGTCATCAGTCGCCAGAAAGCCAAAAACACCGAGGCGGTAGTTGATGGTAACCAGCACGACGCCCTTGGTGGGCAGGAAGTCGCCGTTATGGCGCGGCTCAGAACTGGCTCCACCCGTATAACCTCCGCCATGAATCCAGAACATGACCGGGAGTTTGCTCTTGTTGCCGGCGCCGGCCGGAGTATAGACGTTCAGAAAGAGGCAGTCTTCGCTCGGCCCGCTGTCCTGGAAGACCATGTCGTCAAACACGCGGGCCTGGACGCAGCGGGCGCCGTACTGGGTCGCATCCCGCTTGCCTTTCCATTTCGCCGGCGGCGCGGGCGCCTTCCAGCGCATCTCCCCCACCGGGGGCGCAGCATACGGCAGACCCATAAACGCACGGACCTTGCCGTCGCTGATGGTCTTGCCGAGCACCTTGCCCTGCGCGGTCTTCACCGTCAACGAGTCAGCGTGCGCAGCCTGGGAGAGCCCTAGAATCAGCCCCATTGCAACAAGCGCACACACCATCTGCATACGAACTTCCATCACAAAATCCTCCGCGCAACACCTTATCAGGAAGGGGCGGCAAACACGCGTGACACTCGAAGCACTAGAGCGAAGTTCCGTTGGCCACGGCAGCAATTTCTGGTGCAAGCAGATCGGCGATGGTCTCCCGCCGCCGGATGAGCCGCGCCTTCGCGCCTTCGACAAGCACTTCCGCCGGGCGCAGGCGCGTGTTGTAGTTGGAGCTCTGGGCCATGCCGTAGGCTCCCGCGTCAAGCAGCGCAACCAGATCGCCGGGGAGCACAGGCTGCAGCTTGCGGTCGCGGGCAAAGAAGTCACCCGTTTCGCATACCGGCCCCACCACATCCACGGTTCGCGCTCTGCCCGCCCGCGGCCTCACCGGCACAATCTCGTGATGCGCCTGGTAAAGCGCCGGGCGGATCAGGTCGTTCATGGCCGCATCGGTGATCACGAAGGTCTTTTTGCCGTTTCGCTTCACCTGGAGAATTCGCGCAACGAGAGTTCCGGCCTGCGCCACCAGGAAGCGGCCGGGCTCCAGCAACAGCCTGCCGTCGAAGCCGTCCAGCGCGCGGTTTACCGCCGCGGCGTATTCCTGCACTTTGGCAACGGCATCAAAACTGCCGCCATGGTAGTCGATTCCCAGTCCCCCTCCGGCATCTACTGATTTGAGGACGATGCCTTCGCGTTCGAGTTGGCGCAGGAGCTTGCTCACCCGCTGCAGAGCCGCGCCAAAGGGGTCCGCGGAACGAATCTGCGAGCCGATGTGGACGCTGACCCCATGCGCCTCAAGCCAGCGGCTGCCGGCTGCACTCTTGTAAATCCTGAGCGCGTGCCGGATGTCGATTCCAAATTTGTGCTCGCGCAATCCCGTGGAGATGTAAGGGTGCGTCTCCGCAAAAACGTCGGGGTTCACCCGCAAGGCGAAACGCGCCTTCCGCTTAAGCTTTTGGGCGCGCGCGGCGAGCAGTTCAAGTTCCGGCTCGCTCTCTACGTTGAACTCGAGAATGCCCGCGGTCAGCGCGCGGTCGATCTCGGCCGCCGTCTTTCCCACGCCCGAGTAGACCACCCGCTCCGCAGCCTCAGGGGCGGCCGCCAGCACCCGTTCCAACTCGCCGCCGGAAACAATGTCGAATCCGGCTCCGCGGTCCGCCAGCAGCTTGAGGATGGCCAGCGCGGAGTTGGCCTTGACGGCGTAACACACCAGGTGATCCCGGCCCGCGAAAGCCTGCTGAAACAACCCCAGGCGCTCTACGATCTGATCTGCGGAATACACGTAGAGCGGGGTGCCGAATCGTCCCGCCAGGGATTCCAGGGAGACTTTGCCGCAGTGGAGTGCGCCCAGTGGCTGGGGATAGTGAAAGGGACGGGACGATGCAATCGAGGCTTTAGTCAAGTTGAGGCTTCCAGAGAAGATATGCGCTTCTCTGAGCCTATCGTATTTCACTTCGCCAGTTCCTGGCGCGAGCGGTTGTGGTGCCAACTAGGCTTCGCACCGCCCCAGCCAATCTGCCAGCAGCGCCGCTACTTTTTGCGGCTGCTCATAGGCCGCAAAGTGCCCGGCATCGGGTAGCAGGTGAAACTCGCATCCCCCCGGTGCGGCGTGGAAAGCCGCCATCTCGGCCGGCGAAACTCCGGAATCTTCTCCGCCCGCAATCACCAACACTGGCGCCTCGATGGTGGCCACGTCCGGCACGGAATCCGGCCGGGTGGCCAATCCCGCCTGTACTGCTACCAGCGCCTCCGCCGTCAACGTCATGCGCGTGCGTAGCTCTGCGACAATCTCAGGCCGCTGTGCGCGCGCCGTTGCGCCAACCAGAGTCTGCGCCATCCCGTCGAAAATCGCTCCTACTCCACGTTCCCGGGCTTGCGCTATGGTGGTCGCACGCCTGGTCAAGTTGGCTTCGGCATCGGGGTGTGGCTTGGAGCACACCATCGCCATTCCCAACACCCGGTCCGCCGCCTTCCTCCAGAGTTCCATCAGCACATATCCGCCGATGGAGCAGCCGGCAAAGATCGCCTCAGGCACATGCAGATGGTCCATCAAAGCGAGAATGTCAGCGGCCAGTTGCGCCATGGTGAGTACGGGAGCATCCGGTACGCGCGCAAATCCACCGACAGGCAGGTTCGCGCCTAGCTCTGACGCCCCATGTCCGCGCAGGTCGGGAATGATGGCGCGAACGCCTTTAAGATGCTCCGTCACCGGCAGCCAAAACCGGTGGTCCAGAGGAGTGGGATGAAGAAAAATAACCGGCTGGCCTGACCCTCTGTCTTGAAAGCCGAGCCGTGTTCCGTCCGATTCGTAGAAATCCGTCATATGTTAGGAGGATACGTCCCCGGTGTGCCAAACGGCTCCTCGGGAATGCCAATCCAGCCGGCCAGATAGGCAATCGCAACCAGTCCGCAGGAAAAGAAGAACCCCACCACGGTGAGAATGCGGACAACGGCGACATCCCACCCATTGGCCTGCGCCAGCCCGATGCAGACTCCGGCAATCTGCCGGCCTACGCGCGGCCGGACTAGCGGTCTGCCAGCCATGGGCACCGTTGCTGCCACGACCGTTCCGCAATTCGAGCAGAAGCGCGCCCCCGATGGCAGACCCGTTCCACAACGATGACAATAGATGGCCACAACTAACCCCCTCAACTCATCTTAAACATACGGAGAATAGGCCCTGCTAGTTCCATCTTCCTTGCCGAAGCAGTACGTTACCCTGACGGTCTCGCCCGATCAAATAGCGCGGACTTTTGCCTCCGCCACTAAAGCTCAAATTCAGGGGAGGCGGGACGCGCTCGCGCGGGTTAGCTGGCAAGCTGGGCATACCTCAAAGAGCCTCTTTTGCCACAATTCCAAATGAGGAATAATATCGCAATTGGTCTTTTCGAGGTGGTTCCCAATGAACGAGAAATATGGACGCAGAACCGCGCTGACCTTTTTGGCAATTAGTCTCTCCATCGCAGGTGTTGCCGCCGCTCAAGGCCTGCCCTCCGAGCAAACACAAATCAATTGGAACAAGGTAACCCGCGTTTCCAAATCCACACCTACTCTGCAGGTAGTTACCAACCCCATGCTTAATCGGGGCGCATCGATCCACGATGGATCCTTTGCGGCGTTGAAGGCCCTGGGCGCGGACTATGTGCGTTTCGTTCCATGGCTCCCGTATCCCAAGATTGCGGTTGCCGAACTCGATCCTCCGACTGCGGACAAGACTTCGTGGGACTTCACTTACATTGATCCGGTGACCAAGGACTTTCTGGCCGCGACCGAAGGTCACAGCACCATCATCAACTTCAGTACGATTCCGGCATGGATGTTCAAGACTGACGCGCCGGTGAAGTATCCCGACGATCCAAACCGGGTGTTCTGGACTTATACCCAGGGTACAGAGTTGCGCGACCCGACCGGTAAGGAGTTAGGCGACTACTTTGGCAGACTTGTGAGCTGGTATACGCAGGGTGGGTTCACGGATGAGAACGGCAAGCGGCACGAGTCAGGCTACCACTACGCATTTCCTTATTGGGAAGTGCTGAACGAAGTTGAGTCTGAACACAGTACCACGCCGGAAGACTACACCAGGCGTTACGACGCCATGGTGGAGGGAATTCACAAGGTAAGTCCGGAAACTAAGTTCGTGGGCATGGCATCCACCTTGTCAGGCGACAACCCAAGGTTCTTTGAATACTTCCTGAATGCGAAGAATCACAAGAAGGACATTCCACTGGACTTTGTCTCTTTCCACTTTTATGCAGTGCCCGCGCTCGATGAGACGCTCGACGGATGGCAACACACCTTCTTCAACCAGGCGGACGGGTTCCTGTCGACCACGCGCTTTATTCTCGAAATCCGCGATCGGCTTTCCCCGTCGACTAAGATCGACACCGATGAGTTAGGCGTAATTCTGCCAACAGATTTACTCGAGATAGCGGCGTCGAAGGCCATGCCGGATCACATCCCCCATCGCTACTGGAATGCCGCAGGCGCGCTGTATGCGTACCTCTTTGTGGAGCTCTCTAAACAGGGCGTCGATGTGATTGGCGAGTCGCAACTGGTTGGGTATCCATCGCAGTTCCCCAGCGTATCCATGATCGACTACAACAACGGCAAGCCCAACGCGCGCTATTGGGTGCTGAAACTAATCAAGGACAACTTCCATCCGGGCGACAAGTTCGTTGCCAATGAAGAGCAAATCTTCGGGAGCCCCGAAGTTGAGGTACAGGGATTCATCACGCCGCTGGGCAAGAAAGTCCTGTTCGTCAACAAGACCAACACGGAGAAGACAGTTAAGCTACAGGCCGACCTAGCCAATGGAGCAACACTCACTGTCGATGACCAAACCGGCGACGAAGCGCCGCGCGCGGGCAAGGCAGACGGAGCAGAACTGAAGCTGGCCCCATTTGCGGTCGCCGTACTGCAGGTCCCGTAGAAAAGCGGGAGGTGCGGTCACTCCGCGCCGCCCTTATCCCTGGTTAGAACACGACCCGAAGGAGGTCGTTCCAGTTATGCGGATCAAGAATCCTATTTTGTTGCACGTTGTTGGCATTCTGGCATTGTGCCTCGGCGCTACCGTGGCGCAGCCCCAGGACGTCTCTCCATTGCAGGTGAATGTCGACTGGGGCAAGACAATCATGGTGTCCCGCTCAACGCCTACCTTGCAGGTAGTCACGAATCCCATGCTCAATCCGGGAGCGCCGATTCACGATGCATCGTTTGCCGCGCTGAAAGCACTGGGAGCTGACTACGTGCGCTATGTGCCGTGGCTGCCGTATCCCAAAATCGCGGTTGCCGAGCTCGAGCCTCCGACCAACGACAAGACTGCGTGGGACTTCACTTACATTGATCCGGTGACGAAGGACTTTCTGGCCGCGACAGAGGGACATAGCACTATCATCAACTTCAGCACCATTCCGGCGTGGATGTTCAAGACCGATCAGCCGGTGAAGTATCCCGCCGATCCCAATCAAGTGTTCTGGAACTACACGCAGGGCACGCAACTGCGCGATCCGAGCGGCAAGGAACTCGGCGATTATTTCGGACGCCTGGTGAGCTGGTATACGCAAGGCGGGTTTACCGATGAGAACGGCAAGCGGCACGAGTCGGGCTACCACTACACCTTGCCTTATTGGGAAGTGCTGAACGAGGTGGAGGAGGAGCACGACACCACGCCAGAGGACTACACCCTGCGCTACGACGCGATGGTCGAAGGCATTCACAAGGTGAGTCCGCAGACTAAGTTCATGGGATTGGCGCTGGCACGCGCCGGACTTAATCCCCGCTTTTACGAGTACTTCCTCAATCCGAAGAATCACAAACCCGGCATTCCGCTGGACTTCATTTCCTACCACTTTTATGCGCATCCAACGCTGGCGCAGGGACTGAATGAGTGGCAGTACACTTTCTTCGATCAGGCGGATGGATTCCTGGCTACTTCGGGATTCATCCTTATGCTGCGAGATCGGCTCTCGCCGGAAACCAAGACGGATGCGGATGAGCTGGGTGTGATTCTGCCCACCGACCACTTGGAGATCGCGGCATCGAAAGCCCTGCCCGACAAGATTCCACATCTCTACTGGAATGCGGCGTCGGCGCTCTACGCCTATCTCTTCATCGGCCTCTCAAAGCAGGGAGTGGATGTGATCGGCGAGTCGCAGTTGGTTGGATATCCGTCGCAATATCCCAGCGTTTCAATGATCGACTACAACAACGGCAAGCCCAACGCGCGCTACTGGGTACTGAAGCTGATCAAGGATAACTTCCATCCCGGAGATACGCTGGTGGCTACGACCAATCTTCCCGGGACTCCGCCCGATATTACGGCGCAAGGGTTCCTGACGCCCGCGGGCAAGAAGATCCTGGTGGTGAACAAGCGGAACTACGAAGTTACGGTCAAGCTGCCGGAGGGCTTCGAACATGCGCGGCTCTCGACGGTGGACGAGGAGACCGGAGACGGCGAACCGCGCACAGCCACAGCAGATGGCGCGAACCTGAAAATGGCTCCTTTTGCCGTGACCGTGGTGCAGGCGCCGTAGCATTCCTCGGATTGACCTTGAGTCCCGGCAGGGGTGCCGAAGCGGTCAGGCACCCTTGTAGGGGCTGCGCAGGCACTTTCTGGCGGTGTCGGCGCGAGAGGTGTTGGGACCGGTGGCGATGGCAGCCTGATAGTCCTTGATGGCCTGTTGGCGTTCACCGTTCATGTCGCGGCACTCACCGCCCGCCAGTAGAGACCGTATCTTTAGTTCCAGACCCACATTCCTGGTCCACGCTGCCTGCTCATAGGCCTGGGCCGCCTCAGTGTAGTGTCTTTGTCCGCGCAAGGCGTCACCCAAGCCAAAATAGGCCAGCTCCAGCCTCGCCTCGGCAAAATAGCCCGGCTTGGCGGCATTGGCCAGAATCTCCCGGTAGGCATCGACGGCGAGCATGCCCTCCCCGTCGTCCTTGCGGAGGTTCGCTTCTTCCAGGCAAAAGAGATAGTCATGGGGATACTCGCTCTTCAGGCCGCGCACTACTTGGATGGCTTCCTTGTAGCGAGCTTCGCGGCGCAGAAACAACGCGATCACCGTCCGCGCCTCTATGTTGGTTACGGCTCCCCGGTTGCCGTCGTCCGTGAGCAGCGCCAGGCCGTGGCTCTTCGAACCGGTTATGCCTGCGAACCCTATCAGGAATTTAAAGGGCAATGGGAGAGCTCCAACTACGTACTCGTAGACTCCCACTACCAGCTTTGCGTCCACGTAGTCCGGGTCAAGCTGCAGTACCCGTGCCTCGTCTTCCTTGGCCTTGAGCGCCAGGCGAAAGCCGCTTCCATATCCGCGCTGCACCATCGCCAGGTAAGTACACTTGAGGGCGCGTGTCCAACCGCGAGCATACAGGGCATCTACATCGTTGGAGTTCCTGCCCAGTCTCCAGTCCGCCTCGCGGATCGCTTCGTCGGCCAACGTCAGTATCCGGTCGCGCGTCTTGGGGTCTTCCTCAGTGGCATGTTTGCCGGTGAGAAAGCCATCGTTCGCATAGAAGGTAGTGTCCAGCAGATCCTGACGGTAGAGTTCCTGGAACACCACAGCCTCAAGCAGAAGCGCCGTGGCCTGCGGATCGCCGGAGTGCGCGGCATGAAAGCGCTCAAGGCGTTCCACTGTTCCGGGATAGTCCAGGTTGTAGAAGTGCTCGAAGGCTTCGCGCACCAAAGGGTCACGGTTCAGGGGATTGGTGCGCACCGCTGAAGCCCATCCCAGGGATGCCATTGCAACCAAAACTGCGACCGATGCAATTCTGCCCAAACTGAGTCTTCTCATCTTCAATCCGGCATTTCCTTTCTTCTTACCAAAACCAATTCCGCCGCGGAATGCGCCGACTTCCCTGCCCGGATGCTAAATGCCTGCCGGTGAACATTCTGGCGGTTTGGTTCTCCGCATAGCCGGCACACCATACCGGGCAAGAAAGGAATCTACGCCGGTTTGACGTTAACCAGGAGCAGAAGACGCTCACACCGGTTCACCTTGTGCCGCATGGGCAGTTGTGAATCCCGCTTTCCCCCAACTCCAAAGCTGCATCCGGAAGGATAGGCGCAATGAACCGAAAAGAGCTGTTGCGGTTTCTGCTCAATCAGGCCCAGTTTAACGGATTCGAGTTCCGTTGCTGGTTTCAAACCCACATCCGGCCCCTGTGGCCTGGAGCCGAGGAGGCGTTGTCTCTGCTGGCTAGCGAGGGCCGCTTTTACACCCTGCTCTTTTCCCACGACTTCGCCCAGTGCTTTTGGAGGGCGGGTTCCCGCATCAGTTTTAGGGTTCCCTCCGTCACCTATCCCAGGATCAACAGCCGGGGCGAGGTGGTGCAGGTGACCCGCAAACCCTTCACCCGGCGCACCGTCAAGCCCGACGTGTGGAAATACCATCTGCGCCAGATGGCCGCCGAGAATGATCCCATCGCGTATCTTTGCCGCTTTCTTCCGGCCACGGATCAGGCCAGGGTGGAAGAGCATCGAACCGAACTGGAAGCCGTGCAGGCCTGAATCTCATGTTCTGCAAGTCAACCATGCTTTAGGATTGAGCTATGCCCATCCCGGAACGGCTGAACCCGTCTTTTGCTCCCACGCTTCCGGCAGCATTGGACCCGCTGGAGCAAGCCCGCAATCGGCTCATCGTGGCCCTCGATGTGCCGGACCTTGCCTCGGCAAGTCGCCTGGTCAACTGCCTGGAGGGTACGTGCAATTGGTTCAAAGTCGGGCTGGAACTGTTCGTCGCCGCGGGCCCTGCTGCCCTGGAAACTCTGGTGGCGCGCGGCCACCATGTCTTCCTCGATCTCAAACTCAACGACATTCCCAACACGGTGGCTGCGGCGGTGCGTTCAGCAGCGCGATTGGGAGTGCGCTTGTTGACGGTGCACGCCACGGGCGGTCCAGCCATGCTGACTGCGGCGCGCGAGGCGCTGGAAGGCGTCAGCGATGCGCCCCAACTGCTCGTCGTTACCGTGCTTACCAGCATGGATCGTGCCCAGTTGAGATCGATTGGTCTCGATCGCACGCCTGCGGAACAAGTGGAACTGCTGGCCCGCATGGGCCTCGACAGCGGAATTTGCGGCTTCGTCTGCTCTCCGCAGGAGGTTGCTTCTCTACGCGCTCTCACCGGTCCCAAAGGCGTTCTTGCGATTCCCGGCATCCGCCCTTCCGGCGCCGCTATCGGCGACCAGAAGCGCATCGCCACTCCCGCTGAAGCCCTTCGCCAGGGCGCCAGCTACCTGGTTGTCGGCCGGCCCATTACTCAGGCGGCCGATCCCGCCCAGGCGGCCGAAGCGATCCTGGAAGAGATGGCAACAGTGTTTGAGAAGCCGTCCGAAACAGCAAAGCCCGGCAAAATGCCGGGCCTTGCTCCACTTCAAAGCTCCACTAACGCTTAAAGTTTCTCGTAGAAATCGCACACTGAACACGAGATATAGACTCCGCCGGGGATACCGCGCTCGCGGTCCTTTACACGCTTGACGATGCGCGTCGGCTTGCTGCACTTGGGACAGTCAGTAGACTTCGTCGTGTCCATTACCTTCTTGCGGTCACCTGTTTTGGCAATCTTGGCCATCGGTTCTGGTGGTTCTCCTTCTTTGGGGTGTCTCTGCTCGCACGGGCAAACAATCGTGCACGCGGCTTCAACGGCGCGGTCATTCGCTCACCTCAAGCTGCGACAAATTTGCGTGGAGGCAGCGGGACTCGCTCCCCTCAGTCTACATCAACGCGGACTGGATGGCTTCAGTGGCGCTGGCTCTCGTCCTCGTCGGGAGTCGCGGGCTTTGCGGGAGCCGGGGTTGGGGCAGGTTGCGAAGAATCCGCAGGCGCGGGCTGCGCATTGCCCGAGGCCGTAGATGGAGCCGTGGACTGGCCGGTCGGCTGCGTTGCGGCGGGCTGAGTTCCTTGATGAGCGACGGGTTGATCATCCGGCTTCTGCTTAGGGAATTGCACCGGCTTCATCACCTCAGTATTCGGGGTTTTGTCTCTGGGCAACTCCTCGCCGGGATTGCGCAGGCTGGGCGGCGGAGCCGGCGCCTGCTTATCCTGATTGCGCTGCACATCGCCCAATTCAATGGTGTGCGGCTTGGGATCAGCATTCGGCGGCGTGAGCGGCGTGCCGTCGGTTCGCATCATCCCTTCCACCTCATCGCGCGTAAAGACGACCGGCGGCTCGCCAATTTTGGCAATCTCCACGCGAATCACGCGGTTGCCATTGATGCGCACAAACTCCACGTCCTTGGGCGGCCGACCATAGATCCACTCCTCAAAGGGCATCAACCCGTCCATCTCCCGCGACTTGTCGTCCGGCTGACCCTTGGCGAACAGCACCATATCCGTGGTCATACCGACCAGCACATGGTGGTCCAGAATCGCCTGCTTGAGCATCGGCGGCAGCGTATCGGTAAAGGCCTGCACAGGCGTCTTCACGTCAAAGGAGATCAGCGGGGCCAGCAATGCCTTGACCTGCGCGGCGGTCAACTCCGGCACATGGTCGTGAAAGGTAAGGGTCAACCGCGCGCCAACCAGATCCTCGTCGTCATCTTGAACGACGGGGTTGGTGTACGGCCCGGAGCCGATTTCGATGTGGCGAAGAAAGCGGTGTTTCTTGAACGGGCCGCCATTCAGATCAAAGAGTATTTTTGTGTGGTCGAACTTGATATCGGTCACGGCCAGGCGATCGCCGGGCTTGGCGCTCAGCCCCTGGCTGGTCACCATGTTCAGATAGGCTTCTCCGGCGGGCTCCAGCTTACCGTTGGCAGCGAGGGTTAACCCCTTGCCGCCGCGCGGGAATGGGCGCATGGCAAAGCCCTGCTCGGCCTGCATTGCTCGGATGAGATCCAACCGCGTTTTCGCATCCAGCACGGACTGGGTCAACACCACTTTTGTAGGCTCAATTTGAGCGTAGCGCCGGTCCACGTAGCTTGTTGTAGTGCCTTGGCCCGTGCTGGTGCTGGCATTCCCATTCTTGTCGATGACGATGACTTGTGCGGTGGCTGTGACTGCCGCCACAAGAGCGGCCAGCGCACACCATACCGCGAGGTGTCGCAATCTGCTCATCGCAGAAGCCATTGCCAGCCCTTCAGGCGTTGGCTGCGTGGCGTAAGGCTGGGGTGACCTTTTCATGGGATCCTCCCATGTCTGTTTCAAGCATCGCGCAAACAGTGTCTATGTACAAGCGGAATCCCAAGTCCGTCTCGAACGGGCCATAGTGAACTAGGATGCGGCGCGCCGGAGATGCGTTACCGCGAATGGTCCGACCGTTCTGCCTGTGTCTCGCCCGGCAGGGCGGACGGCGGCGAGGCGGGAATAATCTGCACCAGGGGGGTCGCCGCCGGCTCAGCTGGCCCCATTGCGGACTCATGTTGGCTCCGTGCGGCAGCATCCAGATCCACCGGGACTCCGCCCGGCACAATCACAGGCGCATTATGGAGGAAATCCAAATCGCGCGTGACGCGGAAAACCATTGGAATGGAAAGAAGAAGAACGACAAAGGCTACCCAGCTTCCATCGAGTCCGAAACCTCCGCCGGTAAGCCAGAACGAACCCATAGGGTCGCCTTCAACTACCGGGGAATGGCTGTTCACACCGCTGACCGCGAGCCCGAAGATCAGTGCGCGGCTGGCCTTCCAGGCAAAATTCAACCCCCAGCTCACCCAAAGCGCCCGGGTGCGCAGGTAGGCCGTGGAAAGCACCACGGTAAACATCAACGAAACAGCCAGGCTGGCATTGCTTGAGCCCGGCCGCATGGCCTGCACAATGGCGTAGAACGCGGCAAACCCCAGCGTAGCTCCAATTGGGCCAACACTTTGGGAAAAGCGCTGAAATCCGTAACCGCGAAAGGCCACTTCCTCAGCCAGAGCGGCCAGAGCGAAGAATGCCAGGTCGGCCAGAAACCATCCCCAGGATGAAAGCTGCGTGGAGAGAACGATGGCGATGCCGCCAGCCAAAGTGAGTGGCAGGACGCATACCACGGCGATTGCCCAGCCCAGGGCCAAGCCCAGTCCGGCTTCTCGCTGCCAACCCGAGCGCAGCGGCAGTCCTTGCTCGCGTACCGGATGCTGCTGACGGTCGAAGAAGAATCCAAAGCTCGCAAACCCCAGCACCAGCAGGAATGCCAGCATGGCTTGCTCGATCAAGGGCGACCAGGAATCACCGGCCAAGCCAGCCGCTCCACGGTGAGCGAGGGACCGGGCAAGAAAAAAATATAGGACTGCAGCCACAAACTCCGCATAGGAGCGGATCCGGCTGCCACGCGGCGCATCAGAACTCATCGGCAGCCCCCGGCGGCACCAGAATCCGTGATGGCGCAGGCTCTCACCATCTCCATCCTGACGTAGCCGCGCGACGAAAGGGCGCAGCCGCGCCGGCGTGACCCTGAAACTCTACGTACACCGCAAACCTCAACCGCCTGCCGATGTATCACTAGAGTTAACCTTCCGTATAAAATTGCGCGATTTTGCGAAACTTATCCTGGCGTGCGGCGACCAGCGTTTCAACCGGCATGGCCTTCAGCTCGGCCAGATGCCTTTGCAGAGCCTGGCCCAGCAATCCTGCTCCCGCTTCGGGATCGAGATGCGCGCCGCCTTCCGGCTCCGTGATGATCTCATCCACACAGCCCACGGCGGCAACCTCGGGCGCGGAGATACGCATTGCCTCGGCGGCCAGTTGCTTGTGCGCGGCGTCGCGCCACATGATGGCCGCGCAGGACTCAGGCGTAATCACAAAATAGAGAGCGTTTTCAAGAATCAGCACCCGGTCGCTTACGGCCAGCGCCAGTGCTCCGCCCGATCCGCCCTCGCCGCTTATGACCGAAATTGTGGGCACGCGCAGACGGGACATCTCACGGAGGTTGCGCGCGATCGCTTCGGCCTGGCCGCGCTCCTCAGCACCCAGCCCGGGGTAAGCTCCCGGCAGGTCAATGAGACTCACAATCGGCCGGCCAAACTTCTCGGCAAGCTTCATTGCGCGCAACGCCTTTCGATAGCCCTCGGGATGGGGCATGCCGAAATTCCGGCGAACCCTCTCCTTCGTGGTCCCGCCTTTGCGGTTGCCGATCACCAGCACTTCTTCGCCGGCCAGCCGCGCCATACCGCACGCCACCGCCTCGTCGTCGCCGAAGGCACGATCCCCGTGAATCTCGCTGAAATCTGTAAAGATCCGCTCGATAAAGTCCATGGGATAAGGACGCTGGGGATGGCGCGCCTTCTCGATTCTGCTCCACGCAGACGAATCCATCTGCGCCTCCTGAGGAGTCCCTGTTGTGTGTTCGCTCATCTATACCTGGCGCAGCGTCGAACCGGACCTGTAAACTCCGGCCTGCCTCACAATGCTGATTCTACGGGTCCCGGGCGCTGGGGACAAATCTAAAACAGAGATGGCCGTGGCTCTCGCCTCCAGAAATCGCCAGATGCGCCGGTTCCGCATGGCAAAGAGCTCTTCGATTGAGGGTGAAATCGAAGCCCTGCCGAGCGCCGATTGTATATTTCTTCTAGCTTGATCAGCCGGGCGACATCACGTTTCACTGAAAGGGATTATGCCAGGTTCGCGAAGAGATTTTCTCACTTACACCTCTCTTGCAGTGCTCGGAGCTGCTCTGCCGGCCACAGCCGTCCAGACCCCTGGAAGCCAAAATGAGAACTTGCCTCCTGGCGCGCCGCCGGCATTCGGCACTGCCCCGCCTGTAGGACCGGAGGTGACTCCCGCCACCATTCAGGAAGCTGAAAAGCTGGTGCAGGTGGAGATGACGGCTGTCGATCGCGCCCAGGCCGCGGGGAACTGGCGGATGCAAATGGCGCCACTTTATGAGCGCAGAGTGGGGCCGCGCAAACTGGCCCTGGAGCCGGGCCTTGCGCCAGCTACGCTGTGGAATCCAACTCTGCCCGGTATTGTCAAAAGTGAACCGTCCGCGGTACGCTTCGTGCGCAACGCCGACAAGCATGAGCCAGTGCCAGCGAATGAGAACGAGATTGCCTTCGCCCCCATTGCCCAGCTTTCCCGCTGGATTGAGAGCTGCGCACTCACGTCGGAACAACTTACGGAGATTTATCTTCGGCGTATCGAGCGCTTCGACCCGCAACTGCGTTGCGTCATCACCCTTACTCGCGAGCACGCGCTCGAACAGGCACGCCGCGCCGATGCGGAGATTGCCGCCGGACACTATCGCGGCCCATTGCATGGCATCCCTTGGGGCGCGAAGGACCTGCTCGATACAGCCAACATTCCCACCACTTATGGCGCAGAGCCCTACAAGGACCGCATTCCCACGGCAAACAGCGCAGTCGTGGAACGGCTGAATGCCGCAGGGGCCGTGCTGCTAGCCAAGTTGAGCATGGGCGCGTTGGCGCTGAATGACGTCTGGTTCGGCGGCCAGACCATGAATCCATGGCTGCTGGAGGAAGGCTCCTCGGGATCGAGTGCGGGGCCCGGCTCTGCGGTCGCGGCAGGGCTGGTGGGCTTTGCCATTGGAAGTGAAACCGGCGGCAGCATCGTGAGCCCTTCTATGCGTTGCGGCATCACGGGCCTGCGGCCCACATATGGCCGCGTTGCGCGAACGGGAGCCATGACACTGTGCTGGTCACTCGACAAGCTGGGCCCCATGGCGCGCAGTGTGGAGGACACGATGCTGGTGCTGAACGCGATCTCCGGACCGGACGCCGGCGATGCGGCCAGCGTTCCCAGCGCGCTGGCATTCGATGCAGGCGCGGGCGTTGCCGGGCTGCGGGTTGGATACTTCCCTGCCTGGATAAAGGAGAGCCCCGCAACCGACGTGGACCGCGCATCGCTCGAAGCGGTGAAGAAGGCCGGCATGACGCCTGTCGAAGTCTCCATCCCCGATTGGCCCTATGACTCGCTTTATCTCATTCTTTTTGCCGAGGCAGCGGCTGCCTTTGAAGAGCTGACCCTGAGCCACGGCGTCGACAAATTGAAAGCACAGGTGCCCGACGCGTGGCCCAACTCGTTTCGCCAAGCGAGATTTCTTTCTGCTGTCGATTTTGTGCAGGCAGACCGGCTACGGCGCAAGGTAGCGCAGGAGATGGCCCGGGTCTTGTCCGATGTTGACCTGCTCCTGGTTCCATCCTTGCGGGACGAGATGCTGGTGATCACGAATTTCACCGGTCATCCGTCACTCACGCTCCGTGCGGGATTTGTCGAGGTCGCGGAGGCGCGCAGCGACTGGGCACCCGACCCGCAGCATCCGCTGCCCAAGTTCTCTCCGCCCCGCCGAGTACCCCACGGCATTACGCTCATCGGACGCCTCTTTGACGAGGGAACGATGGCGCAAGCCGGCCTGGCGCTGGAGAATGCATTCGGCGTGGCAGGTGAGCATCCGCCGAACTTCTGACGCGGTCAGCCGGACCCCAGAGTCAACTCTTCGTCGCTGGGGTGGCCGCAGTGGCCAACAGGCCTACTCCGCGGAGGGCCTCGATTCGCCGCTATTCCTTTGGCGTGACAGCTTCGTCTGCGCTGGCCTCAGGGCTGGATGGCGACTCAACGAGGACCTTCCCAGACTTCGCCTCAACAGTTGGAACAGCGTCGGTCTCGCGTCCCTGGTATATCTCTTCCGGTGCAGGCGGCTCGGCTCCATCGAGGAAAGCATCCACTCGGTACTTTGCCGCGGCCGCTGTCGCCAGAGCTTCTTCCACTGTCCTGCTCATCTGCTGCGCAGACTCCGGACGGGGAGAAGCCTCGCCCGCAAGACGAAGCAGCGACGGCATCAGCAGCCACCAGAGAAGTTCTTCATACGGCTCGCTCACCAGGTAGGTATGTCCCCCCGCCTCATGCACGCCGGTGAGCCATCGCACGTCCGGATCAAGCCACAGGCCGGCCGCGAGGGCCACGCGCTCTTCGCCGGTTTGTGCATCTTGCACATTTGCAGGTTCCGGTGTCCCCGGACTAGCCTGCGCTGTGGATGCCTTTGCCGCCGTTGTTTCCTCTTTGATGAAGGGCGCTTCAAGATCGGACGACGGCTGCGTGTTCGGTTCGCTGGCTTTGCCCACACCGGCTTCAGCGAGCAACACAACCTTGATGCGCGCCGCCGCACGCCAACCCGCCTCGCCCTCGAATCCAAGTGCATCGAAGGCTTGTGCAAACGGCTCGCGCAGCCGCAGGCGGTCAAACAGATCCAGCGCCACAGGCGCCGGATTCTTTGCGTCGAAGGACTCTGCCAGCAGCTCCAGCACGCACCACGCGAAGATAGGTCCCCACATTGCCGTAGCGGTAAGCTGCGGGCTGGGGCTGGGCACCACGCGCCGGGCGGCAACAGTCCATGGCGCCGGGAACAGCGCTTCCACCACGGGGATACGCATCGCGGCGCGAAGGCGTTCATGGAAGGCCGGACCGAGGTGACTGGGATTTGCCGGCTCGGCAGCCTGCTGAATCTCACCTCCCCTGCGCGTCTTGTAAGCCGACTGTGCTGCGCGCAAGAAGGCGTCGCACCGGATCCACGCGAGATCGAAGAATTCGCGGCGTTCCCGGGCGTGCTTACGATCTGCCCCGGCAACCACTCGAGGATGTTCTGCCAGGTCGGCAAGCTGCCGCACCAGATTTGTATCCAGCAGCGAGCGCAATGCTTGGTGTACTGGCTGCAGCTCGAGGTTCACCATTGCGTCTTCCAGGTTAGGAACCCCTTGCCCGTTCAGTTGATCGCATAACCGGTCCCACGGCTTTTCTGCTGTTGCGTACACCTCGCGCCAGTCAAGAAAAACATGACACTGATAGGCATGCAGCTGCAACGGCAAGCCGTGTTCGCCAAGATCATTCGCGCGCCGCAGGTGCTCCAGCCCGGTCAGCGAATCACGCCATGCGACGATAGCGCCGGAGTTTCGGCCCAGGCCCAGCCCTTCGCTCAGCCGCTGCTGGCGCAATTGCGACGTGCCCTTGTCGGCATACGCAGCCGAGAAGTCGATCGATCCGTGGGCCGTACCGTAGCGGTTGTTATAGACCACCAGAGCGCTGGCGTTGCCCTTCCGATTGGAGTAGGCAAAGACATTTTCATCTACCGCTCCCGAGGCCTCGAAGAAGTCGTAGAGCAGAAAGTTGTTGCTCTCGGCAAAGAGCCACCGCTTTTTCAGCAGCGGCGCAATCTCGCGCTCATGTCGCTCCACCAGCCAGGGATCTGCCGATTCGTCGTAGCGGGGCCGTTGATACTCCATGCCGTATTTCTCGGTGAATCCCTCGATCTGCCCGTGTCCGAACATGGGCAGGCCAGGAAGCGTTGCCATCAGCGTCGCCACACCAAAGCACTTGTCGCCCTTGCCAAACTGATCGATGGCCGTACGCTCGTCGGGATTGCTCATGAAGTTCACATACCGCTTCATGATGTCCGGATCGAATTCAAGAGTATTCTTGATCACCGAGCGGTACTTGGCGTTCTCTTCATCGCGCAGCATGACCATGAACGCGCTGTTGTACACCCGGTGCATGCCCAGGGTGCGTACGAAATATCCCTCCATAAGCCAGAAAGCTTCAGCCAGCAAGAGCGTGCCCGGCACCTCGGCTGCGACCCGGTCCACAACTTCGCGCCAGAACTCATGCGGCATGTGCTGGTTGAATTCAGCTTGAGTCATGCTGTATTCAGCCCGGGAGGGAATGGCTCCGCTGGCTCCGGGTCCGGGAAACCACAGCCGGTGGAAGTGGCGCTTGGCCAGCGTCATCGCGGCGTCGAAACGGATCACCGGGAACAGCCGCGCTACGTGCAAAATGGTCTGAATAATCTGCTCGCGCACCACAGGGTTCAGATAGTCGAGCTGCGCCGTATCGTTCCAGGGAAAACTGGTGCCGTCGTTGCCGTGATAAATGTAGCGAGTCTCGCCCGTGGTGCGATCCCGGCGGCGGAATACGACCGCCGCATCGCTCTGGTCGAAGTAATGGTCTTCAATCTTGATCTCCACACGCCCATCATTGGAGAGATCGGGCCCTTCAAAACTGTAGGCGGGATACGGCGGCTGTGGGCGCGAGATGAACCACTCCGGGTGTTCGATCACCCAGGGCGAATCGATACCCATATGATTCGGCACCATGTCGCTGGCCAGCCGGATACCGTGCGCATAGGCCCGGTCACGCAGCTTGATGTAGGCCGCTTCGCCACCCAGGTCCTCGGCAATCTTGTAGTCGTAAAGTGAATACGCTGAGGCTACGGCGTCGCGGTTGCCGCAAAGCTGCTTGATCGTCTTCGACGCGCGGCTGCGCTCCCACACCCCGATCAGCCACAGGGAATTAAGCCCACGCCGTGCCAGTGCAGCCAGTTCCTCGTCGGGAATCTCATCCAGGCGTCCGATGTGCCGCCCATACTCTTTGCTCAACTGTGCCAGCCACACGTAGGTGCTCTTGGCAATCAGCACGGTGTTCGGCATCCAGGCCGTGTCAGGGCTGAACTTCTCGTACTCGTGCGCCGGGTCGCCAAACACCGGCACGTCAGCGTGACTCACAACGGATGGCCATTGCTGCTCCCCGCGTTCAAGGCGGCGCCTGGCCGCGGCTTCTGCGGCAGCTCGCGCCTGCGCGGCCGGTGGATTGAACTGCATCCAGATGGCCAGCTCTTCTTCATGCAGAATTTCACCTGCAATCTGCAAAATGCGCTCCAGGCTGTCGCCCAGCAGCGGCTTCCACAATCTCCGGATCAGCGCAAGCTGCTCTGCCAACGAGCTGGGTGCTCCTGTTGCCGGCGCCCGCAGCAGATCCAGAAGATTCACCGGCGCTGCGTCTGGAAGGGGCACCAACGGACGAGTGGCAAAGTAGTCGGGAAGCCCTTGCGTCACCAGGCGGTAAACGGTCTTCTCGGCCAGGCTCTTCTCTTCAAACAGTTCTTCGAATGGCTTGAACGCCTGGTTGCGGTTCGCCGTCCACAACAGCAGCAGTTCTTCCAGTGCGGCGGCCCGATGCGGCATGCCGTCGGTCTTCCCCGCCAGCCACTCACGGGGCGTCTCCTGACCCCGCATTACAGTAGAGCCTGGAAACTGCTCGACAAAGGTTACCAGCAAAGTATCCAGTTCGCGGGACCCCACCTGTGTGGCGAACCAGTCGAGCGCCGCTGTCATCACTTCGGGGTCAAGCTGTTTCCGGTAGCGCTCCATGAGCAAATGGCTGGCCTCGTCGATGAGGCCCATGGCGAAGAGAGCTCCGGCATGGACTACGCGCTCGGGATACTTGTCCACCTCGCGGACCTGGTTCATTCGATAAGCAAAGGCGCGGCAGGCAGCCAGATCGGCAAAGACAACATTACCCGTATACGAGAAAAGCAAATCCGCGAACTGGTACCGCTCACGCGCCTTTTGCGAGATGTGGAATTCCATCATAAGAACCCGGGCTCCCCAAACAACACTGCCGACTTTTCAACCAATGCCGCACTCCCCGGGGTACGGCCCTCGCCGGTTCGGCTCATGCTTTTGGTATGAATAGAACCAAAAGGTAAAGTATCACTCCTGAGTGGCCACGTGCGCTCTACCTCACCGTGCCGTGGTGGGGTCATTCCCTAGCATCCGGGCCGCCCTCGGCTGAATCCCCATCGCTCCACGAAGCAAGCCTGGGCAAGATATCCTGCCGCCATCTCTAACTCTAATTGAATGAGATGGCAAGCAGGGCGTGTACTCTGACTTGGGCAGCGTCAATGCTTTCGCGGCCGGCCACTGCGAACCGCCCCGGAACTAATCCAGCGACTTGCGGAAGCGGAGAATGGCAAGTCCAAGCAGACCCACTCCCAGGCCGGCCATGGCCGCCATTTGCGGCCAAAGGACACTCATGCCCACACCTTTCAGATAGGTGCCGCGGAGCACGACCAGGAAATACCGCAAGGGAACGGCGTAGGTCATCATCTGCAGCCAGTGCGGCATGGTGCTGATGGGAAATCCGAATCCAGAAAAAGTGATCGCCGGCATGATGAAGAAGAACGCTGTGACCATCGCTTGCTGTTGCGTTGAAGAAACGGTGGAGATCAGCAGGCCCACCCCGAGCATGCACAAAAGAAACAGCACAGCGCCCAGAAAGAGCACGGAAAGGTGGCCGCGAAACGGAACCTGAAACCATAACGAGCCGACCAACCCGATCAGCGAAACATCGAACAGGCCGATAAGAAAGAACGGCAGCGTCTTGCTCAGAATGAACTCCGCCGGTCGGATAGGCGTCACCATAATCTGCTCCAGAGTCCCAATCTCCCGCTCGCGCACCACGCCAAAGGCCGTCAATGTAATCACCAGCACCAGGGTCAGGCTGCCGACAATTCCTGGAATGAAGAACCAACGGCTGCGAAGGTCCGGGTTGTACCAGGGCCGCGGCGCCAGGTCCACTGTCGGCATCACCTCCATCAGTTGCGGAGCGATCCGGTAGATGTTGTCCTGCTGGTACTCCTGAGAAAAACCAGCCGCGATCTGCGAAATATATCCCGAGGCAATCAACGCAGTATTCGAGTTGGTGGCGTCCACAATCACCTGCAGCGGAGCGGGCTCTCCCTTGCGAAGTTGTTGTGCGAATCCAGCATGAATCTCCACCCCTACCGTCGCCTTTCCCTGCTCGATCAGATCACCGAGCTGGCGGGAGTTGGTCAGCTGCCGCTGCACATCGAAGTAGGGGCTCGAAGTAAAACGCGAGACCAGTTCCCTGCTTTCCTGGCTGTGGTCAAGATCGAGCACTACGGTTGGAACATGGTGAATCTCATAGGTAGCGGCGTATCCGAAAACCAGCATTTGAATGATAGGAGGGCCAATCAAAATAAAGCGCGTCCGCTTGTCGCGCAGGACCTGAATGAATTCCTTGATTATCATCTGCTTCATGCGCGCCAGCATCGGTCCTCCTCCCCTTCTAGGCGAGCCTCTTGTGAAATGAGCGTGTGGCAAGCACCGCCAGCACCAGGGCGAACAAAGCCAGCGGAATCAGGTCGCCGTAGAGCATTGAAGTGGGCGTACCTTTTAGAAAAATCTTCTTCAACACTGCGACGTAGTAGCGCGCCGGAATCACGCGAGTGATCACTTGCAGCGCTACAGGCATCTGTTCAATCGCAAATAGAAATCCGGAAAGCAGAAATGCAGGAAGGAAAGTAACCAGCAGGGCAATCTGGCTGGCTGCAAACTGGCTCTTTGCCAGCACGGAGATGAAGAAGCCTAGTGACAATACCACCACCAGGAACATGGCGGAGCTGCCCAGCAGGGTGAGATACGAGCCACGAAATGGCACGCGAAACCAGTAGATTGCAATGAACGCACTGATCACCGTATCGACCATGCCGAGCACAAAATAGGGAAGCAGTTTGCCGAGCATGATCTCCCCCGCACTCACCGGAGTGGAGATTAGTTGTTCCATGGTTCCTCGTTCCCACTCGCGCGCAATGGTGAGCGAGGTCAGGAAAGCTCCGATGACCGACATCACCAGCGCCAGCACTCCGGGAATGATGAATGCGCTGCTTTCCAGGTCTTCGTTATACCAGGTACGTGTCTGCACGCTGACTGCGGCGGGATGCAGCGAAATGCCACGCTCGCTGAGCCAGTCAAGCTGTATCTGCGACGAGTAGCCTTGAATCACGCCTTGCGCGTAGCCCATCAGGACGTTCGCCGTATTGTCGTCCGTCGCATCCACCAGCGCCTGTACCTCGGTCGGCCCACCCTCGCGCAGCCTCTCCGCAAAGTCCCACGGAACCACGATCCCCAGCTTTGCATCGCCGTCGTCGAGAGCCATGGTTAGCTGGCGGTAATCGTTCACCACCTTCACAACATGAAAGTACTTGCTGGCTTGAAAATGCTTCAGCAGATCCTGGCTCTGCTGGCTGCCATCGCGGTCGTACACATAGACCGGCAACCCCTTCAGATCGAGATTCACGCCGTAGCCGAACAGCAGCACCAGGACTACGGGCATCACGATGACAATCATCAGGCTCCGCGAGTCGCGAATAATCTGCAGAACTTCTTTCCTGGCCATCACCAGCATGCGTCTCAGGCTCATCGCGCGCCCTCCTCTGGCGTGCTGTGCTCCGTGGTGAGGGAAACAAAGACGTCTTCGAGGCTGGGTCGAATGCGCTCCATGCGTTGCACCGCGATGCCTCGAGTCTTGAGGAATGTCTGGAGTTGCGGTATCGCTGCATCCGCATCGCGTACCACGAGGTGCAGCGCGTTGCCGAAGACTGCCGCATCCATCACGCCCGGTGCAGATTGCAGGACTTCGACTGCGTTGCCCAGGGGCGTACATTCCACCAGTAGCAACTCCCCTTTCATCGAGCCCCGCTTCAACTCCGCCGGTGTGCCCAGGGCCACAATTTTTCCTCGAAAGATGAGTGCAAGCCGGTTGCAGTATTCGGCCTCCTCCATGTAGTGCGTGGTCACAAACACGGTCACGCCATCTTCCGCCATCTGGTGAATCAATTCCCAAAAGCGGCGCCGCGAAATCGGATCGACACCAGAAGTCGGCTCATCCAGGAAGATGACGGGGGGCTTGTGCAGCACCGCGCAACCCAGCGCCAGGCGCTGCTTCCATCCACCGGGAAGGGTGCCCGTCAACAGGCTTTCCTGGCCCCGCAGGTTCGCCATTTCCAACGTCCAGTCGATCCGCTCCTTCAACTTGCTTGACGGCACGCTGTAAAGACCCGCAAACAACCTGATGTTTTCTATCACTGTCAGATCGTTATAGAGAGAGAACTTCTGCGACATGTAGCCGATGTTCTGGCGCACGGCCTCGGGCTTGCGAGCCACATCGTAGCCGGCCACCTGTGCACTGCCCGAGGTCGGTCTCAACAGCCCGCAGAGCATGCGAATCGTGGTCGACTTCCCCGCCCCGTTCGGCCCCAGGAAACCAAACACCTCGCCAGGCGGAATCGCAAGGGAGACGCGATCGACAGCCACAAACTTGCCGAACCTCTTTACTAGGTTCTCCACCACCACCGAGTTCGCGGGCTCAGGCACGAATTGCACCTCCGTTGCCCACGGCATCGACAAAGAGATCCTCAATGGAAGGCGCAACTTGTTGGATGGCGTCGAAGGGAACCTGTGCGTGTTTGAGCAGAGCCTCAAACTCGGGAATGCGCCGCGCCGCATCGTCTACCACAACGTGCAAACCATCGCCGGTCAGCACCAGACTGGAGATACCCTGCGCATGTTCCAGTTGGCTGCGCAGAGTTCGCGGGTCCTGCGAAGTAATGGACAGTACCCCCTTGCGCATACCTGCCTTCAGGTTCGCAGGCGTATCACAGAACAGCAGCTTCCCCTGGTGCAGCAACGCAACGCGGTTGCAGCGTTCCGCCTCGTCAAGATATGCAGTGGAAGTCAGGATTGCAACGCCTTCGGCCAGCAGTTCATAAAGAATCCTCCAGAAATCGCGCCGCGACACGGGATCGACGCCGGTGGTCGGCTCGTCCAGCAGAATCACCTTTGGATGATGAATCAGGGCACACACCAAACCGAGCTTCTGCTTCATGCCTCCCGAGAGCTTGCCCGCAAAGCGCTTGCGGAATTCGCTCATTCCTGCAGCTTGCAACAACTGATCTGAACGGCTTTCGCGATCCGTTCTCTTCACTCCGAACAGATCGGCATAGAAGCGAATGTTCTCGTCAACCGTCAGATCCTCGTACAGCCCGAACCGTTGCGGCATATAGCTGAGGGCATGCTTGGCGCTCTCAGGATCGTGCACCACGTCGATGCCCGCAATCGAAGCCGTTCCCGCATCCGGAGGCATGATCCCCGCCAGCATGCGCAGCGTCGTAGTCTTCCCTGCTCCATCCGGACCGACCAGGCCGAAGATTTCTCCGGCACGCACATCAAAGCTCAAGGCATTCACGGCACGTACACCCGGAAAGCTCTTTTGAAGCCCCTCGGCCACAATTGCAGATTGTGGCGGCTCGGTCATTGCTTACCTGGCTTTTCTGCGGCTGGCTGAGCGCCTTGCGATGCTGGGGCCAGATCGATATGCGCATCGGCCGGCATGCCGGGCTTGAGCTCGTGGCTCGGATTGTCAATATCGATCTTGATGCGGTAGACGAGCGTGACTCTCTCCTGATAAGTCTGCACGCTTTTCGGAGTGAACTCGGCCGTTGAAGAAATGAACGAAATGCGGCCCGAGTATTGCTTGCCGGGGTAAGTATCCGTGGTGATCTTCACCTGCTGGCCCCAGTGAATCTTGCCCATGTCGGTCTCCGCGATATATGCACGAAGCCATATATGATCGAGATCCGCGAGAGTAATCACCGGAGTGCCGGGCGAAACCACTTCTCCCAGTTCCGCCTCGCGCACGGTGATCACCCCGGAGGACGGCGCGCGCAGGGTAGTGTAACCAAGATTTACGCGTGACAACCCCAGACCGGCGTTGGCTTCGTTCAGATTGGCACGGGCAATCGCAATGTCTTCCTTGCGGCTGCCCTCTTCAGCCTCATTGGTGCGCTGCTGTGCGGCTTTGAAGGAGGCCTCGGCACGCTTCAACGCCGTTGCCGCCAGATCGCGGTCCTGCGCAGAGATCTCATCTTTGGCAAAAAGCCGCTGCGCACGTTCGTCATCGACCTTCTTCTGCTCCAGATCCGCTTCGACATCCAGTGTTGTTTGCTGCGACGCCCTGATCTCCTGCCCACGCGTACCGGCCAGTTGCAGCGCGAGATTCGACTCACGTACCCGCACGGTAGCTTCATCGATGCGCACTTTCTGGCGGTAGTCGGCATCTTCAAGCCGCGCCAGCAAATCGCCCTGTGCCACCTGCTGGCCCTCCTCGACGGGCAAATCGACAAGGCGCCCCTGCACCTTGAAACTCACCAGGCTTTCGTGTGCCTCAATGTTGCCGGAGAGCGTGAGCTGATTCGCGTCCGCCGGTTTGCGCGTCAGCCGCGGATAGAAGTACACGCCCGCCGCAATCACTGCAGCCAGCAGAATCAAAACCGGTATCACTCGCTTCATAACGTCCAACCTCATGGGCGGAGTTTCTGCTCAATCGCCCTCCGCCTCGTTCGCCTATGGCTCACCAACAAACTTCGCAATGTTCTTTTCGGTATCGCCCATGGCGCGGGCAAGCGCAAACTTGGCGTCTACGTGACTGGAAACGGCCAGGATGTAGTTCTCCTGCGCACGCGCAAGTTCGTCCTGGGCCGTCACCACTTCCACGTTGTTGGCGGTTCCCTGCGCAAAGCGGTCCTGCGCAAGCTCCAGTTCACGCTGCGCCAATTGCTGCCCATCTTTGGCCACCGACACCTGTTCGGCGGCTGACTCCAGATTCAACACCGCTTCTCGCACATCCTCTTCAACACCGCGCCGCATGTCTGCAATGCGATCGTCGATGCCCTTGATGCGGGCAGCCAGTTCATCTGCCTCGCCCTGGCGGTCACGATCGAAGAGTGTGAAATCGATCTGCCCTTGAAGCAGTCCCGTTCCCTGCACTCCGCCAATGCTTCGCCCGATCCCTCCGTAGTTCCCGTTGATACTCACCTTCGGATAGAATCGCGCACGGCTGGCACGCTGCTGCTCCACCAGTTGCCGGCGCTGGCTGGCAAGAGAAAGATAGTCGCTGCGCGCCAGCAGGGCCGCTGGCAACAGAACATCGGTCTGCTCCGTCGGCAACGCGCGGAACTGCAGCGTCTCGGCAATCTCCAGAGGCGTTCCAGGACTCATACCCAGATTCCGCGCCAGCACCAGCAGCGTTTGTTTGTACTGGTTCTGCGCCACAAGCAACGCCTGCTTGTCGTTGGCCAACTGCACTTCCGCACGAAGAACGTCCACGCCGGTCGCGGTTCCGGCATCGTGTTTGTCGTTAGCCAGCTTATTCAGGGTTGTGGAGTCCGTGACTCGAGACTGTGCAGCGTCTGCGCGCGCCGCCGCTGACTCGGCATTGAGATAAAGTGCGGCAATCGATCGAACGACCAGGTCGCGCGCATCCTGATAGTCCAACTTGCCCGCATCCAGGGCTCGCTCGCTGGCCCTCAGCTCGCGATAACTTTGCAGATCGACCACATTTTGCTGCGCATAGGCGCGGAAGTCGTAGTTTGAAAATGGCCCCACCACCTCCGGCAGACCCGGAAACGAAATTCCAAAGGCCCGCAGGTCGCGATTCTGCACGTTGGCGTAGGCCTGGCCGTTCACGCGCGGCAGGAATGCAGCCGAGAGACGGCGCAAGCGCGTACCCTCGTCTCCCTCAACCTGCGCGCTTGCAGCCAGCACATTCAAGTTGGCCTTCAACGCCGTCTGAATTGCATCCTGCAGCGTGAGCCGATAAGGCGCCGGCTGCTGCGCCGCAACATGCAAGCAAGCTATCGCACCCAGTGTCCCGCCAGTCCACACCACTGCGGCGCCAATGCGCATTCTGCATTTCATGATTTACGCTCCCGGCCCTTGCCACCAATGCCGCGCCAGAAAAGCTGAAAGCTGTCTTCTATCCACTCCGCCAGTGGCCGCTCGCCGTGCAGGGACCACAGCAGAACAGTTCCCAGGATGACTTGCTGCAATTGGAGAGCGGCGCTGTCTTCTTTCAGACCTCGGTCAATCTCGCCGCGCTTCTGCCCTTCCGCAATGATTCCCGCTATGATCGCCCGCCCTCCCGACATCAGGCGTTCGACCAGGCTCCGCACGATCTCGCTGGTGAGGAATGAGGAAACCAACGCGCGGGCAAGGTCGGGACTGCGTCCGGGTTCCTCTGCAAGCTGCAAAGCCAGCCGGTGCAATATTGCATGAATGGACTGCTTGCCCGCCGACGCCAGCCGATCTGCCTCTCGCACCTTGGCAAGCTGTAGCTCGGGCATCACGCCCAAAACATGATCCTTGCTTTCGAAGTAATTAAAGAACGTTCCCTTGCCTACGTCTGCTGCTTCTGTAATGTCCTCCACCGTGACGTTGGAAAACCCGCGCTCCGCAAAAAGGTGGAGTGCGGACCGAAACAGGCGCAGACGGGTTTCAGCGGCGCGGCGCTCGCGGCGCCCCATCCCCTGCAGTGAAGGCAAGCCTCCCGCTGCAAGCGCCTCCACAAGAACATCTGAGTGCGGCATATGACTATCCCTCATATACGACCGTACACCATATCTGACTGGTAGTCATAGTTGTATCGTCGAGAATCTTCCCTGTCAAGCTCCCTCGCTAATTGTTGCGACAATCCCCGGCAGGCCTCGTAACGAGCAGAGTCCGCGTTCCACCGCCGCCGCGGTGGACATCCTAAGGTGTTCCGGGCGCCGCTGCGTCCGGCTAACCCGGGCATAGCACTATCCGGGTGCAAATGCGGTACTCACATGGCATGCTTTTCCATAACGCCATGCGGCAGACGCAGTGATGTCGTATTATCGTTAAGTGCAACGACGCGGAGAGGTGGCAGAGTGGTCGATTGCGCTCGCCTCGAAAGCGAGTGAGCCTGTAAGGGCTCCGGGAGTTCGAATCCCCCCCTCTCCGCCAGAACTTTCCATATCCAATTGAATCTAAAGGCAGGTATAAGATAATAAGACACTTGCCATGCTTCACTATAGTTGTATGTGTCGCCTGAATTCCTTCTAATACCCTCAAATCCACCCAAAAACCATAACAAGGCAAAATCACCATAAGACGGGCTCTCCGCCACCTCCCGATGTAATAGGTAACGCTTGCCGTCACACCGGCACCTGCAGGTCAGCACACCCCGCAACGTCGCAAATCGGAATAGGGGGAGCAGTCACCTGCTCTCCCCTCCCACACCACCGGACAAGCGGGTCCGCATCCGGCGGTTCGATGAGTTGATCCCCTGTCGCACAGCACAGAGGCCGGAGGTTCAAAGAACGCACCGCCGATGGCGGTTTCTCCGTTCGTCGAGTTCCATTGCAGGCTTCACCCGCTCCCAACTCGCTCAATCTCAACCCGAAGGCTGATTGGCTGGCGCATGACCAGCAGGAGAAACGCTTTCCTACTACTCCTTCTCATCGTTCAGGCCTTCGTCCCTTACGGAACTGTCGGGTCGGAGGAGGCGCGCTTGCGCGCTGGCCTCCGTCCGCCGCCCAAACCGTGCATGCAGTTTTCCCGCACACGGCTTTCACGAAGACTCAACGAGTCGAGGACGCAAGAGAAGGAATCAATCCGATCAGATTTACCAGCCCAAACTGGCCATAGAGCACCGACTCCGGCAGTTGTTTCCAACCACAGTTGCGCCAGCGCCTGAATCGATGCGACCAGATGCGTCGCACGATCCATCGGTCGAGTTGGTTGAAGAGCTTTCGGACGTGGGCTCGTTTGTAGTACTCGCCCCAACCTCTCAAGAGCGGGTTCAACGCTTCGACCAGCTGCTCGGTTGCAAGGGGCACGCGCCGCTTTGTGCGTTGCCGTACCTCATCTTTGAAACGCCGGATCGATTTGTCGCGCGGGTAAGCATACAACCCGCCCGAGCGTGCCCGGCTGCGGATCTTAGTCGCAGGAAGATAGAGCCTCTTCCCGCGCTTGATCATGTAGCCAAGGAACTCGAAGCCGTACCGGACATGAACGATTCGCGTCTTTTGCGGATGCAGTTCCACGCCCAGTTGTTTCAAGATGCGGCCAGCAGCATCGATGGCTGCTCGCGCCTCTGCCGAGGATTTGCAGGTGACTACCCAGTCGTCCGCGTACCTCGTCAGCTGATATCCCTTGTGCCGCATCTCCCGATCAAACGGCGTCAGGAGTATGTTGCTGAGCAAGGGTGAAGCTACCCCGCCTTGAGGAGTCCCGCGCTCTGTCGGAAAGAGTTGCCCTTTGCCATAGCTGCCTGCCTTGAGCATTGCCTCGATGAGGCGCAGCACTCGACCGTCGGCTATCCGCTGGGCCACCAGCGTCAGAAGTTTCTCGTGATCCACCGACCCAAAG
>Ga0182014_10000347_pt1 | contig 59662 bp, 48 predicted proteins | sample 612S2DmetaG_FD_120489 | JGI IMG/M metagenome (GOLD analysis project Ga0182014, IMG submission 120489) | Permafrost microbial communities from Stordalen Mire, Sweden - 612S2D metaG | ecosystem: Environmental > Terrestrial > Soil > Wetlands > Permafrost | place: Sweden: Stordalen | collected... | reverse complement strand
TCTCGGGAAGGGCGAGATCGCCGACCACCCGCTCAAGCACGACCCGAAGCATTGCCGCCTGCACTGCGGGCGGGGCTGTCGTCAACTCGTCCAAGAAGAGCAGGCCGTGACCGGACGCGGCCAGCCTCCTCGCCCAGAGCGGCGGTGCCATCTGGACGGCCCCATCGATCACAACCGGTAGGCCGGCAAAGTCGGCAGGCTCGCGGATAGAGCCGATCACGACTTCGGTCGGCCAGCCAAGGGCCTCACCGAGAGCGCGTACGACCGATGTCTTGCCCGTGCCAGGACTCCCCCAGAGAAGAACCGGTACACCCGCCTGGACCGAGATGGACAGGGCCTCACTCACTGATGACACGTCGATCGCAACTCACCTCCACTGCCCATTGTTCCAGATGCATGGCTTGAACCGTCCTGAACAGGGCAGCGTGCATTGCATTCTGAATGTCAGGGGATTCCGCCGCTCCGTCTCGGTGATGACACCGGGGCTGCGATCACACTGACCTGGGCGTTCACCGAATCGGGTCGGCTTTAGGCGGAGACTCGCGGAGCCTCGGTCAATAAGACATCAAGAGCTCGGCGAGTCGGCTTTGAGCGAGTACACGATCGTGACCTGGGCGCTGGCCTGTTGGGACCCCACTTCCAGAGGAACGGCGGACGACTGGGCGGAGGTCCCCGCGGCGGAGTTGAAACCCGGGCTGGGCTGTGAGATTGGCGTCGTGTCTGTCAGCGAGCACACCGGTCCGAGCCGTTCACTTGCGGATGCGGCCATAGTTTGGGCGTGGCTCACCGCCTGGTGAACTGCATCGGTCCGGGCATGGTCCTCGAGATTTCGGGTGTCCTTGATCGAGAAGGTTGCGGAGTTGATCTGGCCAGCATTCCCGGCGGCCCCGGAGACCGCGTCGATAACACTCCCAGCGGATGCAAGGTTGGTGATCATTGCGGTGACGCTGTTATTGACGCCGTACCCGGTGAGCACCTCAGTTCCGTTCTTGAGTGTGTAGTTCGGTTGGACGCTTAGACCTGTCGTCTGGATGTTCTGTTTCGTCACCCCGCCGGCAGCGAAGGCCGCGATCACCGCCGCCGCAGCGGTGTTGTTGGACGCCAGGGCGGCCTGGGCCGTTGCCCCGGTCGTCGAGATGGTGATGTCCACCGTGAGGGTGTCGGGAGTACCGGTCGCAACACCGGTTCCCTGAACCGTCAGCTTCGCTGAATTGGGGGAGCACCCCGGCACGCTCGCAGTCGAAGTGCTCCCTGTCGCACATCCGGTCGCAACGACGCCGGCCAGACCGACGGCGGCGATACCAACCGCGACGAAGTGATGGCGTCGCCCTGCAGTGCGTATCCGGGCAGGCACCTGAGCCTTAGTATCCGGGTCGACACCAGATCTACCTGGCACCTCAGATGTGTCGTCGGCGGTGTCGGACATGCCAATTCCTTCTTTCTGTGCTCGGGAGTGGAATTGATCAACGGGATACGACGACAACCATGAACCACTGGTTCGGGACCTCGGCACACGACGGGGAAACGGTCGTGGCCTGCTGGTGCGATGCGGGTGGACAGGCGCTGGCGAGGGTTGCCGTGATCACCACATCACCAGGCTTAATGGCTTCGAAGACTGAGCTGCCCGACTGTCTCGCTCCATTTCGGGCCCTTCCCACCGCCCGCATGACGCCCGGATGAGTTCGGGACACACTTACAGGTAGTTCCTGGTGGAGCGTTGCCGAGAGACTTGAGGCGGAGGCGACGATCGGTGCCCCCCAGGACCCCGCTTTCGTCGCGGGCAGGCTGAGAGTGACCCGCTGGCCAACCTTGACGGTGACCGATGCCGGGGACGACGTGACACCCGACGCGCCTGCAGCGCTGTTGGCACTGGCGAATCCTTGGATGACGGCTGCGGTAGCGAAGAACGCCCCGGCGCACCGGGACACTCCCGATTCCACGCTCACGGAGACGCATTCCGACTCGGTGCCCGCCCCCGATGGAGTGCCCACACTTGACGAGGGTCCGGAGGTAGCGGTGGAGCCTCCCACTGTAGGCGTCGGCACACGCGGGCCGGAGCCCGATGCCACCCGATTGTCCGTTCTTGCCGTAGTGGAGAGCACGCCGGTTCCCACTACCACCGCGATGATCGCAGCCACGGCGCACCCGATCGTCGCCACAGTGCGGTGTCGCTTCACACGACGACGGCTGACATCGCCCATGAGTTCATTCGCGGAAGACCCCTTCGGCTGCCATGCCGACGAAACTTCGTCCATGGCTCTACGGAGCCGCGAGTCCAAGTCATCGGTTGTCATAGCTCATCCCTTTCGAGGCTCATGGAGCCGAGCATCGCCGACAAGGAGGCGCGTGCTTTCGCCAGCTGGGACTTCACGGTCCCCACGCTGCAGCTAAGAATCCTGGCGATCTCGGCTTCAGGAAGATCCTCGTAGTAGCGGAGGATCACCGTTTCGCGTTGACGGGGCGGGAGACCACGGACTGCATCCATGACAATGAGGGAGTCGTCCGACGCAAGGGTGGTATCGGTGTCCGATCCTTCCGTCGACTGGCGATCGGGATCACTTGCGTAGATCCTGCGATTTGACCGGTCCTCGGTGCCACGTCGGCGAAGCCGCGACCTACACAGGTTGATGACAGCCGTCCGGAGGTACCAATGGGCACGCTCAAGGTGTCGGATCCGCCACCAATTCGAGAATGTTCGCAGGAATGCCTCTTGGACGACCTCTTCGGCTCCTCCGCGGTCACCGAGCAGGAGCGCCGCCAAACGGCACAATCCGTCGTAGTGCGTGACGAATAGATCTGCGATCTGCTCGTCACGATCGGATCTGGAGTCGTTCACCGCGACATTCGTCCGATGATGGGCCCCGGCACCCAATTCAGCATTTGCCAGCGCCGGCAGCGGAACTCCCATACCTTCCACGACGCACGGGGGTCCGGAAACGTTGCCCGCGACGTCACCAAAGGCACCTGGACACGCTCAGGCCTTCAGCCACGCATCACGTCGAGTCACCTGGAACAGCCAAGGCCGCCCACCTATTCGATGGTCCATCGTCCTGCACCATCTCATCCAGGTCCACTCGGATGGCGCGCCTGTCTCCCGGCGGGGGGAGGCAGGCGGCCCTGCTTCGGATCAAGGCAGGTGGCGGAACCCACTCCCCGAAGAGGTAAGCCCAACCTATCGTGTGCCGAAGTCAGTTGGCGAGCGAGTGGCACCAGGGGAGCCCAATCGATCGGAAGGTACGGTACGCGCTGCTTGTGTGGTCGTAGCTCAGCGCTGACACCGCCGTAGGACAACAAGGGTTGATTCAAAACAGTCGGAGCCGGGCGCCAGTTGGGGGACCTCAGTCCGCCATTCCTGAGGGCAATCAGCCAGATCCTGTCCTATAAAATGTCCTACAAACAGCGCCGTTAGCTGTCGTCGGATACCTTCCCCGTCGCCCATCATCGCAGGTCAGAACGTTGCGCACCGTCCGATGTCTGCCATAACGTAGCCTTGGGACGAACTGATAATGCTGAGGTCACAAGTTCGATTCTTGTTAGCCCCACTCGATTTTCCCTGATCAGCACCAGTTGCTGCGGAAGAGCCGCTCAGCGGATCCGACTCCATGCCCCGGGGTGCGGCTGGCAGTCCAGGATCCCGGTCGTCGACCGTCACGGCGTCAGGATTAGGGTCCGCCCATGGCCCCGGCACGCGAGTTCGTCCTTTTCGACCTGGGTGGTGTCCTGGTCGAATTGCGGGGCGTGACGACGATGCCCGAATTCGCCGGGATCGACGACGAGCAGGAGCTGTGGCGCCGTTGGCTCGGCTGCAGGTGGGTCCGCCGGTTGGAGAGCGGGGACTGCGACCCCGAAGCATTCGCCCAGGATGTGGTCGACGACTGGCACCTGGCGGTTGGGCCCGAGGAATTCCTGGCGATGTTCGCATCGTGGCCGGTAGGGCCGTTGGTCGGGGCAGAGGACCTGGTGCGACGGACAGCTGCGGAGGTGCCCGTCGGGTGTCTCTCCAACACGAACGTGCTCCATTGGGACGGCAACGCCGAGCACTGGCCGTTGATGGAGGTGTTCGCTCACCGGTTCCTGTCACACCGAATGGGCGAGGTGAAGCCCGACGCCGTGGCGTTCGCCCGAGTCGCCGAGGAACTGGCACTCCCGACCGACCGGATCCTGCTCCTGGACGACAACCAGGTGAACGTCGACGGGGCGCGTGCCGCCGGCTTCCAGGCGGAGCGGGTGCTCGGCGTAGGCGAGGCCCACCGTGTGTTGGGACTGGCCAGAGTGCTCCATCGCGGTCCTCAGGGCTGAAGGGACCGTATCGGTAGGTCGGGGCACTGCCGTGTCTGCCGGCGCGCCACCGGGGCCAGGGTGACTATCCGGACGTCCCGGACTTGGGTGGCCCGAGCCCGATGAAGGCGGGCGCCCGGTCCGCATGCCCGGGCGGGCAGGGCGGCGCCTCGGGCGTTCGACCGGTCTCCTGCGGGACCCTGACGCCGAGCAGTCGTCCCCACGTCACAGCAGGCTGGGAATCACGGCCTCCACCACGCTGGGCCCCGGGGTGGCGAGGGCACGCCCCAGTTCGTCGGCGAATTGCTCGGTCGTCTCGGCCCGGGCAGCGTGGAGCCCGAGGCCCTGGGCCAGTGGGACGAACCCGATGTCAGGACGACCCAGGTCGAGCATGTCGCGGGCACGCGGCCCGGGCTCGGCGGCACCCACCCGGTCGAGCTCCATGTTCAGCACGGCGTAGGAGTGGTTGTTGAGGATGACGGTGGTCACGTCGAGGCCCTCGCGGGCCATGGTCCACCACGCCTGGATCGTGTAGAGGGCGCTGCCGTCGGCCTCGAGCGCCACCACCCTGCGGCTCCGGTCGGCAACGGCGGCGCCGACGGCCACCGGTAGGCCCTGTCCGATGGCCCCGCCGGTCAGGCACAACCAGTCGTGGGGCGGAGCGCCGGCCGTGGCTCCCGGGGCGAACAGACCAGAGGTGTTCCCCTCGTCGGACACCACCGCCCCCTCGGGGAGCAGCGCACCGAGCGTTTGGCACACGGTCTGGGCCGACAACGCGCCGGTGGCCGGTGCGGGCCGCTCGGCCTGTTGGCGTGGTGCGGCCCCGGCCGTGGCGCCGACCAGGTCGGCCAGGGCGTCGACGGCCCCTGGCAGATCGTCGCCCGGGCCCGCCACCGGGTGCACGGTGCACCCGGTGGGCACCAGGTCACTCGGCTTACCCGGATAGGCGAAGAAGGAGACCGGCGACTTGCCGTCGAGGAGGATCAGGTGGCGGATGCCGTCGAGGCGCATCATCGCGAACTCCGCCAGGTAGCCGAGGCGCTCCACCGGCGGACGACCGGCACCCCGCTCGAGCTTCGCCGGGAACGTCTCGCACAGGAGCTCGGCGCCGGTCGAGGTGGCCAGATCGGCGACTGCGTCGAGCAGGGGGCCCGAGCACGCGCGGCCGCCGATGAAGACGGCGCAGCGCTCGCCCGAGCGGAGGGCCGCCGCAGCCGCCTCGAGTACGTCCTGGTCGGGGGCGGTGCCGCCACCGGGGCCGGTGCCCACGCCGCCCGACGCATCCACGGGCACGCCGCCCTCCGACCACGAGACGTCGGCCGGGAGGATCAGGGTGGCCACAGCCCCGGGCGGCCCGAAGGCGGCGGCCAGGGTGTCCCGGGCGTCCGCGCCGACCTGTTCGGTCGACTCGGTGGTCCGGACGAACCTGGAGACGTTGCGGGCGACGGTGGCGATGTCCGACTGGAGCTGGGCGTCATACGGGCGGTGGGACAGGGCGTGGTCGCCCACGATGTTCACGACGGGGCTGTGGGCGCGGCGGGCATTGTGGAGGTTGGCGAGTCCGTTCCCCAGTCCGGGCCCGAGATGGAGGAGGGTGGACGCGGGCCGTCCGGCCACGCGGGCGTACCCGTCGGCGGCACCGGTGGCCACCCCCTCGAAGAGCGCGAGCACCCCGTGCATGCCCGGCTCGTCGTCGAGGGCGGCGACGAAGTGCATCTCCGAGGTGCCCGGGTTCATGAAGCAGGTGTCGACACCGTGGGCGGTGAGCGTGCGGATGAGGGACCGGGCACCGTTCACGGACGGGCTCCTTCCAGACGGGGGGCGGTCAGGACCTTCCCGGGGTTGAGGATGCCGGCGGGGTCGAACGCGTGCTTGATCCGGCGCATCAGGTCCAGCTTCACCGGATCCTCCAGGTCGGTGAACGACGCCAGCTTGGCCGTGCCGATGCCGTGCTCGCCCGACACGGCACCACCGTGCGCCATACCGGCAGCGAGGATGTCGTGGACCAGCCGGTGGCGCACGTCCGGGTCGGACTGGAAGACCGACAGGTGGACGTTGCCGTCACCCGCGTGCCCGCATCCGACCACCAGGGAGCCGGTGGCTGCGGCGAGGTCCCCCACGTCGGTCAGGTAGGTCGGGATCGACGCCCGGGGCACGACCACGTCCACGATGTCGTCGGCCCCGGCGGCCTTGGAGGCCCAGAAGGCGTGCTCGCGCGCCGCGATCAGCTGGTGGCCGGCGTGGTCGGGCAGCACGTAGACGTCGAGGGCGCCGAGCTCGGCCAGCTGGCTCGCCAGCGCCTCGGTGTCCTCCTCGAGCCGTTCGGGATGATGGTCCTCGAGCACGATCACCAGGTAGGCGAGTGCGGCGGCTCGCACGTCCTCGGGGATGCCGAGGTCGATACCGGCGTTGGCGGTGATGCCGGCCATCGAGATCATGTCGATGTACTCGACCAGGAGCGGTCCGACGCCGCTGGCCACCACTGGCGGGACGGCCCCGGCCACCAGGTCCATGGTGGGGAACGGTGCCAGTACGGTGGCCTGGTGCTCCGGCCTCGGGTGGAGGCGGAGGATCGCCCGGGTCACCAGGGCGAGCGTGCCCTCGGACCCGATCACCAACTGGGTGAGGTCGTAGCCGCTGGTGGCCTTGACGAACTTGCCACCGGTCGAGATGACCTCGCCGGTGCCCAGGACGGCCTCGAGGCCGAGGACGTGGTGGCGGGTCACCCCGTACTTGACGGCCCGCATGCCGCCGGCGTTCGTCGAGATGTTGCCACCGAGGCTGGCCGACTGCTCCCCCGGGAACACGGGGTAGACCAGGCCGAGCGGTGTGAGGGCGGCGTCGAGCTCGGCAAGGGTGACCCCGGGCTCGACCACGGCGACCTGATTGGCCGTGTCGATCTCCAGGATGGCCGACATCCGCTCGAAGGAGACGACGACGCCGCCGGCTACGGGCACCGACCCGCCCGACAGCCCGGTGCCCGAGCCACGGGCGGTCAGCGGAATGCCGAGTTCGCAGGCCACGGTCACGACCGCAGCCACTTCGGTGGTGGTGGCGGGGCGGACCACAGCCCCCGGCCGGACCGGGTCCAGGCCGAGCGCCTCGTCGTGGCAGAGGTCGTCGGGTACGGCGGCGCCCACGTCGACGTGGGCCACTCCACAGATGGCGGCCAGCCGGTCCCCGATCGTCGACTCCACCGTGCGCATACCTCCCCGGGCCTGTCTCGCCACGCCCGAAGGACACGCTAACCCGTGGTGCCGGGTCGGCCCGGGCGCTCGCGACAGCTCGCACTCCCGGGCGGTCCCCGCGAATGGGAGCCGGGAGGACGCTTCGGTAGGCTGGGAGCCGTGGCAACCAGGAACTGGACTCGCTCGTGACGCCGGGACTGCACGGTGGCCACCGCGTCGCAGTCACGCTGCACAACCTGGTGACCCAGTGGAACACCGGGCCGTTCGCCATCCTGACATTGGTCACCGTCCTGGTGGTGGGTGTCTGGTATGTGCAGTCGGCCTGGGCACTGTCGGCGAAGGGACGGACCTGGAGCCGCTGGCGCACGACGTCGTTCCTCACCGGACTGGTGATGATCGATCTGGCCCTGCAGTCGCCGGTGGCCACGTTCACGATGGGCTACTTCGAAGCCCACGTGGTCCAGCATCTCCTGCTGATGGTCACGGCACCGCCGCTGCTCGCCCTCGGTGCCCCCATGACCCTCGCCCTGCAGACGTCGAGCCGACCGGTCAAGGTCCGGCTGCTCAGGATCCTCAATTCCCAGGCGTTCCGCTGGTGGAGCCATCCGATCCCGTCCGCCGCCGTGTACTACGTCGGGATGTTCGCCTTCTTCCTGACGTCGGCGTTGGGCCTGGCCATGAGCCACATGTGGCTCATGGACCTCGTGAACCTGGCGTTCCTGATCGCCTCGATGCACTTCTGGTGGCCGATCGTCGGCATGGACTACATCCCGCACTGGCCGATGAGCCACGGAATGAAGATGGTGGCCCTTCTCATCGGTGTGCCCCTGGAGTCGTTCCTGGCGCTCGCCCTGATCATGTCGAGCCGGCCCGCGGCGTCGATGTACACCCTGGGTAGCACCCACTCCGGCGCCGCCATTCTCTGGATCGGCGCCGAGGCCTTCACCTTCCTGGCCCTGATCCCGATCTTCCTCCAGTGGCTGCGCGTCGAGGGGCGGCGCACCGTCCGGGTCGACGCCGAACTCGATGCGGCCTACGAGGCAGCCGGCACCACACTCACGCCCGTCGACTACTGACCCTCCGGCCGCCCGGTCAGGCGGAGGCGAAGGTGTAGGTGAAGGGCACCGTCTTCGGCACGTCGGTGAAGGCGCTCTTCCCCTTGATGGTGATGCCCACGATGACCGCCGAGGAGCCGACTTCGACGGTCATCGTCCCTTCAGCCGGGTAGGTCAGCACCTGTCCGGCCTGCTGCACGCCGCTGACCAGCGGAATGGCCGAGGAGGAGCTGGTCACCTGGACCCAGCACGGACCGGAGGTGGCGACCACCACATCGAATTTCGAGGTGGCCACCGTGTACGAGGCACCGGATGACGAGGTGCCGGTCGGCTGGACCGGGAACGCCTGACGGGGTGCCGGAGCCGCGGTGGGGGTCGAGGTGGATCCGCCGCCGGACGGAGACGCCGACCCGGCCGGCACGACCCGCAGGATGTGGGCGTTCGCCAGGACCTTGGGACGCACGGCCAGCAGCACTGACCCCACTGCGACGATCAGGACCAGGACGCCGACGATCCAGGTGAACGCCTTCAGCCACCCGGGCGCCTTCATGCGCCGACGACCCCGGGCCACCTGACGCCGCCCCTTGCGCAGGTCGGAGCGGGGCACCACCGGGAACGTGCCCGTCGGAGGCCCCGAGGTGACCTGGTAGCCGTAGTTCCCCGAGGCACCCGACGCCGAGGTGATCCGTCCGCCGACCTGCGGCACCTCGCCCGTCTCGGTGAACGCCCTCAGGTGGTCGGGCCCCGTGGTGACAGCTGCCACCACGCTGGTCACGGCGGGAGTCGCCCGTGTGGTCGTCATGTCGCCGAAGTTCCTCCGTTGGGCGACGAACCGGGTGCAGATCGTGTCTTCGTCGAGGCCGAGGAGCGTGGCATAGCGGCGAAGGGTGGAGATGGCGAGGACCTCGTCGGGCAGGGACTCCAGGTCGTCGTGCTCGAGCGCCTCGATCTGGGTGATCGGGCGGCCCAGGCGGTCGTGGACGGTCAGCAGGTCGAGGCCGCGCTCGGCCCTGGCCCTCCGTAGCTGCGTCCCGACCGACTCGGCGGACTCAGCTGGCAGCTGGTCCTGACCGTCGCCGCCCCGGCGCGTCGTTCCACCTCGGGGGCGGTTCACCTGGGGTCTCCTGACATGGTCCTGGGTGCAGCGTACTTGCCGGGGTGCCCGAATCGGCTGACGTGGAGCGGTCGACGTCGCCCGACGCGCCGCCGTGGGCCGCTGAGCCTTCCTTCGTAGTGGTCACCAGGGAGGACGAGGCGAGTGCCGGGACCAGGTCGCCGGTCAGGCCGGGCAGGCCCGGGGGTCCCAGGGCTGCAGTGGCGTGACCGCCGGAGTTGGCGCCTGGAACGGGGTATCCGATGAGGACGACGTCGTCGACGTCGTCGACGCAGACGCCGTGGTGGTGGTCGTCGCACCGGTGGCGGGAGTGGCCGTGGCCGGCGGACTGTCCACTGTGAACTGTGTGCCGGTCACGACCGTCACCTGGGCGCCGTCGGTGGTGGGTCCGAGGGCGGTGATGACGGATCCGGACATCGACTTGGCAACGGCCTGCGCCGCGGCCTGGTCGACGGCGGTCCTGTTGGCGAAGTACACCACCGTCTCTGCTTCCGTACCGACCGGGGTGGAGTCACCCACGCCGACCACGTGGTACCCGAGGGCCGTCAGGGCGTCGCCGGTGTCCGCGGCCTGGTCGGTGACGCCGGAACCGTTCAACACGGAGACGGTCACCGAGGAGGGAGCGGGAAGGGTGAGCCCGGTCTCGGTGTCCGTGTCGGGACCGATACCGAGGAACTTCTGGATGACCTGGTCGTCCTGGACGTTGGAGGGGAACTCGATGTCGCCGTAGGAACCGCCCTTGTAGACGTAGGAGCCGAATTGGTCGACCTGGACCGGGAGCGTCAGCTGTGGAGCCGAGTTTGGATCCACTCCGTGGAAGTCGAGGACCATGTTGACCATGTCCGAGGTGGAGAACCGCTTGTCCACCTCCAGCTGGGGTGCCACCGAGCTGATGAGCTGCCCGTCGGTGATGGGGTTCGACAGCCCGTTCTTCGACACGGCGGTGCCCAGCACGCGGAGGAATTCGTGGTCGCGGCGGATGCGTGCGAGGTCGCTCTGGTTCTCGAACGGCCAGTAGTTGGGGTCGGACGTGCTGACACCGGGAGGCTTGTACTGGAGGTGCCGGGCCCGGACGACCTGCAGCGCGTGGACCCCGTCGAGACTGATGCAGCCCGGTGTGAAGACCTGGAGTCCGGAGTAGGCGTCGAAGACCGGCTCGGGAAAGTACATCTTCACCCCGCCGAGAGCGTTGACCACGTTGGCGAAGGTGTCGAAATTGAGCACCACATAGTGCTGGATGGGGATCCCGAGGTTCTCGTTGATGGCGGACACCAGCTGGCTGGGACCCTCGTAGAGGGCGGCGTCGATCTTGTTCGCCCCGTCAGCGCGGGCATTGGGGACGAACAGGTCGCGCGGGATCGACAGGATGGACATGCTGCGCTTCGACGGGTCGAGGTGGAGGATCATCACCACGTCGCTGTTGACGCCGTTGACGCCGTCCGAGCACAGCCCGTAGGCGGCGTTCTGGACCGTGAGCGCGCAGCGGTCGGTCGACCCGACGAGCAGGATGTTCTCGGTGCCTGCGTCGGCACCGGCGCTCGGTACGTCGACGAGCCCCTTCACGTCGAGGCGGTGGATCTCCCCGTTGAGGTACCAGGCATAGCCGGCGGTGCCGGCGACCGCCACGACCACCAGGACGCCGACCACGCCGAGGACCCACCAGAGTCTGTGGTGCCGAGGCCGGACCTGACCATGTCGCCGGGGGCGCCGCCTGCCGCCGGAGCGCGCCACCTGTTCCCCGAGGGAGCGCAGGCCGTGCTCGTCGAACGTGGAAGGGCCGGTTGCACCGTCCTGACGACCGGTCCGGACCCGGGCTGGAACGGCCCCGGGATCCTCTGGACCGTGGGAAGTCATGACCCTCCACGTTAGTGACGCATGCCTCCGAATTGGTGGCAGCAGGTCGAAACCGCTGGTCAGAAGTGGTGTGGAGTCACTCAGGGCTGCTCTCGGGCGCCGTCGCGGTCACCTGGAAGTCCCCAGAGCGCAGGCGCAGCGTGTCGCGCCAGAAGCTGACGGTCCAGCTCGGCCAGTTGTTGGTGATCCTGCCCGCAGTGTCCTTGTACCAACTGGTGCAGTTACCGGCCCAGGCCGTCCGGCCCATCAGCCGCTGGGTGCGCCGGTCGTCACGCAGGTAGGCGCCGTCGCGCACCACGACGGCGGCACCGGCCGTGCCGGTCATGGTCCGTGTCTGGGCGGCCAGGGCCTGCAGCACCAGGTTCAGCTGCCGCTCCACCATGAAGAGGATCGAGTTGTGGCCGAGGTTGGTGTTGGGTCCGTAGAGCACGTAGCAGTTCGGGAACCCGGCCACGGCTGTACCGAGGTAGGCATGGGCCCCCTCACGCCAGGACGCGGCGAGCGTGCGGCCCCGGACGCCGACCACCTCGATGTGCGACAGGAACGCGGTGGTGACGAATCCCGTGCCCCAGATGAGGACGTCCGCGGGGTGGCGTGCACCGTCGGCGGTCACCACGGCATCGGGCTCGACGCGTGCGACAGGGGAGTCGACCACTGTGACGTCGGGGCGCAGCAGGGCCGGGTACCAGTCGTTGGAGATGAGGATCCGTTTGCAGCCCACCGGGTAGTCGGGCACCACGGCGTGCTCGGGGAGCCGGTCGTTGACGACGTCGTCCCGGATCCCGTTGCGGAACATGTCCTGGACCTTGCGGCCGGCCCAGCTGTCGCGACGGAAGGTGACCCAGCGCAGTTCGAGGGTCCAGTAGATCCACCAGCGGTACGCGGTCCGCAGCGGTCCGAAGCGACGCAGGGCCTGTCGGGTGGTCCTTTGGTACGGGTGGTCCTTCTTGGGCCCGACGTAGCTGGGGCTGCGCTGGAACACGGTGGTCGACGCCGCCGCGGCGGCCACCGGCGGGACGAATTGGATGGCGCTGGCCCCGGTTCCGACCACGGCGACCCGCTTGCCCTCCAGGTCGACGGAGTGGTTCCACCGGGCCGAGTGCCACGAGGGCCCGGCAAAACTGTCCACTCCTGCCACGTCGGGCACATGGGGGCGGTTGAGTTGACCGCAGGCGAACACGAGGGTGTCGGCCACGAGTGTCGCCGGACCGGCCGCGTCGACCAGATCGAGCCGCCACCTGCCGGTGGACTCGTCGAACCTGGCCGAGGTGACGGTGGTGCCGGTGCGGAGGTGCGGGGTGAGATTGTGGCGCCGGACGAGATCCTCGGCGTAGTCGAGGATCTCGGGCTGTTCGGCAAATCGCCGTGACCAGTCGGTCTTCGGTGCGAACGAGAAGGAGTAGAGGTGGGAGGGTACGTCGCAGGCCGCGCCCGGATAGACGTTGTCCCGCCAGGTGCCACCGACGCCGTCGGACTGCTCGAGGATGGTGAAGGACCGGACGCCGGCGCGGACCAGCTGGATGGCGGTGGCCAGCCCCGACAGGCCGCCGCCGACGATGGCGACCGCCGGGGTCGGGCGACCCTCGACCCGGGCCCGCCGGACCTCCCGTTCGAATGCTCTGTGCCCGATGTCCAGCGCCATGACTCCCCCTGCTTCCGCCTCCACCGGCGGGGGAGGCGCAAGACGACGATACCGGCGCCGAGAGGTGTCCGGCAGGGCGGAGCGCGAGCCCCTCGGGAGGACGATCTCGACCGACGACCCGGACCCGTGCGAGCGGGGTAAATACTCTAGACACATCAGGTGCCGGGTGTTACGTTGCCGCTAGTCACGAGGGGTCCGCGACTGCAGTCCGACCGAATTGTTCGAGTGCAACGACGAGAAAGAGGACGCCAGTGCCCGAGGGAATTGAGCCACTCGAGATCGAACCCGAGCACCTGGGGGTGCGTTCGGACGAGGAATTGCTGGCGGAGCTCGGGTACAAGCAGGAGCTGAACCGGTCCTGGTCCGGGTTCTCCAACTTCGCCATCTCGTTCTCGATCATCTCGATCCTGGCCGGCTGTTTCACAACGTTCTCCAGCGGGTGGAACGGCGGTGGCCCGGCCGCCATCGCCTGGGGCTGGCCGATCCTCGCCGCGCTGATCCTCTGCATCGGGCTGTGCCTGGCCGAGCTGGTGTCCGCCTACCCGACGTCTGGCGGCATCTACTGGTGGGCATCCAAGCTGGGCGGCCCGAAGGCCGGCTACTACACCGGCTGGCTCAACCTCATCGGCCTGCTGGCCATCGTGGCCTCGGTGGCCTACGGCTGCGCCACCTTCCTGGACCTGACACTGGGGTTCTTCTCGACCAGCTGGCACTCCGGGAGCCTCAACACCATCTTCCTGTTCTTCATCGGGATCCTGGTCATCGCCGCCGTCGTGAACATCTTCTCCAGCCACCTGCTGGCCATGGTCAACAACGTCTCGGTGTGGTGGCACGTCTTCGGCGCCGCCGCCGTCATCCTGATCCTGGTCTTCGTGCCCCATCACCATGCGAGTGCGTCGATGGTGTTCACCTCGACCGTCAACAACACCGGGTTCTTCAGTGGGAAGACCCACGGGCTCGGATTCCTCATCGTGGTCCTGCCGATCGGCGGCCTGCTGACCCAGTACACGATCACCGGGTACGACGCCTCGGCCCACCTGTCCGAGGAGACGCGCTCGGCCGCCGACACGGCGGCCAAGGGCATGTGGCGCTCGATCTTCTACTCGGCCATCGGCGGCTGGATCCTCCTCCTGGCGTTCCTCTTCGCCGTGCAGGACGAGGCCAAGGTCACGGCCGCGGGCGGCGGAGTGGCATCCATCTTCGCCCAGGCACTGACGTCCCGATGGGGTGCGACGGTGCTGCTGATCTCCACGCTCGGCCAGTTCTTCTGCACCATGGCGTGCATGACCAGCTGCTCCCGGATGCTCTTCGCATTCAGCCGTGACGGCGCCGTGCCCGGCCACAAGCAGTGGTCGCGGTTGAGCTCACGACGGGTGCCGGTCGGCGGCGTGATCCTGACAGCGGTCATCGGCATCATCCTGACGTCACCGGCTCTCATCCCGGTCGACATCGCCGGGGCCCCCGTGCCGATCGCGTTCTACGCAGTGGTGTCGATCGGCGTCATCGGCCTCTACTGGTGCTTCGCCATCCCGATCTGGCACCGCTGGCGTCTCGGCGAGAAGTTCAAAGCCGGCGGTTGGAGCGTCGGAGCCAAGTACAAGTGGCTGTGCGTCATCGCCCTCATCGATGTCGTCCTGTGCTCGATCATGGCGTTCATGCCGACGTCGAACCTCGGCGTGCCGTGGAGCAGCGGCTTCGGCCTGAAGTATGTCAATTACACGATCATCGTGGTCCCTGTGGCCATGATCGCCCTGTGGGTCTACTGGCACCTCTCCGTGAAGAAGTGGTTCACCGGCCCGCGCCAGACGATCAACGTGTCCGACGAGGAGCTCGCTCAGGGGATCTGACCCTCCGGCAACCGCTCCGGGCTCCGGGTGACGTCCGTACGCAACGGGCGCGGACGGGTCGGTCAGGTGATGCCGGTCTGCAGCGCGATCTTGATCCGGTCGGATCGGAAGATGTCCCGGGCGAACTCGACGGCCAGTCCGGCGGTGGTGAACGCCGTCCGGGTGATGAGCATGAGAGCCGAGCCCTGGTCCACCTGCAGCAGCTCGGCCTCGTCCGCCCGGGCGATGACCGGCTCGAGCGCCTCGACGGCCGAGGTGGGTCGTTGCCCGTAGGTGCGGGTCAGGAGACCGTAGAGCGAGCCGGACAGCCCGTAGTCGAGCAGGTCGGGGAAGGGACCGGTGGGAAAGAAGGAACGTTCGATGGCCAACGGCTCGCGTCGAGCGGTCCGCACGCGGACGATCTCGTGCACGGGCGTGCCGCGCTGGATCCCCAGCGCGCTCGCCACCTTGGCGTTGGACGGGACGGTGGTGGCGGACACCACCCGTGCGCCGGCCCGCAGGTTCGATCGGCGCATCTGCTCGGTGAAGCCGGCCATGCCCGTCAGGTCGCACTCGATGCGCGGCTCCCGGACGAACGTGCCGCCGAGTCTCCCCGTCTTGCGCTCGAGTGTCCCCTTCCCCTCGAGGGTGGCGAGCGCCTGACGCAGGGTCATCCGGCTGACGCCGAGGGACGCGGCGAAGACGTCCTCGCGCGGTAGGCGGTCGCCGGGCACCAGGTCACCCCTCCCGATGAGGTCGGTGAGCCACCTGGCGATGCTGGCGTGCACCGGCGTGCCGTCCGGGGTGGGGAACGAGGGCGCGCCGGCCAGCCAGTCGAGGGGGGTCTCCGCGCGCGTCACTGGGGCGATGCTACGGCAACCCCCGGAGCGCCGGAGGCCACTGATATTCTGTCTAGACCATGGGCGGACGCCCAGGGCCACAGACCAGGGTCCGTCGTCGCAACGGGCGGTCAAGGCGCACCAAGGGGGGTCATGGACGGTTCGCAGACGGAGGCACCGGCGGTAGGTCCGACGCTGTCCCGATCCCTCTGCGACGCCGTGGACGTCCTACGGGGCCGTCCCCTGGAGGTGACGGAGCTGGCCGGCGGGTTGACCAACCGGAACTTCAAGGTCGTCACGCCCGAGGGCGCTTACGTGGTGCGGATCTCCGGGCCCGGCAGCGGTGCACTCTCGATCGACCGGGACAACGAGTACCGGAACTCGGTCATCGCGGCACGGACGGGCGTCGGCGCCCCGGTGCACGCCTACGTGCCCACCGAGTCGGCGCTCGTCATCGGTTACATCGAGGGTCGTACGTTCACCGACCAGGACTTCGACGCCCCCGGGGTGATCGATCGGGTGGCGGCGTCCTGTCGCCGACTCCACGACGGGCCCCGCTTCGTCAACTCCTTCGACATGTTCGAGATCCAGGCCGGCTACCTGCAGATCGTCCTGGAGAGCGGGTACCGGTTGCCCGACGACTACCTGGAGCACGCCCCGGCGGTGGAGCGCATCCGGGAGGCGCTCACGGTCCGCGCGGTGCCGACCGTCGCCTGCAACAACGACCTCCTCGCAGGCAACTTCATCGATGACGGCGAGACCGTCCGACTGATCGACTACGAGTACGCCGGCAACAACGACGCCTGCTTCGAGCTCGGCAACATCTGGAGCGAGTGCCACCTGACCCAGTGGCAGCTCGAGCACCTGGTCACCACGTACTACGGCCGGTTCCTGGCGAACAAGGTGGCCCGGGCACGGCTGCTGGGTCTGATGGGGCAGTACGGGTGGACGTTGTGGGCCTCGATCCAGGAGGCGACGAGTGACATCGAGTTCGAGTTCTGGCCCTGGGGCATGGAGAAGTACGAGCGCGCCGTGGCCACGTTCCGCGGTGCTGAGCTCACCCGCCTCATCGACGACGTCCAACGGGCCGACTGACGGCACCGGACGGCCCACCGACAACAATCCCTCTGACGACAAGGACCCATGACATGAGTACGGACAACGGACTGCCCGATCGGGCGCAGGTGGTCATCATCGGCGGCGGCATCGTGGGTACCAGCGTCGCCTACCACCTGACCCGGATGGGGCGCACGGACGTGGTCCTGATCGAACAGGGCCAGCTGTCGTCGGGCACGACCTGGCACGCGGCCGGCCTGCTGGGGCAGCTGAGGGCGACGGAAGGTGGGACCCGGCTCGTGCAGTACTCGGCCCAGCTCTACAGCGACCTGGAGGCGGAAACGGGTCTCGCTACCGGATTCAAGCGGTGTGGGGGTGTGACCGTCGCCCGGACGGAGGACCGCATGGTGCAGCTGCGACGGACAGCGGCGACGGCCGAGGTCTACGACCTCGAGTGCGAGCTGATCAGCCCGGCTCGGGCCAAGGACCTCTACCCCGTACTGGAAACCGAGGGCCTGGTGGGCGCCATCTGGCTGCCCGGCGACGGGACCGCAAATCCGGTCGACGTCACGGCGTCGCTGGCCCGCGGCGCGCGGGACCGCGGCGCACGGGTCTTCGAGCGCACCCGGGTACTCGCCATCGGACAGGAGTCCGGCCGAGTGACCGGGGTCGTCACCGACAGGGGCACCATCGAGGCGGAGGTGGTGGTGAACTGTGCCGGCCAGTGGGCCAAGGCCGTCGGCGCCCTGGCCGGGGTCAACGTGCCCCTGCACTCGGCCGAACACTTCTACGTGGTGTCCGAACAGATCGAGGGGGTCCATCCCGATCTGCCCATCCTGCGGGACCCGGATGGCTACACCTACTTCAAGGAGGAGGTCGGCGGCCTCGTCATCGGGGGGTTCGAGCCCGAGGCCAAGCCCTGGGTGGCACCCGACCAGCTGCCGTACCCGTTCGAGTTCCAGCTCCTCGACGAGGACTGGGACCACTTCTCGATCATCATGGAGAGCGCGTTGGAGCGTATCCCCGCCCTCCATCACACGGGCATCCGGAAGTTCTACAACGGTCCCGAGAGCTTCACTCCCGACAACCAATTCATCGTGGGGGAGGCGCCTGAGCTCGCCAACTTCTTCGTCGGTGCAGGATTCAACTCGGTGGGCATCGCCTCGGCCGGTGGGGCCGGCCGTGCCCTGGCGGAGTGGATCGTGGAGGGTGAGCCGACCGTCGATCTGGTCGCTCAGGACATCCGTAGGTTCGCGCCGTTCAACGGGAACAACCAGTGGCTCCACGACCGGGTGGGCGAGATCCTGGGGCTCCACTACGGGGTCCCGTGGCCGAACCGGGAGCTCGTGACCTCCCGACCGTTCCGCAGGTCGCCGGTGTACCACCTACTGCAGGCGGCCGGTGCCCAATTCGGCTCCAAGATGGGCTGGGAGCGCGCCAATGTCTTCGCGCCGGCCGGCGCCGAGCCCGTGCTCGACTACACGTGGGACCGGCCCGACTGGCTGACGTGGTCGGCGGGCGAGCAGGAGCGGACCCGGACGTCGGCGACCCTGTTCGACGAGACCTCCTTCGGCAAGCTGCTCCTGACCGGCCGTGACGCCGAGCAGGTGCTCCAGCGTCTCTGCACCGCCGACGTGGGCGTGCCGGTGGGGCGCGCCGTCTACACCGGCATGCTGAACAGCCGGGGTGGCTACGAGGCCGATGTGACGGTCACGAGGCTGGCCACAGACCGCTACCTCCTGGTCACGGGTTCGGCCTCCGTGCTGCGAGACCTGTCCTGGATCCAGCGGCACACGGCCCCCGACGAGCACCTGGCCGTGGTGGACGTGTCCTCCGCCTACGCCGTCTACGGCGTGATGGGCCCGCGTTCGCGCGAGCTGCTGCTGCGGCTGACCCGTGCCGACCTGTCGGACGCGTCGTTCCCCTTCGGCTCGAGTCGGGAGATCGATCTCGGGCACGCCACGGTGCGGGCCACCCGGATCACCTATGTCGGTGAGCTGGGGTGGGAGCTCTACGTGCCGACCGAGTTCGCCGTGGGCGTCTTCGAGCTCCTCCTCGAGGCCGGCGCCGACCTGCCGCTCACCCAGGCCGGGTACTACGCGATCAATTCGCTGCGACTGGACAAGGGCTACCGCGCCTTCGGCGCCGACCTGACGCCCGACCACAACCCGGTGGAGGCGGGCCTGCGCTTCACCTGCAAGCTCGGCACCGACATCGACTTCGTGGGACGGGCCGCCGTCGAGCGGGCGGTGGTCGAAGGGCCCCGCCGCCGGCTCGTGTCCTTCCGACTGGAGGATCCGGACGCCATGATGTGGGGCGGCGAGCTGGTCCTCCGGGACGGCGTGGCCGCCGGCCAGGTGACCTCGGTGGCCTGGTCGGCCACGCTCGGCGTGTGCGTCGGTCTGGCGTACGTCTGGCGGCGCGACCGGGAGCCGGTGACGGCGGACCACCTGACGGAGGCTGTCTGGCACGTCAACGTGGGTGGACGCCTGCTGTCCGCCTCGGTGGGGCTCAAGGCACCCTACGACCCGGCCAACGAGCGCATCCGCTCGTGAGCGGCGGGCGGTCAGTGGCTTGCCCCGGCCGCCCGGCCTCACCAGACTCGACGATGTGACGGCTACGCCGACCGACCCCTCCGACGCCGTGCCCGACCCGACGCCCGAGGGCTCCTCGCCCTCGAGGCTGGCCCGGGCCAGGGCGGCATTCGCGCGCAGTCTGCGGACCTTGCTGGCGCCTGACGGGTTGCCCGCCGGGGCATCGGCCGAGCTGGAGTCCGCCCTCGGGGACATCGGCCGTGAGGCCCTCGCCCCCGGGCCCGGGCGGCTGCGCCGGATCCGGGGCGAGGTGGCGGCCGCCCCACCCCGGCTCCTCGACTGGATGTCGACCCAGGTGATCGAGCACCCGGCCGTGGTCTACGACGTCGCGGGGGTGGAGGAGCTGTCGTCCCGTCAGACGAAGTCGATCCAGGCGGCGGTCGGTGCCCTGCAATTGGCGCTGGTGGGCGCGGCCTCGGCATCGACGCTCGAGGGCGGTCCCGTCATCGCCCTCGCCATCGACGGCGTCGTCGGACAGGTGGCGGCCGTCGTCCACGGCGTCTGCGACTGGTACACGACAGGGTCGTATCTGGTGCGTCGGCTCGACGGGCTCGGCCTCCGGGCCGACGCGGGGGAGATCCGCCGTCTGACCAATGCCGCGCTCATGTCGAAGGGCAAGGCTGTCGACGAGCGGATGCTGGCCCGGTCGACCGAGCTCCGCCTGATCCGCCGGTGGTCGGGCAACGGGCTGGTCGACGCACTGCCGTTCGGTTCGTCGCTGGGCAAGGCCTCCGTCAAGGCGGCCGGGCGGATCGACCTCTCCGACCTGGAGCGCCTGGTGGCCGTGCTGCGCGCCGACGAACTCCCCCCGGGCCGGTAGGAGAGGGGAGTTCAGAGCACCTTGGCCAGGAACGACCGGGTGCGCTCGTGCTGCGGGTCGGTCAGCACCTGGGTCGGATCGCCCTGCTCGACGACCACTCCGCCGTCCATGAACACGACGGTGTCGCCCACCTCGCGTGCGAAGCCCATCTCGTGGGTCACCACGATCATGGTCATGCCCTCGTTGGCCAGGTCGCGCATGACGTCGAGGACGTCGCCCACCAGCTCCGGATCGAGGGCCGACGTCGGCTCGTCGAAGAGCATGAGCTTCGGGTCCATGGCCAACGCCCGGGCGATGGCGACCCGTTGCTGCTGGCCACCGGACAGCTGGTTCGGGTAGCTGTCGACCTTGTCGGCCAATCCCACACGGGCGAGCAGGTCGCGGGCCCGCTCCCTGGACGCTCCGGAGGCGGCCCTTCGCACCCACACCGGCCCGGAGGTCACGTTGTCGAGCACGGACATGTGGGGGAAGAGGTTGAACCGCTGGAAGACCATGCCGATCTCGGCGCGCTTGGCGCAGACCTCACGGTCCTTGAGCTCATGGAGGCGGTTGCCGACCTCGCGATAACCGACGAGCTCGCCGTCGACGCAGAGCTCGCCCCCGTCGATCTTCTCCAGGTGGTTGATGCACCGCAGGAACGTGCTCTTGCCGGATCCAGAAGGGCCGATGAGGCAGAGCACTTCGCCCCGGCCGACGGTGATGTCGATGCCCTTGAGCACCTCGAGGCGGCCGTACGCCTTGTGGACCGCGCGCGCCTCCACCATGGGCCGTGTGTCTGCCGGGACCGTCACATCACTCCCTCGTGGTGGATCGGGACGGCGCTGGCGAGGGTCGGAACGGGAACGGCGGGCTGGCGACGGAGCGCCTGACGGAGCCGCTGGAGGGGTGTGGGCGGGAGCTGCCTGGCGGAGCCCCGGGCGTAGTACCGCTCCACGTAGTACTGGCCGATCGTCATGATCGAGGTGAAGAACAGATACCAGAGGCTGGCCACCATGAGGAGGGGCACCACCTGGTAGGTGGTGGAGGCGATGCTCTGGGTCGCCTGGAAGAGGTCGACGACGGCGATGGTGGAGACGAGTGACGTGGTCTTGAGCATCGAGATCGTCTCGTTGCCTGTGGGGGGGATGATGACCCGCATGGCCTGGGGGAGGATGATCCTGCGGAGCATCTGGCGCTTGGACATTCCGAGGCTGGCGGCAGCCTCGGACTGGCCCTCGTCGACCGAGATGATGCCGGCCCGGACGATCTCGGCCATGTACGCACCCTCGTTGAAGCTGAGTCCGAGCGCCCCGGCGACGAACGTCGTGATGAGCGTGTTGGAGTTGAAGGTCAGCAGCGCCGGCCCGAACGGCACCCCCAGGGTCAGGTGCTGGTAGAGGTAGGCGATCCCGAGGTACCAGAAGAAGAGCTGGACCAGGACGGGTGTGCCCCGGAAGAACCAGATGTACACCCAGGCCGCTCCCGACAGCAGGCGGCTGGGCGACAGGCGCATGACGGCGAGCAAGATGCCGATGAGGACGCCCGCCACCATGGCGATCACGGTGAGCTCCAGGGTCACCGTGATGCCCCGCAGTACGGGGGCCACGAACAGGTAGTGGCCGACCACGCCCCACTGGAAGCGGCCCTCGCGGACCCCTCCGCGGACCACGTGGGAGAAGAGCAGGCTGTTCACCAGCATCGCCAAGAGGACGAGGATGACCACGCTGGCCACCCAGCGCCACGGGTGGCGCACGGGGACGATCGTCATGGTCGACGGACCCCGACCCGCGCCACCGTCAGCCGGTGGAGCGGGGCCGGTGGCGTCCGTCATCGATCAGCCGCGTCGAGCGCCGCGGCCTCAGCTGGTGGCGCCGTTGATGGTGGCCGTGGTGACGGCGCCGGACTGCACACCCCACTTGACCAGGATCTGGTGGTAGACGCCGTTGGAGATCAGCAGGTTGACGGCTGCGGCCACGGGGGCGGCCATGCCGTTCCCCTTGGGGAGCGCGAGGCCGTACGGGGCCGGCGCGTAGGCGGTGCCGCTGAGCTGGAACACTCCGTTCGAGGTGGCGACGATGTACGCGGCCACCGGCGAGTCGGCGAACCCGGCGTCGGCCCGTCCGCTCGAGACCGCCACGTTGGCGTCGGTCTGGGTGCCGAATACCAGGACATTGGCCTTCGGCTTGCCGGAGGCTACGCACTTGGCTGCCTGGGTCTTGGCGTCCGCCTCCTCGGTCGTGCCGCTCTCGACGGCGATCGAGTGCCCGCAGATGACGCTGATGTCGTTGAAGACCAGCGAGCTGCCCGTCTTGACGTAGAACGACTCACCGGCGCTGAAGTAGGTGACGAAGTCGACGACCTTCTGGCGGGCCAGCGTGTCGGTGAAGGAGGAGGCGCCCATGCCGTACTTGCCGGCGACGATGCCCGGGATGATGGTGTCGAAGGTGACGTTCACCAGCTTCGCCTTGAGGCCCAGGGTCTGCGTGATGGCGTTGGTGAGGTCGGCATCCATGCCCACGATGGTGCTGCCGTCGGGGGCGATGAACTCGTTGGGCGGATACGTGGCGTCCATGGCCACCGTCAGACTGCCCGCCGACTTGACCGAGGCCGGGACGGTCGCGGCAATGGCGGCGTTGGCCGGTTGGGTCGGGATCACCGTGGTCGGGATGGGCGGCGCCGTGGTCGTCGTCGTGGACGCCGGAGCCGCGGTGGTCGTCGAGCTGCTCGAATTGCTGGAGCACGCGGTGGCGACCAGCGCCAGTGTGCCGAGTGCGACGGCCACCGCCGTCTTCTTCATGCCTCGGGTCGTCGATCGCACCGGTGAACCTCCACGTTCGTCCTGGTTGGGCGGCCCAAGTGTGCCACGGCCGGAGAACCCGGGGCCAACGTGGGCTGCAGACGCGGAACCACCGGCCGTGGTGATGACCGGCCGGTGGTTCGCAAGGTCTTGTCGGTTCCGCGTCAGGCGGACACCGGTTCGGGTTCCGGAGCCGACCCTTCGACCTGTGGCGGGCTGCCGGAGGTCCCGCCTCCACCCGGCCCCTCGACGTCGCGGTAGTGGTTGCGCCAGATGAGCCTGTACACCCGGGTCCACCGGGGGATCGACCGCAACCCCGGGATGAAGGGGACCAGGGCCAGCAGGATCGTCAGACCGATCATGATGGCGAACACCTGGAAGTCCCCGTTGGTCGAGTTGTTGGCCGGGGGCACCTGGTACCAGAGGGTGTAGAGCCACAGCCACGCCTGACCCGGCCACTGGCCCGTCTCGTTCATCATCCCCCACTGGTCGCCGGCCAAGTGGTCCTTCGTGGCCAGGCTGGCCAGGTACTGGCCGTCGGCGATGAAGAGGAGCGGCTTGGTGTAGTCGGTCCCGTAGAACTGCCGGGAGGCCAGCAGGGCCCCGTCGAGCGCACCGCTCCGGGCCATGGAGGTCAGGGCCGTCACGATGGTGCCGACCGGGCCGTAGTCACCGGCCGGTACGGTCAGCTTGCCGTCCGTGAACGTGGCGTTGGCCACGGCCTTCTCGTAGGCCGCCGTCCAGGCCGCCTGCTGGGTGGACGAGGCCGCACGGTACTCGGCCACCGCCGCCTGGACCTCGGGATCGTTCGGCAGCGTGCTGAGCGGCGCGAGGACGAAGTCGTTGGCGGTGTCGATCGGGTGGTGGACGCCCAGCCAGTGCTCAGGGGTGATGAAGCCGATCGACTGGGCGGTTCCGTTCTCGTTGTACGGAGGCCCGTAGCCGGCGGTGCCGCTGGTGCCGTCGAGCTCGGTGATGGCCGTCTGGGCGAAGTCGACCGGGTTGGCGGTCGACCACGACCGGACCGTCACCGGCTTGTCGTCCGGCGAGCCGAACACCACGGCCAGCCCCGTGACCAGGATCGCCACCACGACGAGGGCGATCAGGAATTCTTTGACAATGTCGTAGCGCTCGTAGCGGCCCTTCCAGGCGACGGCGTCCCGGTCCTGGACGAACTTCTTGGGCTTCTTGTGGGTGTCGGCACTCATGCCTGCACCTCCGATGCGGCGGCCCCCGGCTCGACGCCCGGGGTCTCGTTCTTGGCCGCGAAGGGTGTCACCACGCCCCGCAGGCGGACCATCAGGACGTGGAGCCCGACCAGGGCGACCACGCAGAGCGGCAGGAGCACGATGTGCCACATGATCATCTGGCCGAAGTTGGTCACGTTGAAGATCGCGCCCGCCCCGGTCGAGTTGATGCCGTCCTTGGCCTGGGTGCTGATCCACTGGGAGTCGAAGTTCTGCTGGGACAGGTAGCCGGTGAACGCCGCCCCGACCGAGACCAGGAACACGACCACACCGGAGATCCACGTCGCCTTGCGCTTACCGCGCCAGGCGGCCATGAAGAACTTGCCCCACAGGTGGACGACCATGGCGAACATGAAGATCTCGACGGACCACAGGTGCAGTGAGTTGACGAAGAGGCCCGTCGACGACACGTGCCACCAGTTGGGGCCGAAGATGGCGAGGACGAACCCGGTGGCGATCACCACGCAGAGGGCGGAGATGGTGACCACGCCGAACACGTAGATCCAGGAGGCCACGTAGGCCGGTTGGCGGTCGGGCAGCATGCGCTGCGGTGGCAGGGCTTCGACGGCAGCCGTCCGGATCTTGGCCGTCCACTGGTCGGCGTCCTCCGGTCGGTCGGCGGCCTTGTCGAGGTCGGCTTGGTCGGGCCGTGGGGCCTTCGGGTCGGCGATGGTCATCGGTCCCCTTCCTTGCTCTTGTGCGTCTTGAAGGGGATCAGGATGGCGGCGAAGAACACGACGACCATCAGGATGATGACGATCAGGTTCCCGTAGGACATCTGGATGAAGCCCCAGTGGATGTAGTTGCCTGGCTTGTTCAGATCGATCAGGGCTCCGAACAACGTGGTGAACACGAGTGCGATGGCTGGCATGGGTTGACCTCCTGGTTCGGAGGCTACGGAGTCAGGGATGTGTCACACAGGGCCGAAAGTCCCTAGTAGGCCGTCCCGGAAGTCACGTCGGATCCTGTAGGGGTGCAATCGGGGCTGCGACACACCCGGTGGGTAGGTTGGACCGATGACGTACCCGGGACCGCAGGCATTGGGCAGGAGCGTGGTGGTGGGCCCCGGTGCGCCACCGCCGGACGCTTGGGCAGACGCCCTTCGTGTCGTCGTGGGACCCGAGGCGCTGGCTTCGCCGTCGGCGGTCGTCGCCATCCTCCACGAGGCCTGGTCCGACCGGCGTCCCGTGGTCGTGGAGCTCGCCGTCGACCCGGAGGACCTGCGGGCGCCCGAGCGGTACGTCGGGCCGGTCCACGCGCTCGAACCCGGCTTCACCTTCTGGCGCGAGCGCCTCCAGTTCCTGGTGTGGGCCAACACGTACGACGCCCGGGACGGCGAGCCGGTCTGGTGGCACGGACGCAAACTGGCGCGCCGACTTGCCGACGAGGGGGTCGTGGAGGAGGGGCCGGCCGACGTGTCCCGCCTCGACGGCACCCCACTCTGGGTGGACGGCGGTCCGCCGGACCCGCCGGAGCCGGGCGACGGCACGGCCGTGGTGCACCGCTGGACGGCGGAGGCCGGTCGCCTCACCCCGTCGACGCGACTGTCCCCCGACGCCGACCTGGCGCCCGACCAGTTGGCTGCCGTCGATCACGCGGCCGGCCCGGCCCGGGTCATCGCCCCGGCAGGCTCCGGCAAGACGCGCGTGCTGACCGAGCGGCTGCGGCTCCTCGTGCGGCGTGGCACCTTCCCTGGTGCCGTCACCGCGCTCGCCTACAACACGCGGGCGGCCGAGGAGCTCCGCGGACGTGCATCGGACGTGCTCGTGCCGGACGGACCTCACGTCCGGACGCTCAACAGCCTCGCCCTGTGGGTCTGCAACGCCTCCGGCCCCTCCGGCCGGCTCCGGGTGCTCGATGAGGCGGCCGTGCGCGACCTGGTCGGCGAGCTGTTCGAGGTCAAGCGGCAGGTCAACACGGACACCACCGCGCCGTTCCTGGCCGCGCTCTCACTCGTGCGACTCGGCCTGGTGTCCCCGGCCGCCGCCGAGGAGGCCTATCCGGACGCCTCGGGGTTGGCCGAGGGATTCGACGGATTCCGCACGACCCTGGCCGAGCGCGGCCAGGTCGACTTCGACGAGCAGATCTACCGGGCCATCGAGATCCTCGTCACCGACCCGGTGGCCAGGGCGGCGGCACAGGTGCGCTGTCGGCGGATGCTGGTGGACGAGTTCCAGGACCTGACGCCGGCCCATCTCCTCCTGATCCGGCTGCTGGTCGCCCCGGGCTTCGACTGCTTCGGCGTGGGTGACGACGACCAGGTCATCTACGGCTACTCCGGCGCCACCCCGGAGTTCCTGATCGACTTCGCGTCGTACTTCCCGGGGGCGGCGGACCACCCGCTCGAGGTGAACTACCGCTGCCCGCCCGCCGTGGTCGACGCCGCCCGCCACCTCCTCTCCTACAACCACGACCGGGTGGCGAAGACGATCCGGAGTCCGGAGGGGCGGACCGATCCGGCACCGGGGAGGTCCGGCCTGCTGGCGGGTTCCGGTGCCGTGGTGGTGGAGCGGGCGGCGACGGACGCGCTGGCCGGGCGGGCCGTCGAGGTGATCGACGCCTGGCGGGCTGACGGGGTCGAACCCGGTGACATCGCCGTTCTCGCCCGGGTCAACTCGGCCCTGCTGCCGGTGCAGGTGGCCTGCCTCGAGTCCGACGTGCCGTGCACCACCCCGCTGACGACCCAGGTCCTGTCCCGCACCGGGATCCGCACCGCCTTCGCGTACCTCCGGATAGGGACCGATCCGGAGGCGATCCGCCGCGAGGACGTGCGCGACACCGTGCGTCGACCGTCGAGGGGGATCGCTCCCATGGTGGTGGACATGATGACCAAGCAGCGGACCACCTCGGTGAGCGACATCCGCCGCCTCGCGTCGCGCCTGTCCGGCCGTGACGTTCCCAAGCTGCTCTCCTACGCCGACGACCTGGAGGTGGTGGCCGCCGCCACGTCCCGATCGACCGCCGAGGCCTTGGAGGCCATCCGGATCGGCATCGGCCTCGATGCCACCCTCGATACGCTCGACGCGTCCCGGGCCGGGGCCGACCGCTCCACCCATGCCGACGACCTGGCGGCCCTGGAGTCGGTGGCGCCCTTCCATCCGGACGCCGCCACCTTCGCCCACTGGCTGCGGGAGGTACTGAGCCGTCCTGCGGCAGCCGGCCCCGGTGTCGAACTCTCGACGGTGCACCGGATCAAGGGCAAGGAGTGGGGTCACGTCCTGGTGGTGGGCGCCTCGTCCGGCCTCTTCCCGCACCGGCTCAGCGACGACGTGGAAGGTGAGCGCAGGGTCTTCCACGTGGCGCTGACCAGGGCCGGGACCCAGGTGGTGGTCCTGGCCGACCGCGAGGGCCCGTCAGCCTTCCTCGGCGAACTGGACGGCACCACGCCCCACGTCGCGCCGAAACCGCTCGCGGCCGCACCACCGGACCCGCGTGCCGGTGGGAGGGAGCGACGGCGTGCGGCAACTCCGGGTCCGTCGGCCGCCGGGACCGGAGGCCCGGAGGAGGCGGCACTGCGGTCGTGGCGGTCGTCGGTCGCCCGCAAGGATGGGATGCCCGCCTACGTCGTGCTCAACGACAAGGAGCTGGTGGGCATCGCCGAGCGGAATCCGGCGACCCTGGCCGAACTCGGCCGGTGCCGCGGTATGGGCCCGATCCGCCTCGAGCGTTGGGGCGACGAGATCCTGGCCGTTCTCGAGGGCGCGTCGGCACCGACCGCGGACGATTGACCTGGGCCACACCGTGTCCGGGGCGATCGGGAGGGCTCCGACCTACTCTGGCGTCAGGCCGCTGACTGCCGGCTCGTCCCACGCCCTGAGGAGACCCCATGGAACTCGGCATCCACTTCGCCAACTTCACCCTGCCGGGCGGCCCCGGCGCCATCGGTCCGATCCTGTCCGACACGGCCCGTGCGGCCGAGGAGGCGGGGTGCTCGACCTTCACGCTCATGGACCACTACTTCCAGATGGAGGAGTTCGCCGACCGTCGTGAGCCGATGCTCGAGGGCTACACGGCCCTCGGCTTCCTGGCGGGGCGCACCGAGCGGTTGCGACTGGGCCTGATGGTGACGGGCGTCACCTACCGGCACCCGGGCCTCCTGGCCAACATCGTCACCACGTTGGACGTCGTGTCCCAGGGACGGGCCCAGCTCGGGATCGGCGCCGCCTGGTACGAGCGGGAGCACCTCGCGTACGGGGTGCCCTTCCCCCCGCTGTCCGAGCGCTTCGAGCGGCTCGAGGAGACGCTGCAGATCTGCCACCAGATGTGGAGTGACGACGACGGCCCGTACGGCGGCACCTACTACCAGCTGGCCGAGACCGTCTGCTCGCCGAAGCCGGTGAGCACCCCCCGCCCCCCGATCCTGATCGGGGGGAGCGGTGAGCGGAAGACGCTCCGACTCGTCGCCCGCTATGCGGACGCCTGCAACCTCTTCGCCACCGAACCGGCCGAGGTGGCCCACAAGATCGAGGTACTGGAACGCCACTGCGTCGACGAGGACCGCGACCCCGCCGCCATCCAGAAGACGATCCTGGCCATGGTGGACCCGTTGACCGACACCGACGCCTTCCTGTCGTCGATGGAGGACTATGCGGCGTTGGGCGTCGACCTAGTTGAGGTCATGCCACTGGTCGAGGACCCGGCCACCTGGGCCGGGCGCCTCGGCGAGCGCGTCGTACCCCGGCTGGCTGAACTCGGGTCCTGACCGCCGGCGACCTCAGCCGGCCTTCTTCGCCGGTGCCTTGCGGGCCGTGGCCTTCTTGGCCGTGGCCTTCTTCGCCGTCACCTTCTTCGCCGGTGCCTTGCGGGCGACGGCCTTCTTGGCGGGCGCCTTGGCTGCGGGCGTGCGCTTCGCTGCGGCCCTCTTGGCCGGGACGCGTGACCGTGCCGACTTCTTGGCGGCACCCACCCGGCGGCGTGTGCGCCGCGTGGCGTCCCGTCCGGCCTCGGCGGCACGGTCCGTCTGCTCGTTGACAGCCTTCATCACGTCGGACACCAACTTGCGCTGACTCCTCAGCACCCGCTCGGCCACGTCGAACACGTCGTCGACCATCCGCTCGAGGTCCTGCGAGACGGGCGGCACCAGGCGGTCCGCCTCACGCGTGATCCCCTTGGCCAGTTGGTGGCTGGCCTGGAGCAGCTCCTTCTCGGCCCGTTCGATCGCCCGTTCGATCCGTGTCCTGGTCTCCCTGGCCTCGGCCATGTGCATCGCCTCCTTGGTCGTTGCGGCGTGCCCGCCGTCACCTGGAGCCATGGTGACCCTGCCCTCGATGTCTGACGAGGGGCGAACGTCCCAACTTGCGCGGCCGGCGTTGCTCAGACGGGTACGGGCGAGAAGCGCAGGGGCAGGCGCGCCGGCCCCCAGATGCCGAATGTGGCGGGTTTCCACTCGACGTGTCCGTCGACCCCCAGGTCCGGCATGCGCCGGGACAGGAGCACCAGTGCCTCCTGGAGCTCGGCGCGCGCCAAGGCGGCGCCCATGCAGTGGTGGATCCCGGACCCGAAGGTCATCTGCTGGGTCGTCCGCTCCCGGGTGATGTCGAAGGTGCCGGGCTCCTCATAGGTGCCCGGGTCGCGGTTGGCCCCGGCGAGTGACACCGACACGAGCGTGCCCTTGGGGAAGAGCACGTCACGGAAGACGACGTCCTCGGGGGTGACGCGTATCGTCCCCCTGACGGCGCCGAGGTAGCGCATCGCCTCCTCCACGGCCCGCTGGGCGAGTTCGGGCCGCTCCCGCAGCAGAGCCCACTGGTCGGGGTACTCGGCGAAGAGGGCGAGGGCGCACGCCAGCTGGTTACGGGTCGTGTCGGTCCCGGCCATCAGCACGGCGACGGCCAGGGCGACCAGCTCCTCGTTGGACAGGCGGTCGCCGGCCTCCTCGATGGCGATCAGCACGCTGAGCAGGTCGTCGCCCGGTGTCGTTCGGCGGGCGGCGATCAGGTCGGCGAGGTACGACTCGAGCGAGGCGTTGGCCGCCTCGATGAGCGGCAGGTCCTCGGCGAGGTTCTGGTTGAAGATGCGGAAGATGTCGGTGGCCCATGCCGAGAACTGGCGCCAGTCCTCCTTGGGGGCACCCAGCAGCTCACAGATGATCGGGATCGGATAGGGCTCGCACACGTCACGCACGAGCTCGCAGTGCCCGGAATCGCCGAACGCGTCGACCAGGCCGCCGACCACCTCGCGCATGAACGGTCGCAGGCGGTCGGCCGCCGCCGGGGTGAACGCCGGAGCAACCAGGCGGCGCAGGCGGGCGTGGTCCTCGCCCTCCATGGCCAGGATCGACGGCCGCCCCCGGTCTTCGACGGGCTCCATGCCGTTCATCTGGCGGAGCAGCGAGAGCGCATTGTGGAACCGGCGGTCGCGCAGGAGGGACACGCAGTCCTCCTGGCGGCTCACGGTGAACCCCATCGGGGTCCGGGCCAGCCAGTGCCGCTCGCGGGCCTCGGCGATGACAGCGAGCGACTCCTCGCGACCCATGCCGGCAGTGTCGACCATGGGTAGGTCGAGCTCGTACGCAGACGTCACCATTGGGGCACTCTCCGTCGGGGAAGGGACCCGACCAAGTTATCCCGGTCGCCGCAAGCGGGGCATCGCTAGGGTGCGGCAATGGATGCCCTCGCTGCCGCAACTGCCATCGGACCTCCGCTCGGGACGGTGGGTGCCGCCTTCTACTTCTCGCCGGAGGCGACGGCGCGGGCCGAGGGGATCGGTCTGGACGTGGTCAGCCTCTACGCGGCCGGACGGGGGCCGTGCTCGGTGCGTGCTCGCCGGCCGAGGTCGACGAGGCCTTCTTCTTCTTCAAGTCCGGGCTGATCGCCGGGGTGGTCGAGGCGGCCCGGACGAAGGCCGACCAGGGGGACATCCTCGCCGCGCACCTCGGGTCCGCCGACGACTTCGCCGATGCGACCTACGGATCGGTCGATCCCGCCGTGCTCGCGGCATTCGACGACGCGTCGTCCCTCGTGGTCGAGGCCCTGCCCACGGGGCAATGGCCCCTGGTCGACGGCTACCGGGCCCAGCCGGTGCCGGTGCGGCCCACCGCTTCCGCCTACCGGGGCGCGGTGCTCCTGCGTGAGCTACGGGGCGGTGTCCACCGACATGCGGTCGAGGCGGTCGGACTGAGCGCGGCCGTAGCGTGCCAGTTCGACCGGGGGGACGACTACTACCGGCTCCACGGCTTCGGCGACGCAGACCGCGTGCCCGAGACCCGGGCCACCCTGGCGGCGCGGGTGCAGGCCGAGGAGGCCACCGACGCAGCCGTGGCCGAGCTGCTGTCGGTGCTCGACACGACGCAACTGGAGAACCTGGTGACCGGGGCCGAGCTGCTGGCGTCCAGCGGTCCCGGGGTCGTCCTGCCCGGCAACTGAGCCGACGGCGGGGTCGGGTGCCTACCCGACACCGGGGACGGCCACGAAGTTGTCGGAGGAGGGCACGACCTCACCCGACCAGCGGTAGGCCACGAGCGGGCGGCCCTGGTCGCGCACGGCGCTGTAGTCGACACACACTGCGTGCCGGCCGGCCGGTTGCGGTGTGCCCGTGAACCAATAATGGCCGAAGAAGACGGGCACCGGGTCGGAGTACCGGACGTCGTCGACACGGTCGACGGGCACGTCGGGCAGGCCGGGGTGCGCCAGACCGTCGAGCGTCCGTGAGCCGGGGGGCACCACGGCCAGGTCGCGCAATGACGTCGCCGACTCGTCCCACCACCGGACGCGGGTCGCCCACCTCGGGGTGCCTTCGGGGTCGACGAAGGCGAGGTCGTCGCCGAGCCGAACCTCTGGGCCTTTCAAGACGATCTCCACGGCGGTGAAGGTTTCGGTGCCCGGGGTGTTGGCCTCGAGCAGGAAGTCGTCACTGAGCGCCGTGCCCGGCGTCACCCACTTGTCGAGTACCGCCAGCGACGATGTGTGCCAGCAGGCGTGGGCCACCCGCAAGCCTCCGAGGTCGAGCCACAGGGGCAGGGTCCGGAACCACTCGAGGGTGGAGGCGTGGAGGGCCGAACCCTCACCGAATTGGTCGAGGAAGGCCTGGTGCTGGCGCCGGTTGTGGGGGCCGCGCCGACCCTGGTGGGTCCGGAGGTAGTCGCCGGGCCGCCCGGGGTGGACCGTGGCCCAGGACACGGCGTTGAACTCGTGGTTGCCCATGACCACCTGCGCCGACCCGGCCTCGTGCATGGCCCGGACCAGCTCCACCACCCGCACCTGGCCGGCCCCCCGGTCGATCAGGTCGCCGACGAAGACCGCCTGATGGCCGGCGAGCCGGTAGGCGCCGTCGACCTCGGCGTACCCCAGCGCGGCCAGCAGACCCTCGAGCTTGTCGGAACTCCCGTGGACGTCACCGATGATGTCGTATGCGGTCACGCGCGCTGCCTCCTCTCCGGCGGTCGGTCGCCCGGATGCGTCATACGGGGGACGTGTGGTCAGGCGGTTCGCCGGAACCACGGCGTGGTCGGGATCCACACGCCTGATCACTGCCAGTCTACGGGGGTGGTCCCGCAGCCGGACAGCGTGACGACGACCTTCGGTCGCCCGCGGTGTCGACCCTCGGAACCGGGCGATGACACGATCTCCGACACGGCGGCTGACGAACGGGGCGTGGGCCGGTCCGCGAGCGGCCGCCAGGCGACCGGCCAGGACGCTGCGCCGGGGATCCACGGACCCCACGGCGGCCAGCGCCGCCTCGTGTACCGCTGCATCGTAGGTCAGGCGGGGACGCCCTCGATGAATTGGTCTGACGCCGACAGGTCCTCGAACTCCTCGTTGACCTGGCGGTCGTGCTCCTGCTGATCGCGGAGAGCGGCCGAGCGCCGCCACCGGCCCACCAGCAGGAAGATCGTCGGGATGAACAGGAGCTCGCCGACCACGCAGATCAGCCACCACCGCTGCCACTCCTTCGGGGCGGCAGCCCGGGCGTTCAGCACGTCGCGACCGTGCGTCGAGAGGAACTCCCGGTCCGCCTTCGGGATGTGGGATGCGGCGATGAGATCGGCCGCGGCCACGGCGAACGGCACCCCACGCGCGGCATGGATCTGAGCGATGGCGGCCACCTCCGCCTTGCGGTTGGACGGATCGGCCTGCAGCTCGGCCAGGGTGGCAGGCTGGACGACCTTCAAGGTGGCGATCTGAGTCGAGTACCTGGCCTGCAGGGCCGCGGCCTGGGGCCCGTAGTCGGCGACGGGGGTCGCCGAGGGCACCACGAAGGGCACCACGAGGAAGGCACCCGCGGCGACGACGCGCAGGACCCAGCCCCAGATGGCGAGCCCGGTGGCCACGAGCGCCGGGTTCCGCCGCTCGAGGGTCTCGGTGTAGGCGGCCATCCACGGGGCGTAGGCGACACCGCGGGCGGCCGACATGATCATGATGACGACGACGAACGTCGCATAGGTGGTGTGGGGACGGGTGGCGAGCGCGGCGAAGACGAGGCCCATCCCGACTGCCACGATGCTCCCGGCCAGCATGAAGGGCTTCCTGACCCGGAGCTTGTCGGAGATGATGCCCACGCCGACCACGGCCACGGCGTCGGCCGACCAGAACCAGTTGCCCAACCCGTTGGCCTCCGACTGACTGAAGCCGAAGACGGACACGAAGTAGATGACGAAGAATCCCACGGCGGATAGGTAGATCAGGAGGAACAGGCTCACACCTATCGACGGGATCACCGTGTCCCAGCCGACCATCTGGCGGAACGGGCGCTTCATGGCGTTCTCCACCTGGAGGCCGCGGGCCCTGACCTCAGCCAGCACGCGCTCCCGCAGCGACGTGATGAGCTGGTCCCGCAGGCTCGGGGCGAGTTCGCGGAGGAACAGCAGGGCCAGGAGGAAGACGACCAGCCCGACGGCACCGGCCACCCGGAACTGGAACTGCCAGTCGTGGGAATCCACCGTCTGGGAGGCGACCAGGGACACCGTCAGGCTCCCGAGGACGGGACCCAGCGTCCAGAAGCCCATGGCTGCGCCGCGACGCTGTTGGGGGGAGAAGTCGCGCACGAGCGCCGGTGTCGCCACCAGCACGATGCCCTCGAAGAAGCCGACCGTGGCGACGGCCAGGGCGTAGGTGGCCCGGGTGTGGGCGTTGGGGATTCCGAGGAAGGTGACGAGGCCCACGACCAGCAGGCCGACGACCACCATGTTCGCCCTGCCGATCCGGTCGGCGATCGACGCGATGAGGGACGAGACGGCACCGGCCACGCTGCTGACCACCACCACGGTCAGGTAGAAGCGGAAGGACATCTGGTAGTAGTTCAAGATCCGGAACGAGACGGACCCCGCCACGTACTGCTGGTAGTACATGACGATGCTGCTCACCACCACAAGCAGGAGCAGCAGGTACCGGGCACGGGTGGGGGGATAGTGGTGCAGCTCCCGCCGCCACAGGCGGGCGATGCCCGGAGCCGTGGCACCGGGCGCACGAACCGTGGCGGCGCCAACGGCTGGATCCGGGGCGCCGCTCACGAGAACGCGGCGATTACGACGGACACCGATCGGAGCAGGTCGGTCCGGAGGTCCTCGGGGTCGCCCATCTGGACCACCCAGTCGACGATCGCCCCGAGCCCGAGCCTCACCATCACGGTGGCGGCGGCCTCCGGATGGGTACCGGGGGCGAGTTCGGCATCGGCCACGGCCTCGCCGAAGGCCCGCTCCAGCTCCTGACGCATGCGCTGGAGGAGGAGGAAGCGGCCGGAGCCCATCGATGCCAGCACGCCGGACGCGAGGAGGCCCCGCACTAGCTCACGTTCGTGGTCGACGATTCCGGTCAGCAACTCGATGAGGTCCGTCACCCGGAACAGGCCGCGCGCGTCGAGCCCGGACAGGCCCTCGTTGAAACGGTGGACTCCCTCCGCCATCAACGCGGCGATCACGTCGTCACGCCCCCCGACCAACGCGTAGATGGTGGGGACGCTGACCTGAGCAGCATCGGCGAGTGTACGCATCGAGAGCGCTCCCACGCCCTTACGGGCGATGAGATCGTGCGCCGCCTGGAGTATCTGGTTTCGGCGGCGGAGCTTGTTGGTGGTCCGGAGATCCTGCACACGTGCACGTTATTGCACGCGTGCAAGATCCGCCTGCCCGGGGGAATCGGCCCGCCAGGTGCAATGCCTGTTCCGTGGTCATTTGTACACATCGGTCCTAACATCAGTGTTCGGTGCAGGGGCGGCTCCGCCTCACGGCCGGGGAGGGAGCCATGGGACCCACACCGTCGGTTCCGGCCAGCGTGCGGCGCCCCGAGTCGTCTACCGGGCGGCCCGTCGTCCTGGTCGTCGACCCACAGCATTCGTTGCTGGACGACCTGGTGGTGGGGATGCTCGAGCGGTCGTCCGGCGTGCTCGACCCACAGTGGCCGGCCCGCACCGCCCCGGAAGTCCGCACTGTCCGCCACCGCGACGAGGCGCGCCGGACGCTGGAGACCGAGCCGGTGGTGGCAGTCGTCCTGATCCTTCCCGTGGGTGACCAACAGGCCCACGAGCGCACGCGCGACCTGCGATCGGTGATCGCAGCGGTGCCGCTGATCGTCGTCCACGACGTTGGGTCCGGGGAACGTGCCGAATTCGTCGGGCGCGGCGCCGACGACGCCATCACCCGCGGGTCCCTGACCACCGCGCTGGTACCGGCGCTGGTGACGGAACTGCGCCGGCGACGCCGCACGACGCTGGAGGACCTGGTGGCGGCCCACCTCCTCGTCGACGTGCTGGCCTGGGAGTCGGGCTATGTCCTCCTCGATGCGGACGGGCACGTCGTGGAGAGCGCGCTGCAATCGGGTGAGCCGTGGTTCGGGGGACTGACCGGGCTGCGGGCCGCCGACCTGGTCGTGCCCGGTGAAGTCGAGCGGTTCGAGGGCGCGCGGCGACTGGCCCAGCAGATCCCGTCGGTGGCCCGGACCGTGGTGGTCGAGGTCGTCGCGCCCGGGCCCGGACGCCGCTGGCTCGAGGTCTCGCTGGTGAACGTGTCCACGTTGTCGCCGCTCGGTGGCGTGGTGGCGACCCACCGGGACGTGTCCGATCAGCGCCGGCCGGCGCCGTTCCTGTCGGGATCGGGCCCGGGACTCCCGGGCACCCAGGTCATGGAGTGCCTGAGCGAGGGCGTGGTGGTGTTCGGGTCGGACGGGCGGATCACGGCTTGGAACGACGCGGCGTCCCGACTGCTCGGGACCCCGGTGACCGACGCACTGGCGGCGGACATCCAGGACATCGTCCCCCATCTGCGGCCGCCGACACCGTCGGAGCGCACGGGTGTCCCGGACGTCTGGGTCGACGAGTTCCGCAGCGTGCTGTCCGACGGCTCCGAGCAGGTGCTGGAACGGCGCTTCACCCGGAGGTGGGGAGAGCAGGGGGCCCTGTGCGAGACGGTGCTGGTGGTCTCCTCTGCGACCGAGGCCCGAGCCTCCGCCGCCCTCGCCCGGCGGTTCCAGGCCATCCTCGACTCGTCGTCGGAGGCCATCCTGTCGAAGACCACCGACGGCATCATCATCACCTGGAACGGCGCCGCGGCCCGGATGTACGGCTACACCGCCGAGGAGGCGGTCGGTCAGCACGTGTCGATGCTGGTGCCGGCCAACCGTCGTGCGGAGCTGGCCACGATCATGCACCGGGTCCTGGCGGGGGCCGGGGTCGAGCGGCTCGAGACCGTACGGCGGCGCAAGGACACCTCCGAGGCCGAGGTGATCCTCAACGTGTCGCCGCTGCACGACGACGACGGCAACGTGGTGGGCGCCATCACGGTCGCCTCCGACATCACCGAGCAGCGGGTGGCGGAGGCGGAGCGTGAGCTCGCCGAGGTCCACTTCGATGGGATGTTCCGACGGTCGGCCTTCGGGATGGCGTTGGCGGACCTGGTCGGCCGGATCACCGTGGCCAATCCTGCACTGTGCGAGATGCTCGGTCACACGGCACGTGAGCTGGTGGGCCACCAGCTCTCGGACTTCGCTGCGGTGGGAGTGGCGACCGCCGACGACGGTGGACTCCCGTCCGTGCGGGAGGGCACCGACTCCTATAGCGACGAGCGCCGCTATCGCCGGCCTGAGGAGGTGGTCGTGTGGCTCCAGTGCAACGTCACCCTCATCCGGGGTCCGTCCGACGAGCCCCTGTACCTGATGGTCCAGGCACTCGACATCACGGCACGCAAGCGCATCGAGATGGAGCTCGAACACCGCGTGCTGCACGACGACCTCACCGGCCTGCCGAACCGTGCGTTGCTGAACGACCGCCTCGACCAGGCCCTGGCCTCCGCCCGTCGATCGGGAGCACAGGTGGGCGTGGTGTTCCTCGACGTCGACGGCTTCAAGCACGTCAACGATGCCCTCGGCCACGGCACGGGCGACAACCTGCTGGTCGAGCTGGGCCACCGGCTGTGCACCGCGGTGCGGCCCGACGACACGGTGGCCCGGTTCGGGGGTGACGAGTTCGTCATCCTGTGCGCCGATGTGGACATCGAGGAGACGGAGCAACTGGCCGAGCGGATCGGGGCCACCATGTCCGAGCGGTTCGACGTCGGAGGCCACGAGGTGGAGGTCCACGCCAGCCTCGGGATCACCGTGAGCGTGCCCGAGAGCACGGTGCAGTCGATCCTGTCCGAGGCGGACGCCGCAATGTTCCGGGCGAAGGATCTGGGGCGGAACCGTGCAGCCGTGTTCGACGACACCCTCCGCGCCCGCGCCGTCGAGTTCCTGGACGGCGAGAAGGCCCTGCGCCTCGCCATTGCCCGCCGCGAACTGGTCGCCTACTACCAGCCGATCATCGACCTGGCGTCGGGCCGACCCATCGGGGTCGAGGCGTTGGTCCGGTGGGTCCGGGAGGACGGCGGAGTCATTGCTCCGGACCAGTTCATCCCCCTGGCCGAGGCGACGGGCCTCATCGTGCGCCTCGGTGAGCTCGTGTTGCTGGAGTCGGCCGAGACCGTGTCGAAGTGGAACGCGGACGGCGCCGTTGACGGTGGGCTGTGGGTCAGCGTCAACCTGTCCGCCCGCCAGCTGTCCGAGCCGTCACTCGTGGAGACGGTCCGCCACGCGCTCGAGTCGACCGGGTTGCCAGCGGATCGGCTGCACCTCGAGGTCACCGAGACGGTGGTGATGGACGACGTGCGCGAGTCGATCGTACGACTCGACGACATCCGCGGCCTGGGCGTTCGACTGTCGATCGACGACTTCGGCACGGGGCACAGCTCGCTCGCCTATCTGAAGCAGCTGCCCGTCGACACGCTGAAGATCGACCGTTCGTTCGTGGACGGGGTGGTCGACGACCCCGACGACCGGACCATCGTGGAGGCGGTCGTGAGTCTCGGCCGGGCGCTCGGGCTCACCTGTCTGGCTGAAGGGGTGGAGACGCCCGCCCAGCTCGAGGCACTGGTACGGATGGGATGCCAGCTGGGCCAGGGCTACCACTGGGCCCGGCCGATGCCGGCGGACGAGGCCAGACGGTGGTTCGAGGCCCGGATGCCGACGGTGCATAACGGTGGCGGAACGATCGGGCCCTCGGACGTTACAGAGTCGTAACAGCCCCTTCCCCTGATCGGCGGCCTGCGTAACGATTGAACCATGGGATCGCTCGTCCACCTCCACCCCCACCGGGACACCGGCTCCGGTGCGGTCGGGACCGGGGTGCGCGAGGCCGGCGGGAACGACACGTCCAGCGATGCCGGACCGGTGTGGCTGCTGGGGGCTGCTGCCGTCCTCGCTCCGGTCGTCGTCGCCATCCTGCTCACACCGTGGCGCGATCGGCTGGCAACGGCAGACGATGCCCTGCTGCTCGTGGTGGTGATCGTCGCCGTGGCCACCTCGGGCCGTCGGTGGGCCGCCGCGTTGTGCGCCGTCAGCGCCGCGCTGTCGTTCGACTTCTTCCTCACCCGGCCCTACGAGTCGCTCCGGATCACCCGCAGCAGCGACCTGACGACCGAGGTCCTCCTCCTGGTGGTCGGCCTCCTGGTGGGTGACCTGGCTGCTCGTGGCCGGCACCACCGGACCTCGGCCCGTGAGGGACGCGACCACCTCGCCGCGCTGCACGCCGTCACCGAGCTGGCCGCGGCCGGTGGGGAGCCTGAGGACGTGGCCCGTCTGGTCGACGTCGAGCTCCGGCGTTTGCTGACCCTCCGCAGCTGTACCTACGCCACGGGCGACGGAGGCCTGGCCGCCCGACTGCGGCCCAGCGGTGAGGTCCGGGTGGGTGCCGTGGTCTGGAACACCCAGGACCTCGGGCTGCCACATCGTGGGGTCGACCTGCCGGTGCGCTCCGGCGGCGAGGTGGTCGGCCACTTCCTGCTGGTGCCCGAGCCCGGGGTGCCGGTGGGCCAGGACGTGCTGCTGGTGGCTGTGTCCCTCGCCGACCAGGTCGGCGCGGCCGTGGCCGCGGCGCACGTACCCGACGTGGACGGCACCGTGACCATCAGGCGCTGACGGAGGCCCGTAGGGGCCGGGTGCCGATTGACACACTCCCGCTACCGGCGGTTCCGGTTCACACAATGCATGCACGCCTGCAATCCTCCGGAAACGAAGGCCACGTACGGTCGTTGCCACGAGGTGTACGACACCGTGCGCCCTCGACCCGAGGGGACCGGTCAGGGGCGGGCCCGACCGGCGCCTCCGGGGCCGACTCGACGGGCGGTACGGGAGGGCGAAGGACCGAGCCATGGCCGCAGACCCAGAGGATGAGGGCAGGCCGTTCGACGACGATCTCGGACCGCTGGCCGTGCTCGCCCGGGAGGGTTCGCTGATCGACCCGGGGGGCCACGCGCCGGCCACTCCGCACGTCATCGTCCTGTTCGGCGCCACGGGTGACCTGGCCAAACGGAAGCTCCTGCCCGGCCTGTTCCATCTGTCTCGCGCCGGGATGCTGCCCGACTGCCACATCGTGGCCACCTCGCTCGACGCTCTCGACGAGGGTGAGTACCACGACATCGCCAGATCGGCCTGTGACGAGTTCGCCCGGGGCCTCATCACGAACGAGCACTGGGGCGAGTTCGAACGACGCATCACGTATGTGTCCGGGCACCACGGTGTGCACGGCCTGGCCGACACGGTCCGGACTCTGGAGGCCACCTTCGACACCGAGCCCCGGCGGCTCCACTACCTGAGCATCCCGCCCCATGCCGCCGATGCGGTCGTCCGTACCCTCGGCGAGGCGGGGCTCACCGACCGGGCCCGCGTCATCATGGAGAAGCCCTTCGGGACGGACCTCCACAGTGCCCGCCAGCTGAACTCCCTCGTCCGCGAGGTCTTCGACGACGACCAGGTCTTCCGCATCGATCACTTCCTTGGCAAGGAGGCGGCCCAGAACATCCTGGCGTTCCGCTTCGCCAACGGTCTGTTCGAGCCGATCTGGAACCGGCAGCACATCGACCACGTCCAGATCGACGTGCCGGAGACGCTCGGCGTCGAGTCGCGCTCTGCCTTCTACGAGCAGACCGGGGCCTACCGGGACATGGTGGTCACCCACCTCCTGCAGGTCCTGGCCTTCGTGGCCATGGAGCCACCGACCGAGCTCGAGCCGCGGTCGATCAACGAGGAGAAAAACAAGGTCTTCCGCTCACTCCGGCCGATCGACCCCGGCAACGTCGTCCGGGGCCAGTACGAGGGGTACACGCACGCAGACGGGGTGGCCCCTGACTCCGACACGGAGACCTTCATCGCCCTGCGCTGCGAGATCGACAACTGGCGGTGGGCCGGGGTCCCGTTCTTCCTGCGGACCGGCAAGCACCTGGCGGAGGGCGCCCGGATCGTGTCGATCGCCTTCCGTGAGCCGCCGAAGTCGATGTTTCCCGCAGGCTCGGGCGTGGGGACCCAGGGGCCCGACCACCTGACCTTCGACCTGGCCGACGCGTCCAAGCTCTCGCTCTCGTTCTACGGCAAACGGCCCGGTCCGGGAATGAAGCTCGACAAGCTCAGCCTGCAGTTCGCGCTGCACGAGACCGAGGAGTCCGACAACGTCCTCGAGGCCTACGAACGCCTCATCCACGACTCGATGGCCGGTGACCAGACCCTCTTCACCAACGCGGAGGGGATCGAGCGCCTGTGGGAGGTGTCCCAGCCACTGCTCGAGCACCCGCCGGAGGTACAGCTCTACCGCGTCGGGTCGTGGGGCCCGCCGGCCATGCGCGAGCTGATCGCCCCCCGCTCGTGGCGGCTGCCGTTCGAGCGGGGATGGCGTCAGAAGCGGTGACGCTCCGGGGGAAGGGACCGGCCCCGGGCGAGGACGACCGTGTCTGACGGGACCTGGGGCAGCGACGGCCAGGTCATCGTGTGCGGGCTCCACGGCGTGGGACTGCGCACGGTCGAGCAGCTCCACCAGAGCCGTGTGCCGGTCGTGGTGGTCGATGACGCGCCGGACCCCCGACTGGCTGATGTGGTGGAGGGATGGGGTGTGCCGCCCATCCGGCGGAGTGCCCGGATGGGCGACGGGTTGGCGGGGGCCGGCCTCGACAAGGCCCAGGCGGTCATCTGCGTCGAGTCCGACGAGCTGGCCACCCTCGAGATCGCCATGCGCGTGCGCGAGGCGCGTCCGGACGTCCGTCTGGTGGTCCTGATGGCCAACCCGTCCGTGGGTCGGGCTCTCGAGCGCATCCTCGGGTCCGGGATCATCCTGGACCCGGCAGCACTCGCGGCACCCTCGTTCGTGGAGGTGTGCCTCCACCGCCCCTCGCACCGTCTCGAGCTCGGGGGCGAGCGGTTCGTGGTGGCCGAGGTGGCCGCTGGCGAGGACGAGGCGGCGGGCCGGACGTTCCGCAGCCGGTTCGGGCACCTGGCGCCCGTGGCCGTCGTGCCGGCGGACGGCAGCGGCATCGTGTGCTGTCCCGGCCGTGACCACCCGGTGGCCGTGGGGGACCGGGTGACGGTCCTCGCTACCACCGCCGACCTGGACCGGGCGGGGGTCGACGTCGGCGAGGGCGACGGTCCGGCCGGCACGAGGATCCCTGTGGTCGAACGGGCCAGGCGCCGGTTGAACGCCCTCCGGGAGTCCAACGGCTGGGGCCTCACCGTGGTGGCGGTCGCTGTCTTCGTCCTCCTCGTCGTGGCATCGGCCGTCATCCGCGTCGGCTACGTGGTCCACGGGCCTCCGGGGCACCTGAGCACGCTGGAGTCGGTGTACTTCACGGTGGAGACTGTGGCCACTGTCGGCTACGGGGACTTCAACTTCTCGGGTCAGTCCCCCTGGTTCGTGGTCTTCGGGATCGTCCTCATCGTGCTCGGGGTCGCATTGGTCTCGACGGTGTTCGCACTGTTCACGAACTTCCTCGTGAGCCGGCGCATCGACCAGTCGCTCGGTAGGGGCAAGGTGCCCGGCATGACCGGGCACGTGGTCGTGTGGGTCTCGGTGCGGTCGGCGTGCGGGTGGTGGAGGGTCTGGTGGCCGAGGGGCGCAAGGTGGTTGTCGTCGAACGCGATGCCGGCAACCGCTACCTCGACCGGGCGAGGGCGCTCGACGTTCCCGTGGTGATCGCCGACGCCACGCAGCGCCAGACGCACGCCACCGTCAACCTGGCCGATGCCTCGGCCGTGGCCATCCTGACCAGTGCCGACCTCACCAACATCGAGACAGGGCTGGCGGTGCGCGAGTCACTGGGCGACCGGTGGGACGAGGTGCCGGTCGTGCTGAGGGTGTTCGACCGCGACTTGGCCAGGATGATGGAGCGGAACTTCGGGTTCCGCCACGTGCGGTCGACGTCGGCCCTGGCCGCTCCATGGTTCGTCGGAGCGGCCCTCGGTCTCGACGTGTTGGAGACCTTCTTCGTGGACCAACAGCCGTTCCTCGTGGGCCGGCTGGCCATCGTCCCGGGCGGGGGGCTCCAGGGCCTGGCCATGCAGGACCTGTCGGCCCGGACCAGGGTGGTGGCATTGGCCCGGGCGGCCACGGGCGGGACGCTCGAACACCCACCCCGCCGGGGGACCCGTTTCCAGGGGGGTGACCGGGCCTATCTCCTCGGTCCCTACGACGAACTCCTCGACGTGCTCCGTCGGGACCAGCGGCCGTCGAGTTCCTGAGCCATCACCCGACGTTCGCCCTCGCAGGTGTGACGCGGGACCGGATCGGACGATGGGGAGGATGATCGGGCATGATCGGTGCGACGCCGCGAGCCGGACCGGCGGACCGTCAGGGCAATCAGGACAATCAGGACGAACTGAGTGAGGTGGGGGGAACGCATGATGCGCAAGCTCGTGACCGCTGCTGTCGCCGTGGCGGCGGCAACATCTGTCCTCGTCGGTGTAGCCGGCGTGGCGTCGGCCGCCCCGGCTCCAATGCAACTGGTCATCGGGCAGTCCCAGGCATTCGCCATCCTCGGGGCGTCGTGCGGCGGCATCCAGGAAGCCGTGACGACGAACGGCTTCGGCCCGTCCACCGGCTACCCGACGGGCGTGGTCCAGATGAAGACTTCGTGCGGAGGCAGCGGCAAGGGCGGTGGCTACCACTCGACGACCTACACGGCGACGGCCGACGTGGTCTGGGACTTGACCGCGGCGGTCGTATCGACATCGGCGCCGGCCACCGGCGCCGTCACCGACCCGTCGTACAGCGCGTTCGACACAAGTGGCAACGAGGTCTACAACTCGGGGACCTCGGCGTTCCTGCTCCTGGCGCCGACCTACGTTCCGGTGCCACGGGTCACGGGTGACTCGGTCACCGTGGGCCCTGCCGCCGGTGGGACGTCGGTGACGATCACGGGCACCGGGTTCACCGCGGCCACGGCCGTGTCCTTCGGAGGCGTGCCGGCGGCGAGCTTCACCATCACCTCCGACACCTCGATCACGGCCGTATCGCCCGGCGCTGCGGCCGGAACGGTCGACGTGACCGTCACCTCGGCCGGAGGCACCGACCAGACCGGACCGTTTGACCTGTTCTCGTTCGTGGCCGCGCCGACGGTCACCTCACTGAGCCCGTCCTCGGGGCCGCTCAACGGAGGGAACCTGATCGTCGTCTCGGGCACCGGCCTGGCGGCGGTCACATCGGTCGACATCGGAGGGTCGTACGCCGCGGTCGAAGCGCAGGACGACACCTCGATCACCGTGATCGCTCCAGCGGGCGAATCCGTCGACAACTCCTCACTGCGGGTCACGTCCGTTGGGGGAACGGCTTCCGCCGCGTACGCCTACACCGCACCGGACCTGTGCGGCACGGGCTGCGTGTTCACGAGTCCCGCAACCGCGTCGGCCTTCGCGAATGTCCCATTCAGCTTCACCGTGTCGGCGAGCGGCTATGTCATCCCGTCCTTCACGGAGAAGGGCAAGCTGCCGAAGGGCGTCACCTTCGTCGAGAACTACGACGGCTCCGCCACCCTGTCGGGTACGCCGGTCGTCGTCGGGCGACGGGCCCCCGCCGGCACCTATCGGGCCAAGGTCACGGCCACGTTCGCGTACGGCACGGCGGTCAAACGGATCATCCAACAAGTGGTCCTGACGGTCAGCTGATCGGCCGCACCTGGTCGACAGTCGGCTCGGCCCGGTGTCCGCGAACTAGTCCGGGACGCCCGGCAGGTACCCTGAGGGGTACACGATCCGGAGGTAGACCCGTGGAATTGCCCGATGAGGTCGTCGACGACCTGCGCAAGCGGCTGCGGCGCGCCGGCGGTCAGGTCCAGGCCGTCGAGAAGATGCTGGCAGAGGGTCGCGAGTGCCGCGACATCGTCACCCAGCTGAGCGCGGCGATCAACGCGCTCGAGCAGACCGGCTTCCGCCTGATCGCGTCAGGCCTCACCTACTGCATCGAGCACCCGGACGAGGCCGCCGCCTCGGGCTACCCGCTGGACGAGGTGCAACGCCTCTTTACGAAGCTGGCCTGACGAGCGACCGGGCCGACGCGGTCCGGGCCGCCTCTGCCGCCCGCCAGGTGGCCAGCCCGCCGTCCAGGTTGCGTGCCTCGAGGCCCGACTCGTGGAGCAGCTCGGTGGCGGTGTGGCCGCGCTGCCCGACCTGGCAGAACACCAGGAAGGGCCCCGGCCCGAGCGTCGGCAGGTCACGTCGAAGGTCGTCGAGTGGCGCGTGGACCGCCCCCGGAATGCTCCCGGCCCGGAACTCGTCGAGCGTCCGGACGTCGAGCAGCGTCCACCCCGCGGCGACAAGGCTTTCCACCTCGGTGGCCTCGACCACGTCGCATTCGCCGGACAGGATGTTCTCGGACATGTACCCGAGCATGTTGACGGGGTCCTTGGCCGACGAGAAGGGCGGGGCGTAGGCGAGTTCGAGATCGGCCAGGGCCGGTGCCTGCGTGCCGGCCGACATGGCGGTCGCCAGGATGTCGATGCGCTTGTCCACCCCGGAACCGCCCACCGCCTGGGCGCCCAGGATGGTGCCGTCGAGCGGGTCGAACAGCAGCTTGAGGGTCATCTGCTCGGCGCCGGGGTAGTAGGTGGCGTGGTTCCACGGATGGGCGTGGATGCAGCGGTACGGCCTGCCGACCGCCCGCAGCCGCGCCTCGTTCCACCCCGTCATGGCCGCGGTCCGGGAGAAGACCTTGACGATGGCGGTGCCGAGCGAGGGGACCGAGGGCCGATCGAGCCCGGCGATGTGGTCGGCCACCCGGCGGCCCTGACGGTTGGCCACGTTCGCCAATGCGACCAGGGACGACCCTCCGCTCACCGAGTCGGTCTTCTCCACGGCGTCGCCGACCGCATAGATGTCGGGATTGCTCGTGCGCCCGGACCCGTCCACGGCGATCCCGCCCTGGGCGCCGATCGTGAGCCCGGCCATGACGGCCAGCCGCGTGTCGGGGCGGACTCCGATGGAGCCGACCACGAGGTCGGCGGGTAGGACGCGTCCATCGACCAGGATCACCGCAGTGTCCGTCACCTCGGTGACCGCCGCCCCGGTGACGACGCCCACGCCGTTCGCCAGCAGTTCGGCCTCCACCAGCACCGCCAACTCCGGGTCGAGGGGGGTCAGGACCTGGGCGGCAGCCTCGACCACGGTCACCTCGATACCGGAGCGTGACAGGTTCTCGGCAGTCTCCAAGCCGATGAACCCCGCGCCGATGACCACGGCGGTCTGAGGGCGCGACGAGACGTCGCCCGCCAGGCGCTCGGCGTCCTCCACCGTGCGCAACGACCGCACCCGCTCGAACCCCGGGATCGGTGGGCGTACCGACACCGCACCGGGACTGAGCACCAGCTTGTCGAACGCGATCTCCGTGGTGGACCCGTCGACGGTCGAGCGCACGGTCACCGTGCGGGCGGAGGGGTCGATGTCCACGACCTCGCTGTCGACCCGGACGTCGAGGCGGAAGCGCTCGTAGAGCTTCTGCGGCGTCTGGAGCAACAGGTCGTCCTCGTCCTCGATCACCCCGCCGACGAAGTAGGGCAGCCCGCAGTTGGCATAGGAGACATGACCCGACCGCTCGAGCACGATGATCTCGGCCGACTCGTCGAGACGGCGGAGGCGTGTCGCCGCCGACATCCCGCCGGCCACGCCCCCGATGACGACCACCTGGCGTGGGCGGTTGGCGTCAACGGTGTCGTCGTGGGTGGACGTCGTTGGTCTCGGCATGTGACACATCCTCGTGGAGGGTCCGGATCGGAAAAAAGGGGAGTTCGACTCTGTTAACTATACCCCTAGGGGTACTAACTTCCTACCACGGGACGAGGAGTCCCACCAGGCCGAGGAGCGTGGCGATGGACGGGGCGTGGGAGTGCGGGTGCGGAAGGCGTGGTGCGACATGCATCGCATCGTGATCCTGGGGGGTGGCACGGGAGGGACGCTCGCGGCCAACCGCCTCAGGAAGGCGTTTGGCACCGACGAGGCCGGCATCACCGTTGTCGACCGGGACGACGCCCACGTCTACCAGCCCGGACTCCTCTTCGTGCCGTTCGGGCTGACCCACCCGGAGGACATCACCCGACCACGCGGTCGCCAGCTGCGCGGCGGCATCGACTACAGGACCACAGGTGTCGATCGGGTCGAGCCGGACCAGCAGACCGTCGTCCTCGCCGACGGATCCACCCTCGACTACGACGTGTTGGTGGTGGCCACCGGTGCGGTCCTCGCCCCCGAGGAGACCGAGGGTCTGACCGGCCCGGGGTGGATGGAGCGGGTCTTCACCTTCTACACCCCGGAGGGAGCAGCCGCACTCGAACAGGCCCTCGCGACCTTCGACCACGGCCGGCTGGTCGTCAACGTCGTCGACCTACCCATCAAGTGCCCGGTGGCACCGCTGGAGTTCTGCTTCCTCGCCGACTGGTTCCTCCGCGAGCGCGGCGTCCGCGACCGCGTCGACCTGACCTATGTGACCCCCCTCGACGGTGCCTTCACCAAGCCGGTGGCATCGGATCGTCTGGGAGGGATGCTGGCGGAGCGGGACATCGAACTGGTCACGGAGTTCAACACGGGCGAGGTGGACGGAGCAGGTGGCCGTCTCATCTCCTTTGACGATCGGGAGGTTCCCTTCGACCTGGCGGTCGTGGTTCCGGCCCACAACGGTGCGCCCTGCATCGTCCGGTCCGACGGGCTGGGCGACGAGTTCGGCTTCGTCCCGACCGATGAGCATACCCTCCAGTCCACGTCCCACCCTGAGGTGTTCGTCCTCGGGGACGCCGCATCCCTGCCGGTCTCCAAGGCCGGCTCGGTGACCCACTTCGAGGGCGAGGTCCTCGTGGAGAACGTGCACCGGTTCCTCCGCGGAGAGCCGTTGGACGCCAGCTACGACGGGCATGTCAACTGCTTCATCGAGACAGGATTCCACAAGGCGATGCTCATCGACTTCAACTACGACATGGAGCCCCTCCCGGGCCACTACCCCGGGGACGTCGGGCTACCGCTCCTGAAGGAGTCCCATCTCAACCACCTCGGGAAGCTGCTGTTCCAGTGGGTGTACTGGCACAGCCTGCTGCCCGGCCGGGACCTGCCCGGTATCCACAGCACCATGCCCACGCGGGGCAAGCGACAGGCATCCGCGGTCTAGGAAGGAGAAGTCGCCATGACGGTCACGAGCATCGCCGGCGTCGACGTCGACCTGAACGAAGAGGGGTTCCTGACGGATTCCTCGCAGTGGACCGAGGACATGGCCGTCGAAATCGCGCGGGGCGAGGGCATCGATCCGCTGACGGACCGTCACTGGGAGGTCATCCGCTTCATGCGGGCCGAGTACGAGGCGAAGGGTACGGGGCCGACCGTGCGGATGCTCGGTAAGACCTCGGGGGTGCCGGTCAAGGAGCTCTACCAGCTGTTCCCCAAGGGCCCGGCCAAGTTGGCCGCCAAGATCGCCGGTATCCCCAAGCCGCGCGGCTGTATCTGACCTCGCCCGGCGGCGGGCACCACGAACGAAGGAGCGCACTATGCCGGATCCGATCGAGAAGGTGTCGATCATCATCTCCAAGGGTTCCCTCGAAGGGATCTATCCGGGCCTGATCATGGCCAACGGGGCCCGGGCCGAGGGCATCGAGGCCAACCTGTTCTTCACCTTCTTCGGGCTCGATGCCATCCACCGCAAGCGCTTGGACCACATCAAGGTGGCAGCGGTGGGCAACCCCGGCATGCACATGGCGAGCCTGGTCGGCGTGCTGCCGGGGATGTCGGCCATCGCCACCCACATGATGGAGAAGAAGATGGAGTCGTTCGACATCCCCGGCATCCCGGAATTCATGGAACTCATCGGCGACACGGGCTGCGGCATGTATGCCTGCAAGGCCTCGGTCGACCTGTTCGGGTTCTCCGAGGAGGATTTCATCGAGCAGGTCGAGGGCATCATCACCGTCGGCGAGTTCTACGAGATCGCCGCCGGTGGCGAGATCATCTTCACCTGAGCCCACGGCGGCTGACGCAGCGAATCACGCGGACGATCCTCCGGGAATGATACCCTCGGGGGTATGTGTAGAGCCGTGACGTGCAAGCAGTGCGGGCGCCCGACCTGGAAGGGGTGCGGGCTCCACGTGGAGCAGGTGCTCGGTGACGTCGCCCCCGAGGACCGCTGCGCCTGCCGCACCGGATCGCCCCCGGCCAGGAAGCGTTGGTTCGGCCGCTGAGGCTCAGTCGCGGCGTGTCGGCCGGTGGCCGGGGCGTCCGCCACCGGTGTTGTCGCCCTCGGTGACCACCTCGACGACCGGTTCGGGACGGTCGTCGAACTCGGTGCGTAGCGCCCGCGACATGACGGCGTGCTGCAGGTAGAGGGTGGTGATGTAGGTGAGCTCGAGGATCTCCTCATCGGGAAGTGCCTCGCGGAGGGCGTCGAACAGCCCGTCCGGCACGCGCCCGTGGTCGAGGGCCAGGCAGTCGGTATAGGCCATCACCAGGCGTTGGGTGTGGTCGAAGCAGTCGGCGGCCGCCCAGTGCGGGACGGCTCCGATGGCCTCCTCGGACACCCCGAGGGCCCGCAACGACTTGCAGTGCTGCGAGTAGACGAACTGGCTGCCTGCTGCCCACCCGACACGGGCCTGGGCCAACTCGCGCAGCACCGGGTCGAGGAGCCGCTTGGGGCTCTGGTAGAGGCCGAACCCCTGGACGGAGTGCTCGAGCACGTCCGGTACCAGGGCGAACACCGTCCACCAGTCGCCCGGGGTGCCGTCCGAGGTGCCCGGCTCCGCCACCGGGTCCCGGTCCTCGAAGAGCAGGTCGTACATCACCGTGACGATGGGCGCCTCCGCGTCCGCACGCGGTACCTGGCGGAGCCGGGGCACCGTGGAACTCAGGCAGTGGCCGCGTCGACGGCGCGGGCCGGGCTGTGGGACACGTCGGCGGGACCCAGCTCTCGGGACCAGCAGGCGAACTCGAGCAGGATGCCGTCGGGGTCCTGGAAGTAGATCGACCGCACGAACACGCCGGGATGCAGGTCGTCGGAGATGCCCCACTCGCTGTCGTCGTGGTTGGCCACGTCGGTGCAGTCGATACCCGCTGCACGGAGCCGGTCGCGGTACTGGTCGATCCTGTGCGGTGGCACGGCGAAGGCGACGTGGTTCATCGAGCCCACCGCGCTGGTGAGGCTGCCCTGGTCGGGCCGGCCGGTGGGCGCCGACACGCCCGGCACGCCGTCTGGGGCGTCAGGGAACCAGAAGAAGGCGAGGGCGTCGCCACCGCCGCAGTCGAAGAAGAAGTGCTGGCCCATGCCGCCCGGCAGCTCGATTGTCTTGATCAGGGGCATGCCGAGGACGTTGGAGTAGAAGTCCACGGTCCGGGCCATGTCCCGGCACACGAGTGCCAGGTGATTGATGCCCCGGAACTCGAAGCCGACGTCCCTCTCGTCGGGCATCCGCCCGTTCTGGCTGGTCATACGCACTCCTCGCGACGACTGGCGGTCGGCCCGCGGTCACCACCGGAAGGGCGCCCGTCCTCAAACCGTACCGCCGGACGTGCCCGTGCGCCCGTACGCGGGCCACGAGCCGCCGGCGGACGTCAGGCGCCGTCGAGGGTGGCCAGCGCGTCGAGGTCGAGAGCCTGCTCGGCATGGCGGCGCGTGTTCGTGAGGAACATCTCGTCCCCTCGTTCCGTCTGCTTGACCATCATCGAGGCGCCCACCGCCATCATGAGGCCCCCGAAGCACTCGCGGCGATAGTCCTTCTGCAGCTCGTCGAGGGGGTAGTCCGTCACACCGTGGTCGCCGAGCGCGCGTTGGTAGCCGGCCAGCAGGTCGTCGACGTGGGCGCGGCGGACCTCGGGCTCGAGGCTGCCGCCAACGAAGTAGGCCAGGTCGTACGCGGCACCGCCCCAGTTGACGGTCTGGTAGTCGACGACGACAGGATCCGGGTCGCCGGGGGTGAACAGCATGTTGTCGAGCCGGAAGTCGGCGTGGACGACGGTGCCCGGGCCGCGTGGGCGCGCCATCCACTCGCCCAGCCGGGGGAGGAATGCCCTGAGCAGGTCCACATGGGCCGGCTCGAGGCGGTCGCCGTACCGCTCGAGGAAGCCCGGGAACACGCCGGTCACGATGGACGCGGTGAACGCGTCGCTGTCCGGCGTGGCCCGGTTGACCCACGGGCTGGCCGCCAGGTCGGGCGCCTCCCAGCAGGGGCCGTGCAGTCCGGCCATCTGGCGGAGCGCGGCCGCCGCGGTGTCGGCGTCACATCCGGCCAGCTCGTCGCCCTGACTCGCGCCGGTCACGTCCTGGAGCAGGAGGGTGAACCAGGCCTCCTCCGGGTCGACGGCGGCGAACAGCAGGCCGGGGTGGCGCACCGCCACGCGGGGGGCGATCTCGGCGTAGAAGCGCACCTCGACCTCGTAGGCACGCATGATCCGCCCGGTGGCATGGCTCTGTGGGTCACCCGAGGTGAATTTGCCGACCACCGTGGCGGGCCCCGTGCCGGCCGGCTCGTAGGTGAGGGCGAAGCGCACGGTGTCGGCCATCTGACCGGTGCCCACCGGGGTCGGGACGACGCCGACGACACGTGCCGCCTCCGGGAGGAGGCCGCGGTCGGCCAACACGGACGTGAGCCACGCGGCATCCACGTCGGTCGCGCTCCGCCGGACCTCTGACGGCCCGCCGGCAGTCACCGGGCTGTGATCGGTCATCGACGCCGGTCCATCTGCCTGCTCCCCCTGCACGTCGCCATGCCGCAAGCTACCCCGCGTGCCCCTCGTCGTGCCGGTGACGGCCGCGGTCGAGGTCCTCGGCAGCCACGGTCAGAAGTCGCTGCAGGTGCAGCCCGTGGCGGACGTCGAGCGCGTGGGGCTGCCCCGAGCGGGCCGTGGCCACGAACTCGTCGACCAGAGTGGCGGACGCCGACGCCGACACGCCCACAGTGGTCACCTCGAGTACACCGTCAGGTGTGTAGACCTCGACGCCGGCCCGGGCCGGGTCGAGCGCGCAGTAGGCGGTCAGCGAGGCTTCGCTGACCGCACCGCCCTCGTGCTCGAGGAGGAGTCCGACCCACCGGTGGGCGTCGCCGTGTGCCCGGATGCCGACCACGCTGCCGAGCGCCGCGTCCAGCAGGTCGATCACGTGGGGCCCGAGGTCGAGGAGCGGGCCGTGCTGCAGTCGCCAGGGTGTGGCGAACATGCCGCCGAGGAACCCCCCGGTCAGGAACCACCCCCGACCCCCCAGGGGGCTCATGCCCGCCATGGCTGCGAGCAGTGCTCGGACCTCCGGCACGTAGCGCCAGGTCAGGACCATCTGGGTGGGTACCCCTGCTTCCTGGACGACATCGCTCAGCCGTTCTGCGGCGGCCAGGTCGAGCGCCACGGGCTTCTCCAGCAGCAGCGCCTTGCCGGCCTGCGCCGCCCGGCCGGCGAGCTCGGCCTGGATGTCGGGCGGCAGGGCGAACACCAGCGCGTCGACCTCGTCGAGGAACCGGTCGAAGGACGCGTGTGCGGTCGCGCCGTGGGGCACCGCCAGCTCGGCGGCGGCTTCCTCCCGCCGCGCCCAGACCGCTGTGAGCTCGACATCCGGATGGGCCACCAGCGCCGGGACGTGGAACAGGCGCGCCCATGGCCCGGCCCCGACCACGCCCACTCGTAGGGGTCCCGCGCCTGTCGTCACCATTTCGGGCCCGTCCGTCGGCGGTGTGCTCGTGTCGCCCGTCGGTCCATGGTCGACCTCCTGTCGTGTGTCGGGCCTCAGTCGGCGCCGGCCAGGCGCGGCGAGACGATCAGGCCCCCATCGACGCGCAGGACCTGTCCGTTGATGAACGACGCCCGGTCCGAGAGCAGGAAGCCCACGGCGTGGGCGATGTCCTCCGGCGTACCGAGCCGACCGAGCGGGTTCTGTTCGGCCAGGCGGGCCCGACCGGTCTCGGACACCCCTCGGGCCGCTGTGTCGGTGAGGATGAAGCCCGGGGCGACGGCATTGCAGCGGATCCCGTCACGGCCGTACCGGGTGGCGACGTGTCGCATCAGCTGCTCGACGGCGGCCTTGGAGACGCCGTAGGCGACCCGACGGTGCTCGCCGATCGACGCCGATCCGGACGAGATCAACACGATCGACCCGCCACCCCGGGCACGCATGAGGGGAAGGACAGAGCGAACGAGCAGGAGTCCACCGGTGGCATTGGTGGCCAGGACCTTGTCCCACGTCGCGAGGTCGACGTCCTCGGCGCCGAGGTCTGTTCGGAAGTCGGTCCATGCTGCGTTGTGGTCGAGGAGGTCGATGCCGCCGAAGTGGCGGGCCGTCGCGTCCACGGCCTCGGCCACCGAAGCGCCGTCGGACACGTCGCAGGTCAGGCCCAGCGCCTGGTGGCCGGCATCGACGAGCTCAGCGGCAACGGCACGCGCCGCGTCGCCGTCCCTGTCCGTCACGGCCACCCGTGCACCGAGCCGGCACAAATGGCGGGCGGTGGCACTGCCGATGCCCCGGCCCGAACCGGACACGATGGCCACGCGCCCGTCGAGGCGGTCGCTGACATCAGTCGCGTCGGTCATGTGAGCACGGTACTCAATCGGGCCCGGACGCGAGCGAGCGCCCGTCCCACAGATCGGCGGGGACCGGGCGCTTGCTCTTCACTGTTCTCCGGAGGGGCGGTGGATGGGGAGCGGCTACCGGGCGGAGATACTCTCCTGCCGTTGCAACGCTCTCACTACGAGCTGCTTGCCTTGTGGCTTCCCGGGCCGACGGGTGACCCCCCGTCTGCTCCCGCACCGCCCACTCTCAGAGCGGGCAACCCGTGCGTTTTCGCATCGGCGCCTCCTTCGGGTTCCTGTCGGAACCTCTGCGACAAGTGTAGGGACGCACGTTCCGCGAAACGAGAGGCGAAGGTCCCGGAAACGTGCGACCCATCGGATCGCGTCGTCCGACCGCGCCGCTACGGTGGCCCGGGGGTGACACCGCCCCCGACACCGCCAGGAGGAACCAATGCCCGACACGCTTGCCGCACTCCATGCCTCCGTGGACCGCCTGGCCACCGTTGCCGGCCCGTTGGCGCCGGAGCAGCTCACGGCGTCGGCCTACCCGAGCGAGTGGACGATCGCCGACACGCTCTCCCACGTGGGATCCGGTGCGGTCATCTTCCGCCGGGTCCTCGATGACGCGCTGGCAGGCGTCGAGACACCCGGTGAGGCCTTTCCCGCCGTGTGGGACGAGTGGAACGCCAAATCGCCGGTGGAGCAGGGGGCGGACGCCCTGGTCGCCGACCGGAACCTCCTCGACCGCCTCGAGTCGCTGGGACACGACGAACGCGATCGGTTCCACGCCTCCCTCGGCCCGATGTCCGTCGATTTCGAGGGGTTCGTGGCTCTGCGGCTCAACGAACACGCCCTGCACACGTGGGACGTCGAGGTGGCGCTCGACCCGGCGGCCACCCTCGGGCCCGAGGCCACGGCATGCGTGATCGACGGATTGGAGCGGGTGGCGGGCTACACGGCGCGGCCGACCGGTGTCGGGCGTACGGTCACCATCGTCACCACCGAACCCCGGCGAGGGATCACCGTCGTCCTCGGCAGCGACACCGTGTCCTTCGCCTATGGGGAACCGGTGGCCGACCCCGACGTGATCCTCCCGGCGGAGGCCTGCATCCGTCTCGTCTACGGACGGCTCGACCCCGAGCACGCCGGCGGTGTGGAGGAGAGCCCCGTGGTGGACGAGCTCCGGCGGGTGTTCCCGGGGTCCTAACCCCTGGCCTCAGGCCCGGCCCGGCGGGAGGGTTGCACCGGCGACGAGCTCGTCGGAGCGGACGTCGGCGGCCAGCAGGAGCTCGACGTCCGCAGCGGGCACCGGCCGCGAGAAGAAGTAGCCCTGGCCGTGGTCGCACCCCTGCGCGCGCAGGCCGTCGATCTGCGCGGACTGTTCGATCCCCTCGGCCAGGGTGACGAGGCCGAGGGTGTGGCCCAACTCGACGAGCGTGTGGATGAGCGCGGCGGCGTCGGGTGACCCGGTCATCTCCGACACGAAGGTGCGGTCGATCTTGAGCACGTCGACCGGGAACTGCCGAAGGTAGGCCAGCGACGAGTAGCCAGTGCCGAAGTCGTCGATGGCGATGCGCACCCCGAGCTCCTTCAGGCTCGTCAGACGGCCGACGGTGGCGTGGGCGTCCTTCATGAGAACCGTCTCGGTGATCTCGACGATGAGATCGTCCGGATCGAGTCCGTGCCGGTCCAGGGCGGACCGGACGTCGTGGACGAGCGAGTCGGACTCGAGCTGGCGCATCGACACGTTGATCGACATCGACAGCCGGCGCCCGAGCGCGCGCCAACGCGCCAGCTGCGCACACGACTCGTCGAGAACCCAGCGGCCGACGTCGACGATCTGGCCGCTGTCCTCGAGCACCGGGATGAACCGGTCCGGCGTCATCAGGCCCTTGGTGGGGTGGTTCCAGCGGATCAGGGCTTCGACGCCGTCGATGCGGAGGTCGGTCAGGTCGACGATGGGCTGGTAGAGGAGTGTGAACTGGCCGGCGGTCAGGCCCGCGTCGAGCTCGGTCCGGAGGGCGAGCCGGTCGTTGGCGGCCAGCTGCATCGCCGCCTCGAAGACGACCGCCTGGTCGCGACCGGCGCCCTTGGCCCGGTACAGCGCGATGTCTGCGTCGCGCAGCAGGTCCTGTGCCGAGGTGCGGTCGCCGACCGCGATCCCCACGCTGGCCGACACCGTGAGGGGGACGGACTCGAACCCCTCGACGTAGAACGCCGGTCGGAGGGCCTGGCGGATCCGGTCGGCGATGGCCTCGGGACCGTCCTGCAACGAGACTCCCTCGGCCAGGACGACGAATTCGTCGCCGCCGAGGCGTCCCACGGTGTCGCTGGTGCGGACCAGGCCGACGAGCCGGCCGGCGACGGCCTGGAGGAGTCGGTCGCCCGCCCCGTGGCCGAGTGAGTCGTTGGTGTCCTTGAAATTGTCGAGGTCGACGAAGAACGCCGCCACGGGCTCGCCCGTGCGCCTGGCACGGATCAGCATCTGGTCGGCCCGGTCGAGGATGAGCTGGCGGTTGGCCAGACCGGTGAGCGGGTCGTGCAGGGCGCGGTGGGACAGGAGCTCCTCGAACTTCTTCCGCTCGGTGATGTCACGGACGTTCGTGACGTACCCGCCCACCGAGATCCGGTCGAGCTGGTTGGAGATGACCGCCTCGACGTCGCGGCGGGTGCCGTCCCGCCGGACCATCCGGAATTCGAGGACCGCCGTGTCCGACGACGCCTGGAACTCCTCACCGAGTTGCAGTCGCAGGTAGTCCTGGTCGTCCGGGTGGACGAAGTCGGTCGCCCTGCGGCCGACCAGGGCAAGCGGTCGGTAGCCGAGCAGCTGTTCGACGGCGGGGGACAGGTAGCGGAAGAAGCCCTCGTCGTCGATGATCATGGTCACGTCCGAGGAGTTCTGGATCAGTGACCGGAAGCGGTCCTCGCTGAGCCGGACGGCACCCTCGGCCGCCTCCTTCTGCTCCATCGTGGCACCGGCCATGCGGATGACGAAGATCAGGACGAAGGCACCCATCGTGGACAGCGCCGTCGACTGCCCCACGGTCAGCTCCGACGGCAGCAGCCCGACCCAGATCCCCAGTTCGCCGACGGCCATGCCGACCAGGCTCCACACGGTCACGGACATCCACGAACGGGACCCGCACTTGGCGATGACCTCGAGGGCGATGAATGCGTACGCGCCCCACAGGACCGGTCCCCAACCGGTCAGGAAGATGACAGCGGACACAGCCGCCACCTGCACCGCCACGCGGAAGTTGAGTGACAGGGCATCCGGCCGCCGATCGTAGATCCGGTCCACCGCGATGTTGCACGCGGGTACGGCCAGGAAGACGCCGAGCCACAGCCACGCGGACTCGTGGGTGATGAAGCTGAAGTGCATCAGCAGCAGGATGGCCCCGAAGGCCAGGGGCCCCATCAGATAGCCGAGCAGGGCGGGGTCGATCATGGCCCGCGAGGCACCGGCCTGCTGTGGTCCCGTTCCCAGGATGTCGTCGCCCACGGGTCGGGCGCTCGCCTGATCTGCCATGTCCCCCTCGCCGGATCGCCGCCTCACCGTCGGCCCTGGTGCATCGACGCGATCCGCGGACAACTTGAGTCGTCTCCCGGTTGCAGGACAGTGCCCGGCGCAGCGCCGGATCGTGTGGCGGCAGGTCAGACGGGACGTCGGTGCACGAGCCCGCGCACGTAGGCGGCCTGCCCGACGTGCTGGAGGTCGTCGGCGATGACGCTGACGAGCCGGACCCGTGCGGTCACGGGGGGGTCCCACCGGGTGTCGACCACCCGGTCGAGGTCGGCCTCGGTCAGCGTGCCGAGGTACGAGAGTGTGGCGGCGTGGACGTCCTCGAAGTAGTCGAGGAGTGGTCGTGCCTCGGCCACCACCAGGGCCACCTGCTGCGGATCGTGGCCGTAGCCGGTGTCGGACGGGTCGAGTGGCAGGGCGAGTCGCTCGGCCCACCCGCCGTCCAACCACCGCTGGCCGACCCCGGCGAGGTTGGCGACGTGATCGTCCTGGATCCTCGTGAGGTGCCAGGCCAGCCAGGCGATGGAGTTGGACTCCGCATCGGGGCGGAAGGCCAGCTCCTCGGCCGACAGACCGTTGACGGCGGGGTGGACACCGTCGCGGATGCGCTCGAATGCGTCGGTCAGTAGCTCGGTGCTGGACATGGCGTCCTCCTCAGGGGTGGCGTGCGCTCGACCCAGCATGGCCTGCCGGGACGACGCCGGCACGCCCGGTGTGGCACCGCTGCACGTTGGGTAGGTCGGAGCGCGCGCAGTGGCGGTCGCCCGGCAGGCAGCCGGATGGCGAGGGAGGAACGGAACGTGGCGGATACCTGTACCCACCTGGACGCGGTGGCCGACGTGACCCCGTCGGCACCCTCCCACCCGTGACCGGACCCCCGAGCGGGGGGTGACCTCGGGCGGAACCGTCAGCCGTTTAGCGTTCGGGACGATCGCTGCGTAGCGTCGGGTGCGACGTAGCCGTGCGCGGCCGGTTGACAGGTCGGGCGGAGCCCAGACGAAAGGTGGACGATGCGGCAGTTCGGACGGTTGGCGGCGGCGGTGGCGGTGGCGGTGCTCGGTCTGACGGGTGTCGTCGTGACTGCTACGCCGGCAGCGGCAGCCTCAGCACCGAGCGCCTACCCTTGGGAAGTCCACACGACCGCCGACGTCGGCACCACCGCCGACAATTCGCTGGGAGCGGTGTCGTGCGTGCCCGGCGGGTACTGCACGGCCGTCGGCCACACCAATGCCGGCAAGGTCGACCAGACACTGGCCGAGCTCTGGAACGGCACCGGCTGGACGATCGTGCCCAGTCAGAACATGTCGCCGACGAGAGACAACGACCTGTATGGCGACTCGTGCGTCACCGCGACCTTCTGTGTTGCCGTCGGGGCGGGTGGCGTCGGGCCGGCGACCCAGACACTGGCCGAGCTCTGGAACGGCACCGGCTGGACGATCGTGCCGAGCCCCGACACCAACACGGTCCAGCCGCAGTCGCTGTACGGGGTGTCGTGCACGTCCGTCACCTTCTGCGTGGCCGTGGGCTCGTCGCAGTCGGTCGCTGGCCCGACGGACACGCTGGCCGAACTCTGGAACGGCACGGTGTGGTCGATCGTGCCGAGCCCCGACAAGGGCACGGGCGGCTTCTCGGAGCTGAACGGCGTGTCGTGCCTGTCGACGACGTGGTGCACGGCGGTCGGCGACTACTTCAACGGGACGGTCAGCCAGACACTGGCCGAGGCGTGGAACGGCACGACGTGGTCGGTCGTTTCCAGCTCGAGCCCGTCCACCACGGTGACCAGCGTCTTCACCTCGGTGTCGTGCCTGTCGCCGGCAGGCTGCACCGCGGTCGGCTATTCGGCGGCGAACTCCGGCTACCAGAACCTTGCGCAGGAGTGGAACGGGACCTCCTGGGCACCGCTGTCGATACCGGAAACCGGACCGGACGACGACGACCTCCTGGAGGCGGTGTCCTGCGGGTCGCCGACGTCGTGCACGGCGGTCGGCTCGTCCTCGCCCGACGGGTCCGCCTACGCGAACCTCGTCGAGCAGTGGGACAACGGCATCTGGTCCATCATCTCGACGCCCCCGCCGTCGTCGGCCACGAACGACGGTGAGCTGCTGGGCGTCTCGTGCACCGGGGTGTGGGCGTGCACCACGGTGGGGGACACACCGGACGACACCCCGATCCAGACCGAGTCACTCGCCGTGGAGCCGGGCTACTGGGAGGCGGCGAGTGACGGTGGCATCTTCTCCTTCGGCTCGTCGGTCTTCTACGGCTCCATGGGTGGCTCACCGCTCGCAGCACCGATCGTGGGCTTCGCCCCGACCCCGGACCGCCGTGGCTACTGGGAGGTCGCGAGCGACGGCGGCATCTTCGCCTTCGGCGACGCCACCTTCTACGGCTCCATGGGTGGCAAGTCATTGAACGAGCCGATCGTGGCGATCACCTCGACGCCGGACGGCAGGGGCTACTGGGAGGTCGCGAGCGACGGCGGCATCTTCGCCTTCGGCGACGCCACCTTCTACGACTCCATGGGTGGCAAGCCATTGAACGAGCCGATCGTGGCGATCACCTCGACGCCGGACGGCAGGGGCTACTGGGAGGTCGCGAGCGACGGCGGCATCTTCGCCTTCGGCGACGCGC
>Ga0182014_10000346_pt1 | contig 59690 bp, 46 predicted proteins | sample 612S2DmetaG_FD_120489 | JGI IMG/M metagenome (GOLD analysis project Ga0182014, IMG submission 120489) | Permafrost microbial communities from Stordalen Mire, Sweden - 612S2D metaG | ecosystem: Environmental > Terrestrial > Soil > Wetlands > Permafrost | place: Sweden: Stordalen | collected... | reverse complement strand
CGATTGCTAAACCGTTATACGGGCTAACACCTGTATCGAGGGTTCGAATCCCTCCCTCTCCGCCAGATTCTTCAAATGAAAGCACTTCCGAATCTCCTCCACTCCGCTTTCTAGATCGAAATTCCCCGCTGTAGAGAACAACCAGAGAACAAAATGTCGAACCTGTGTCCACAATCCCGCTTCACTGCACTACCCGATCCGGATCAACGTCCGTCAGATGAGCCGACGATTTGATCCCTGCCACGTGACTTGAGAGCTTTTGCATCGCGAGAACTGCATCTTGTGAAGTCGTCTTGATGTAGCACCGCTGCGTGACCGCCACGTTGGAGTGCCGCAGGATTGCTTGAATCACTGAATCATCCACTCCCAGCCGATTCAGGTTCGATGCCAGCCCGCGCCGGAAGCCGTGCCACCCCCCAGAGCCCGCCGGTGCCCGTCGCCCAATGAGAGGTGGGCGATTAGCGCCGAGGCGAGGTTGGTGGCGAAGCCGGCGTAGGCCCACTCCCTGATCCGCGCCCGGCACCAGTTCGCCACAGCGGTCAGTCGGTTGAGATTCGCAGATCAGTTTTTTCGAGTGGAGATCACAGATGCTGTGTAGCGGTCGCCACGCAATAAAGAGAGGCTATATTCGATGGCCACATTTTGCGTGCCCCTTTCACAGCTCCTGTTCGCTCCGAGCACGACGGTCGTGCTCCGAGACTGTCTCCATACTCCACCCGAACGGCAGAGGATCAAAACCTACCCGTAGAAATGGGTGGCAAAGTTGTATGTGTACAGTACTCGAGCGAACCGTCGAGGCGCTGAGTTGTCGTGGGCTACAAAAGATTGGGAGAAAACGGACCGCTGTGCCATGCTCATGAACCCGGGCTGAAAGTGTTGCGCTTCGTCTTTAAATCCTATGCACAGCAGCACTTGCAGAGATGGTTGTCACCCTAAAGGGTGACCGCTGTCACTGCGATAATTGTTGACGCCCTGCATGCTGAAACCGGATCGCAGGGCCGCGGGATATCGGATGCGATCTTGGATCTTTCACCTTTTAGGTATGCGTTGTTCCCATATGCCAAACGAAATAAGCGAAAATAGAATGTCCTGTTACGCAATCGGGGTGGACATAGGGGCCACAAATACAAAATTGGTCCTTGTAAGCGAGGATGGAAAGATTCATCTGCATGACACCTTCCTTACTCCAAAAGGATCGCAGGCAGAGAATATTGTAGACACTATCATAAAAGAGACACGCGCCTTTTATGATCGCGCCCTCAGCGCAGGTTTCGACATAAAAGGGGTAGGGTTTGCGGTGCCTCAATTCTCCGAAGGCAAAGACTTTATACAACGGCAAACGAACAACATGCGCAGCCTCGAAGGTTTCCCGTTGTATCCCCCCCTTCGTGACGCTTTTGGGCCGTCGATCACAATAATAAATGACCTTAGTGCGGCCGGGATTGCCGAATTTCGATTTGGCTGTGGGCGTAACCACGAGCGCATGCTGCTCATGGCTATAGGAACGGGAGTGTGCATTAGCTTCGTCACACGAGAGTACGGCCTTTTGCGTTACTCATGGGATGGCTCAGGTGATACGGGGATGATCATTGTCGATCCAAATGGTAACGTTGAGTGCTCCTGCGGCGGTCGGGGCTGTCTGGAGCCGTTGGTTTCAGGCCCAGGGATCAGACGCCGCGCCCTGCTTGAGATTGAACGAGGTAAATCCACGCTTCTCGCCAAGATCAAAACTGAAAAAGGCGATCTCGAAGCGCGCGATGTTGCCGAAGCGGCGTCTGGCGGTGACGTTGTCGCCAAAGACATCATGGACCAGGTTGGCTTTTATCTTGGCGTCGCTCTCACCTCTTATCTCCATATTTTTCGTCCTGATGTGATCGTGCTTGCGGGAGGAGTCGCTCAAGGTGGTTCCCTCTTGATCGAGCCTATTCGCAAAGCCATGAATCGCCTGGCTAGCCCTTGGTATCTTGAACACTTTCATGGCATTGAACTTTCATCCCTTGGCACAGAAGGGCAGGCTATCGGAGCTGCCAGTTTGATATTATCGCCCGGTTAACCGCGCTGTGTCAGCTTATGAATGCACTGAGCAATCACCTGGAATGAGAGTTTCTCCCACATTCTACGAGAGAAGTACCCTTTCCGTCGCAATAAAGAGTTTTAAATGACCCAGTTGATTTATGAACCTGCGCGCACACCGACGATATATTTTATCGGCGTCACCACCTCAAACTCGTCGATTATGAAGGTATTTCCCGAATGGGCGAAGTATTTGCAACTTGGTGACTGCCAGATAACCGGAATGGATTTCAAATGGCATGACGAGCCTGAACGCTATCGCTGCGCCGTGCGGTTCATCAAGGAAGATCCGCTTTCACTCGGTGCCCTGGTCACTACCCATAAACTTGATCTGCTTACCGCCTGCCGTAATCAGTTTGACATTTTGGATGAATACGCTGAGCTCATGGGGGAAATCAGCAGTATTTCAAAACGGCAGCATAAGTTAGTAGGGCATGCCAAAGACCCGATCAGCTGCGGTCTGTCCTTGGAAGCTTTTCTGCCGGCCAACTATTGGACAGAAACAGGGGCCGAAGTCCTTGTTCTGGGCGCCGGCGGCTCATCCCGGGCCATCACATGGCATCTCATGAGAAAAGCACACGGTACTAATTGCCCTTCCAGAATAATTGTGACCAATCGAACTCTACCGCGTCTTCAACAAATGCAAGATATGCACGCAAAGGTGGGAACCAATATCCCTGTTGAATACCGGCACACTCCCACTCCAGAAATGAGTGACCATATTTGCTGTACGTTGAGGCCCGGCTCACTCGTGATTAACGCAACGGGACTTGGAAAAGATGCTTCAGGATCTCCCCTTACCGGCGCTGCACAATTCCCTGACAACGGCATCGCATGGGACTTTAACTATCGCGGCGACCTGCTGTTCTTAAAGCAGGCTCGAGCACAGGAGACACTGCGAAAACTGAAAGTGGAGGATGGGTGGGTTTATTTTCTTCATGGATGGACGCGCGTGATCGCCGAAGTGTTTCAGATTCACATCCCGACTGCAGGCCCGGTATTCGATGAGTTGTCGCGAATCGCCGCCAGCGCCCGATAAAGAGGAACTTTTAGTCAACGGGAGACAGGCAACAATCGACAGAACACAATACTAATAGATTAACAACCTAAACGCAGTTTGTATGAAATGGAGGACTACGACGAAGAAAATACTTGTTACTCCCAGATCGGTAACACAGAGCGGGCATGCATCGTTGTCGAAGCTTGAGCAGGCTGGGTACATCGTCATTCTATCTCCGGCAGGTAGATTTCCTACGGAAAGTGAACTCATGCAGTTGTTGGCCGATTGTGTTGGCTTTTTGGCTGGCGTCGAACCAGTGACTGCAAAGGTTTTGGAGTCGGCCCACTCTCTGCGCGTAATCAGCCGCAATGGAAGCGGCCTGGATAACATCGATTTGGATGCTGCAAAGAAGTTGAACATCATGGTATGCCGGGCGGACGGCGCTAACGCCCGTGGCGTCGCTGAGCTTACCATGGCCTTGATTCTTTCTTTAACCAGAGCGATTCCCGCTACCGATGCCCGATTAAAGCAAGCCGAGGGGAAGCGAAAGAATGGTATCGAACTACAAGGCCGGACATTAGGTCTGATCGGATGCGGCCGTATCGGACAGGAAGTCGCTCGCCTGGCCTTGGGGTTTGATATGCGCGTATTGGCGTATGACCCTGTGCAAGCCGGATTATTCAGTCCTTCCCTGCTTTTTCGTTATGGTTCCTTCGATGATGTGCTGTCTCAATCGGATATCGTGAGCTTGCATTGCCCTCCATTACCTGACGGGAGACCGCTGGTTTGTGCTGATACGATTCGAACAATGAAAAAAGGGTCTATATCATCAATACGGCCAGGGGGACGTTGTTGCAGGAAGATGATGTTCTGGAAGCCATTAAGCGTGGCCATATCGCTGGCCTGGCTGCGGATGCTTTTCGCACTGAGCCGCCGGAAGAACTCGAGTTGTTTCGCCATGAAAATGTCATTGCCACGCCGCATATTGGTGGATTTACCAGAGAAAGTGTAGATCGGGCAATGGAGTTCGCCGTTGATAATTTACTAACCAGTTTGGAAAATGAGAGATGATCTACGACAGAATCAAACAAGCTAAAAGTCGTGCCGGTAATCGCCATTGACAATGTTCGTCACGCATTGGCGCTGGCAAGACGCGCTGATGGATGGTGGGCTACCCGTGGCAGAAATTACATTTCGGACAGAAGCGGCTGCCCAAGTGATATCAAATCCTGGCAAATGAGCGCCCTGCTTTGCTGATTGGCGCCGGCACAATTCTTACCATTGACAATCCAAACAAGGCCGTGTACTGCGGCGCGCAATTCGGGGTCGCTCCAGGATTGAGCCCCAAGGTTCTTGAAGCCGCATTGAGATTAGGATTCCCCTTTTCATCCGGCATTGTGACTCCTTCGGATATAGAAATCGCACTCGATATGGGTGTCCGTGTTTTAAAATTCTTTCCAGCGGAAGCGGCAGGTGGCCTTAGAATGCTCTCAAGTCTGGCTGCGCCTTATGCGCACACAGGCGTGAAATTCATTCCAACCGGCGGAATCGACGTAAACAATTGTCGCGATTATTTGTCAAAAACATTTGTATTGGCAGTGGGAGGAACATGGATCGCGACAAAAGAAAACATAGCTGCTGGCAATTGGGGAACAATCAAAGGTAATTGTGAAAACCTGACTTCCAGATTTGCCCATGACAAGCATTCGGCGAACGAAGCGTAGTGCCGTCAAAGCGTTTCTATCTTCCAGACAATCGGCGGGCTTTTCATTCTGGTGGCTGGGACAGGCCGGCTTTGCATTTCAAAGTGCGGATACACGGATCTTGATCGATCCTTACTTATCCGATTCTTTAGCTGACAAATATAAAGGGCGTGAATTCCCACACATTCGCATGGCCCCGTCGCCGATTCGAGCGGAAGAGATTCATAAACTGGATTTTGTGTTGTGTACGCATGGCCATTCCGATCATATGGACCCCGGAACGCTGCCGGTATTGGCGAGGAGCAACCGTAACTGTTTGTTTATTGTCCCTCGTTCCGAAAAGAGGACAGCGATGGAGAGGGGAATTCCTTCAATGCAAATCCGGACCATCAATGCTGATGAGTCCCTTCAACTTACTTTCGAGATACAGATTCACGCCATCCCCGCTGCTCATATACACATTGAAACAAATCACAACAATGAGCATCTTTACTTAGGGTATATCATCAAAATCGGTAAAAGCATCATCTACCACAGCGGGGACTGCGTTCCCTATCCAGAATTGGTTCACAATCTTGAAAAGTACAACATCGACATCGCATTTTTGCCTATTAACGGGCGAGATGCATTTAGACAAAGCCGCGGCGTGCCCGGCAATTTCACATTGGAAGAGGCGGTGGCTGTTTGTCGACAATCACATATTCCTACATTGCTGCCGCATCATTTTGGTATGTTTGACTTTAATACAGTTGATCCGACGGAAATTCGGCAAAGACTAAGTAGCATGGGCACCAAGGTGAATTGCATATTGCCAGAACTGAATATGGAATATTCAGTGTGCGATGAATAGAGAATTTGGTCGCCTGTTTCGTCTTTTGCCAGAGGAATAGCGAAAGGCCGGAATTCCATAGAGAAGGCAGCGACGATCGACATCCGGCGAAATGTCTGTCGATTGCGCATCTAGAGCGCGAGAACATCGATCCAGCGTCGTGTACGATGGCTCTCTAACTCAGCCTTGAAAATCGTGAGTCGCCGCAAACCATCGGCGAGAAGCAATTCCTTGTCGTTCCACCGGCCATCGCCGCGTGGCGAACTACGGCGATGGCGTCATTTTTCACAGGCTACATATGAACTCTCTTGAGCGTGTAAGAACAGTTTTAGCGGGCGGAATCCCAGATCGTGTGCCCGTCACCCTGCCCAACTTCCTGATGGCCGCGCGCGAAGCGGGCATCCGCATGGAAGATTACCGGATTGACCCTGAAGTCATTGCCCGCGTCCATCTGCAGGCGCTGGAGAAATACCAGCACGACTGCATTATGGTGGATACGGACACCACCATGCTCGCCGAGGCCCTAGGTGCCGTGTCGAAATGTGCTCCCAACGAACCCGGCCACATCGAGGCGCCGGCTATCCGCAGTCTCGACGAAGTTGACCGCTTGAAGGTAATAAATCCCGAGACGGATGGTCGCATTCCTGCTTTGCTCGAAGCTGTCCGGCTGATGTCCAAACAAGTGGGCGGCGAAATTGCCATCCGCGGCAATGCCGACCAAGCCGCTTTCAGTCTCGCCTGCCTGGTACGAGGCATCGAGGATTTCCTGATGGAGCTCGCCGAGCAGCCGGACAATCCGCGCATCATCCAGCTGCTGGAGATTTGCTACCAAAGCCATCTCGCCGTCCATCGGGCGCTGGCCCAGGCCGGCGCCCACTTCACCTCGCTGGGCGATAGCCTGGGTGGCCCCGACGTCGTTTCCCCCCGCATGTTCGACCGCTTTGCGCGTCCGTACGAGGAACGCCTGGTGAAAGACCTTGCCGTTAATGGGATCTTCGTGGTGATTCACATTTGCGGTGATGCCAGCAAAATCCTCACCATGCTGGCAGAATACGGATCCTGCGGCTTCGAACTCGACTACAAAACCGACGCCGTGAAAGCCAAACAAACCGCCGGGCAGCGCCACGTGCTGTATGGAAACATCGACCCCAGCGGCGTCCTGGCTCGGGGGACGGTCGCGCAGGTGCGGGAAGCAGTCCGCAAGCTCATCTCCGTCTGGAAGCCGAATGGGCGCTTCATCCTCACTGCCGGCTGCGACATGCCAGCGACTACGCCACCTGAAAACGTTCACGCTCTTGTTGCAATGGCAAAGGAGTGCGGAGTCTACGACTAGCCAAGGCATGATGCGGCGCGATAGGGGTCTTTCCGCCCTGCTCACGGTCACGATGCCGGCTATGAAAACGACGATTGAAGCGTGGTCTGGGGTTAATTCAGAAATATGTTCGTGGCAAAGCAGTGCGTGAAACAGCCATAAACTCGCCTCATCCGTTAAGTCGGTAGGGGGCGAACGCCATCATCTTGGCGTATATACATTGGAATTCGGGGTCGGCAGCGAGTTCGACAGGCCGCGACAACGCCGAGATCTTCCGCAACCGCGCCTGACGCGTGGCGGGCGTAAGTAGCAGTGTGCGCGCGCCGCGCAGCGCGCTGTTACCCACCGGTTCCACCGCCAAGTCCTCGGGCAGCAGTCCAATCGCGCGTGCACTTGACTGCCGGATGTAATTGCCGAACGCGCTCGCTAGGCAGAGTTTTTCGACGCCGACGCCGGCGAGCATGCGCAGACCCGCCGCCATCGCGCCTTTGGCCAGTTGCGACTCGGGAATGTCGCTCTGCGACAGGGGGATGCCCTCGACTAGCGACAAGCGCTTGTCACATGAGCGGCGTCCCGTCACTTGACTAGCTTCGCGCAGCCGGACAAACGCTTACGGTAATCGTTTACGTAGACAGGTTGCCTTGTGACATGCGTGGGTGCTAGGGTGTCAACGAACCTCTTAAATGATGGTATCGCCTCCTACTCCAAAGGCAGCATCTGAATCTGCGCCGCGAGTGCCTGGTCACGAGTAAGAAAGCTGCCGTGAGCCGAAACGATCTGGGGCAAGGAGGTAAGGGGAGAAAAAATGCCAGCCGGTATCAGAGACGTCGCAGAGAAAGCGGGCGTTTCGGTCGCCACGGTGTCGCATGTTTTGAACCGGACCCGCTACGTTGCTCCACAAACCGAGCAACGCGTTCTACTCGCCATTCGGAAGCTGAAGTACTACAAAAATGTTCATGCCGGCAGCCTGGCGCGTGGTAGCAGCGAATTCTTCGGGCTGATAATTTCCGATATAGAAAACCCCTTTTTCCCAACGATTATCAAGAGCTTTGAGGCGGAGGCAGTGAGACATCGGTTTGACGTACTCCTCTGCGCTACGAACTATGATCCCGACCGCACGCAGCTGGCCGTGCAGAAGATGATTGAGAACAGGGTACGCGGCGTGGCCGTCATGACGGTATCGGTGGATCCGGCCATCGCGCGCGAACTCAAAAAAAGTCAGATCCCGGTTGTCCTCCTGGAGTTGGGGCTGGTTGAGAGCTACATCAGCAACATTCACATAAACTACGCGCAGGGCTCGTCCCAAGCCATCGCATACCTTTACAAACTCGGCCACCGGGAATTTGCTTTCATCTCCGGACCCCGGGAACGCCCGTCTTCTCTCATGTACGAACAGGTATTTGCGGAAGCGCTCCAGCAACTGGGCTTGCCCACGCATCAGAATGTCGTGGGCAACAATAAGGTGGAAGGAGGAATCGCGGCTGTCCGGACACTTCTCGCCCAGCCCCACTTCCCCACCGCTATCTTCTGCAGCAACGACATGACCGCGGTCGGAGCGGTGGTGGCGCTGCAGGAGGCCGGCTTGCGCGTGCCGGAGGATGTGTCCGTGGTCGGGACTGACGACATCGAATTTTCCAGTCTCGCCCGTCCCTCTCTTACCACGATCCGTATTCCACGCGGGCAACTCGGCAAATTGGCGTTCGAAGTGCTCGACAAAATGCTCCATTCAAGCCGGCGCCTGGGCCGAGAGCAGGTTTTGGACACTGAGTTGGTGGTGAGGCAGTCGACCTCATCCGCTCCGATCCGCGCCGGAGAAAAAACCATTACGTCGTCAACCGAATAGCTGGCGCGCCAATTGAATCGCATCCCGGGACAGAAGCACAACTATGTCAGCTTTTCCACCTGTAACTGGCCTTGCTCAATGAGTTGGGCCAGCGACTCGCAGACACCTTCCATCGGGCTGTAACGTGGTTGATAGTCAAGCAGCTTTTGGGCCTTGGAAATGCTGCAATTCGAGCTATGCGCCAAGTGGTCCCACGTCTCCTGCGCTTCTTCGGCAGAGACCGTGGCTCGATACTCTTCCCAAGGGACAAATCGCAGGCGCGCGGGTTGGCCAAACCACGCAGCCAAGGATCCCGCAAAACACCGCACCGTCATCGCCGCTGCGGAAACCACATGGAAGCTTTCGCCCACCGAGGCATTCCGGTTGGCCATCGCCTTCATGAAGGCTTGCGCCACATCGTCCGCGTGAACGTGATGCAACGTCTCCAGCCCCTGGTGTGGCATCAGCAATTCTTCTCCCCGGGCGAGTTTGCCGTACACTTCAAGGCTGCAATTACCCAAAGGACCCACCGGCACCCAGCCCGGTCCCACGATGTGACCGGGTAGGATGGAGGTTGCTGGGAAACCGCGGAGCTGGGCCTCTTCTATGAGATAGGCTTCGAGTTGCGCTTTCCTGATGCCATACTCGCCAAAAGGACGCCGCGGCAAGTCTTCCGTCATGGGGACGGTAACAGGATAACCGTGGACCCAGATCGTCCCGCAACTGATGAAATGGCGTACCTTCCCGCGCAAGGCCTCCACCAGTTGCCGGGCGGCGGCAGCATCAAAACAGATCATGTCAATGACAATGTCAGGCTTGAGCCGACTCACGTTCGAACCGAATGTACCGGCGGCATCCTCCGCCTCGCGGTCCATCATGACCTGCTGCACTTTTTTCCATGCTGGATCGGGCAGGTAGGGCTTGGCTTTTCCTCGGTGGACGCAAACGACCTCGTAGCCCTCGTGTATCAGTCGTGGAATGAGAAACGTCCCTACATGACCCGTTCCACCAATCACCACAACGCGCACCTATGTACCCCCGCTTAATCCGGAATTTTCCATTTTGCAAGGCGGATTATCTGGCGGTCCAGCCGCCATCGATCAGGATGGTGTGCCCGGTAATCAGCGACGCGGCTGGCGAGGCGAGGAAGACAACGGCACCCGCAACGTCCATCGGCTCGCCGATTCGGTGTAAGCCCGCGATGCGCTCGATGACGTCGGCGCGGAAGGCTGGGTCGGCCAGGGCGGGCTCGGTACCCGGCGTGCGAACGAACGTGGGAGCAACCGCATTCACTCTGATGTTGTACTTACCCCACTCGACGGCAAGACATTTGGTCAAGTGCGCTATGGCAGCCTTGGTCATGCAATAGATCGATTCCGTCGGGATCGCAACAAAGCCGGCTTGGGAACTCATGTTCACGATGCATCCCCGCTGCTGGCGAATCATCACGCGTGCGGCCGCCTGGCTGGCAAAGAATGTCCCTTTCAAATTCACAGCGAGAGTCAAGTCAAAATCTTCCACGGGCACGTTTTCCGCAGCGTTTTCCGGACCCATACCGGCATTGTTGACGAGGATGTCGAGGCGGCCGAAGTGCGCGACTGTGTCATCGACCGCCCGGGAAACCTCATCAAACCGGATCATGTCTGCAATGGCAAAGCGCGGCGGCCTAACACCCCAATCTCTTTTGACAGCTCGCTTCCGGTGGTCACATCCCGCAAACCGAGCGCCACATCGGCACCAGCGTGGGCAAGAGCCAGCGCAATCGCACGGCCCAAGCCGCGAGCCGCGCCGGTCACTAATGCGACATCGCCTCTCAAGTCAAATCGCGGAAAATCATTCGCCATGGCAAAACTCGCTCGAACCTGTCGTCCCCCGACAAGGTTCTGATACACCTCATCTCTTTCCTCAAATGCAAGCAGGAGGCTCCGAAGAGCCTCCTGAATGGTTTTGCTGACTGCTCTCTCCTTTGCGCACTAGAAGAGAAGCTTCAGTGAGAGCTGCCCGATGCGCGCCTGCTGAGTTGATTGCGCGTCGCCGAAACCGAACTGCGTCGTGGTGCCGGCGCCGCTGATGTTGCCATTCACCGCACTGAACTGCGTATGGTTGAAGAGATTAAAGAACTCCGCACGGAACTCGATCCTGGTTGTCTCGCTCAGCCGGATATCTTTCAGCAGCGCCATATCCCAGTTGTTCTGGCCAGGTCCGTGAAAGAAGCGCCGCGGGCTTCCGAGTGTTCCAATCGGTTCCGGAACAAACTGCGATGCGTCAAAGAAGGACGCAGTGGCGCTGCTACGAGGGTTATGCCGATGAATCGAAGTACCGGTAAACAGCGGAGTGTCCATGCCGATCGGCAAGGGGCCGGAATTCGCGGTACCCAGCAAGGAATTGTCGTCCGTCTCATACAGTGTGACAGGAAGACCGGTGGCAAATCGCGTAATGCCGCTTAGCTGCCAGCCCGCGGTCAGCCGTTTCGGGCCTCCGAGTTTTTCAAAAGGCAGGTTATAAGCATAACTCAAAACGAAGTTGTGAGTCTGATCAAAAGCCGAAAGCGCCCGGCTCAACCTGTGGTTGAACGGGTTTACCTGCTCGCCATACGCGGACGAGTCGTCCAGTGATTTGCTAAACGTGTAACCCGCCAAGAAAGTGAATGACTTCGCCGTGTGCCGCACATTTACCTGCAACGAATTGTAGGCGGATACACCGTTGGTGATGAAATAGCCGTCGCTGGTGAAGTTCATCGTTGCGGTGGCAAGGTTCGGAACCAGACCGGTACGGGTACCGACCACTTCATTGCACGTGCCCGAACCGGACGCACATGGGGCAGTGGTAACGATACCTGCGGCTACGGCTGCGGCTGGAGCAGCCACTCCAGCGGGCAATAGGTAGTTATTGTTCTCGCCGTTAGGACCACACCCATACTGCTGCAGAGCGAGACAGATCGCCGGACTTCCGGGATTGGCTTCCTGATCAGAAAGTAGCCGATGCGCTTGCGTTCCCACATAACTTAACGTTAAGAGAGTGGACGAGGCGAATTGCCGCTGAATGGAAAGCTCATACTCCTCGGCGTAAGGTAACCGGTTCTTGTGGTAGAAGCCTGGTGACGCTCCGATCGGAAGAAATCCCCTCGCTGCGAAATCGAGGTCTTGCGGTACCGGAAGCTGGATGGGGAACGGGGACACTGAAGTAGCACCGCTCGGGCGACTTACAAAAGGATTCGCAAAGGTCGGGGTGCTGGGGGCGTAATAGTCCCCGTAGGGAGCGTCTCCAATCTCGTTGAAGTCAGTTGCACCTTCAAAGGACGTGTAGAACAATCCATAACCCGCGCGAATGCTGGTTTGTCCGGCTCCAGTCAGCTTGCCGAGCCATCCATCGCCACCGCTTGGGGAGTATGCGAGGCCGAGCCGCGGGGCAAAATTGTTATAGCGTATCGGCGCCAATGTCTTAGGGATGCCAGGGTCGCCGGGAAACACCCATCCGACCGGCGAGTTCGGAAGCACCTTGGATTGCAGGCCGGGAACGATGGTCTCGATTTCGTTATGCTGCTCGTACCAGGGAGTGGCGAATTCCCAGCGCAACCCGTAGTTCAAGGTCAAGTTGGAAGTGGTCCGCCAGCTGTCCTGTCCGTAGAGACCCATGTACCGGTTGCGGCCGTTGGATGCAGGGGTCTGTCCCTGGTTGTAACCGGACGGCGCTCCCAGCAGGAAATCCGCGATGTCAACCCCCGTCTCGCTGCCGGTATTAAATTGGAAATTGCCGTTCTCAATGTTGATGAGGGCTTCCTGAAGTTGAGTGTAATGATAGGTGCCCCCGAACGACAGAGTATGCTTGCCGACCACTTTGCGGTAGTTATCCAGCCACTGGAACGTATTCTCGGTCAGTCCAAAGACACGGCTCAGAACCCCCAGATCGAAGTTGTTGAAATCGAGCTCCGGAACACCTTGAATGCTGGGATCGAGCGGGGTGATGCCGGTGAAGCCGAGCGAGGCTAACGTAACTCCGGTCCCTCCCGAGGGGGTAGTTACATTCTTGCTGCGAACAAACTGGAAGCGGAACTCGTTGACCGACGAGTTGCCGAAGGCTTTGGTATCACCTAAGTTGATGACCTGCGATCGGCCCTTGGACAGCGAACCAAAGCCGGGCACCGAGGAAGCCACGGTATACGGGTTCTGCAAATTGTATTGATCAAAAAAATAGTAGGCGGAGAGCATGCCGAAGTGCGAGTTGGCGTCCACGCGGCCGCTGGTCTTATCGTCGCGCAGCCGGGTAGAAAATGCTGAAGTGCTGAAAGACCCGCTCTCGCTGGAGGGAATGTATTTCAGCAAATTTGTCGCGATCGGCGAAATAGCCGTAGTGGGAATCTGAGCGTTTGGGAAAACGCAGCCCGTGATGGGATCCGTAGTGGTACAGCCCGGATTGCCATTCGTTGGAGCGTAGTAGTAAAGCTCTCCCGAGTTTATTTGCTGCCCCCCCAGTTCGGCAGAAAGCGTGCTGGCCCAACTGCCCGCGGTCGTACTGTCTCCGACACTATTGACGTGCTTAGTCATCTGGCTGCTAACTGCCGAAAAGTCGCCGCCAAGTTCCTCGGGCGTGGGGACCGAAAAAGATGAACTTACCCCTTGCACAACCCGGTTTCCCTGATAATCCCCGAAGAAGAATATCTTGTCGCGTTTAATGGGCCCGCCAAAGGTGCCCCCAAATTGATTCTGATGGTACGCTCCCCGCGTCGGAACAAAATAATCGCGTCCATCCAGGTTCGTATTGCGGAGAAATTCGAACAAATCGCCGTGATACCCGTTGGTTCCCGATTTCGTGATGACGTTGATCTGACCGCCACTGTAGTTGCCGTATTCGGCGTCGAAGTTGTTGGTGATGATGCGAAACTCCGCGATCGAGTCCAGGTTGGGAATGACCGCCGTACCGCCGAAACCGGATTCCTGCACCGTCGCTCCATTGAGAAGGAATCCGTTGTTCGCCTCCCTCATGCCGTTTACCGAGAGATTTCCTGCGTTCAGGTCACCCGACACCGGGGTCACAGCGAATCCCGCGGCTATGAAATTCGACCCGGTGTTAGCCGTCCCACCCCCGCCTCCGCCAATTCCCGAGGAAGCCGAGCCGACGCCCGGTTGCAACGACAGCAAATCGGTGTAGCTCCGCGATACCAGCGGCACGCCCGTCATCTCCTGCGAACTGATCACCTCACCCAACTGCGTGGTGGAGGTTTCCACGTGCACCGAAGTGCTTGTTACCGTCACTGCCTCCTTGACGTCACCCACATTCAGGACGACATCAACCGTTAACGCGGAGTTCACGTCCAGCAACAGTCCGGTCTCGCGGAAGGGCCTGAATCCAGATTGCTGCACGCTGATGTCGTAATGGCCCAGCGATAACGACGGGAAGGTGAAGAAACCTTGTTGGTTCGTGTGCAGGGTTTGGGCGATACCGGTCTCGACGTTAGTGGCCGTGACAGCCGCTCCCACAATCGCCGCACCGCTTGAATCCGTCACGGTGCCGGAAATGCTCGCCGTCACCGAACCCAGGGCGGTTCCGCAGAGTAGAAGCAGGATCGCGAACAACGGCGCCAACCACGTCATCATGCTCCCGCGTCGGGAGAATGGAACTCGTCTTCTACCATCCATTACACGCTCAGCATGACGGCTGCTCTGAATTTGCGTTGCTGTGACAACGATGGTGCCCAACGAGCGCCCATCCCCAATCTGCCGTGATTCCATTTTATTTCTCCTCGCGCGTAAAATTTATTAAAACGTTTAAAGACTAATAAAAACTCGGGAATCCGAAATGTCAAGTTTTAAGTGGGTGCGCGAATCGCGCAGTGACGCACATCACATTAACATGGTCAAAAAGGAATTCCGGCGTCTTCCGCTGACTATCAATGCATGCGTACGCTCTCTTCACAGAACCCTCACCAATTTCGAATACGACACTCGTTCACTCGGAGGATGCCGTCGTCTGTTTGACCAGCGGAACCACAGCCGAATCAATCCACGCATCGTTCTCTCCACCCGGCACATCCACAAACAGCCACCACCGCTCCACATGCTCCACGACTTCCCCCGGTTTCAATTCGACCAGAGGCCCCAGCGTTTCCAACTCGATGAAGTCAGGGTTGGTGAACACTTCGAAATTGCAGCCGAAATCGGGATACTGCGCGCCACCGATGACCGCCGCGCGTTCAATGAAGAGATAACCTTCCCGGAAATAAGCTCCCCAGCCGGCCGAGTTGTATATGCCGCCCATCTGCTCTTGGAATCGGCCTTGGGGATTCGCAAGATGCCGAAACTGGATATAGCCCGTGCCGAGTACCCAGCGAGGGTCGGCAAAGTCCGTGTAGGACCAGACGCCTTTATGGTGGCCACCGCTTGTGGACAGAACTCAGAACCTCCGGTCTTCCCCGCGTCTTCCTTGACTTCATGGAGCAGGTTCTCGCCGTTGCGAAATCCATAGAACAGGATCCGCGGACCGACATCAGCGGTTACGACCAACTCGACCACGCCGTTGAACAACCTGTACGCGTTGTCCCAGCCCCGGTATGAGATACGCTCGAGCATGATTGCTTTCTCCTTGCCGAGCACTTCGCAATAGCGAAAATTCTGGTGCGTGCGTCGAAGAGAATCGCCTGGAGTAGCCGCAACATACACCGTCAAGTTTTCATTGACGGCACAGTGTAGCGCATGTTACGAAATAAGTAAACGGTTACGGTAACCGTTTGCCTTTTTGATCCCAAAGCCATACCATCTGCTGGCAGGAGGTCAGCGCAAAGAATGAAGACGAATCGGTTGCTCGAAGATATTTTGCACCAGCCGGAGTCCCTGCAGCGGATGGCAGACTATCAATTTGGCGAAGGCCGCGCTGCTTTGAACCGCGCCGCGGACCTGCTGCGAGGCGCCTCCCGCGTGATTCTTAGCGGGATGGGTAGCTCCCTCTGCGCATGTATTCCCCTGGAGCACTACCTCGGCACCCACGGAATCCCCGTCACAACCATAGATACTGGAGAATTGTTGCATTTTCGGCAAAGGGCCTGCCACGGCGCGGTCACCGTCCTGGTTTCTCAGTCTGGCGACACGATCGAGATCGCCAAGTTGCTTCCGCTGCTCAAGGCACAAGGTGCCACGGTAATTGGGGTAACCAACAAACCCGAAGGACGGCTCGCCCGGGAAGCGGACCACATTATGTTCATAGGGAGTCGGCCCGATAAGGGAGTTGCCTTGCAAACCTATGTGTGCACCCTGGCGAGCCTGTTACTACTCGGCGCTGCGGTTGCCAATGAACTCGGCGAGCAATGGCGACGCGACCTTGATCATCTGGCGGAAGCGTTTTCTTCTGCGTTGCAGCGTAGTCTCCCGGAAAGCGAACAGTGGCGTCCCTTCTTCGAGCGAGCTTCCTTAATCTATTTGCTGGCCCGGGGACCCTCGTTCGCATCCGCCCTGGAAGCATCAATTCTTTTCAATGAAGTCACCAAGTTCCCGGCAGTCGCGAAGACCGCAGGCAGTTTCCGGCACGGGCACATAGAGGTTGCCGATCCGGATTTCCGTGGCGTAGTCTTCGCCTCCCAGGAATGCACACGCGAGATCGATCTCGGACTGGCTCGCGATTTGACGTCATTTGGCGGCCAAGTGCGAGTCGTCGCACCCGCCGGAAAAGAGTCTGGCAACGATGACCTCTCGTATTGGCTGACGCCTTCAACTGCAGAGATCCTGGCACCCGTGTTGGAAATCATCCCCTTGCAGGTTGCATCGTATCAGTTGGCGCGTTGGCGAAACGTTCCCCCGGGAGAGTTTCGAAATGTTGGCCCCGTTATACTGACGGAAAATCAATTCAAGCGGGTGCGATGAGTGCTGATACAAGACGGCGCGCCGCTCGGGTGTGCAAGCCTGGGAGTTAATGGTGGGTGGTGGCTCGGGTCACAATCCCCGGAATGGAATCCGCACGACCGCAATGTCGCCGAGAGGTCGCAGGAGAACGAGCAGATTCCGGGTGCGCTGGTCAATCGGAAACAGTTCCTGGAAGGCTTTGATTTCCTTGAAACGCACCGGGACAAATTTCGTGGCTGGCGGACCGCGTCCCTTTGAGGGTTACGAACTGCAAGGCCAGGTGAACATTTGTGATCGTCCACTTTCCGCAAAAGGATGGTAGACCATGAACCTGAAGCGTGTCTTCGACCTCTCGCATACTCTTATGCCCGGCCGCGAGGAATATCGGCTGGAGATCGATACCCGCTTGGTAGACAAGTGGGAGCAATTTTCCAAGTACCCGCGGATCGGCGACAGTTGGTACATCATTTCAGAGGTAACTCTGAACACCCACGTGGGTACCCACATTGAATTTCCCTATCACCATGTCAAGGAAGGTCAGGACGCTGCTACTTTTCCATTGGAACATCTGCTTGGTTCAGCCCTGGTGGTCAACGTGTCGGAATGGGGCGACCGACAGGAGATCACCCTGGACGGCCTGAAACGGATAGCTGGGGGCCGAATTCAACCCGGCGACATCCTGTACTGTTACACCGGTTGCGACCGCTTTTATCGTACCGAGCACCAACACCGCCGGCCATCGTTTTCAACGGAAACCATCAATTGGCTGATCAGCGAGGCAAAGATCAAAATCCTGGGCGTTGACGCTTCCGGAATCGAACTGCGAAACCCGCAGGGGGGGCCTTACCCTGGTCAGCCCAACCACGAAGCGTTGCTGCAAGCCGGGGTTCCGATAATCGAATACATGACCAACCTGGAACCCTTGATCAACCAGCGCTTCCTCACGTTCGTCCTGCCCATGAAGGTGACGGGTGCGGAAGCGTTTCCCGTTCGGGTAATCGCGGTGGAGGATGAATCATGAACTATCACCCTGGAACCGATCCGGAGGTGCCCCGGTTGGACTTGACCGGCGTGGATCAGGTGCGGCTGCTGTCGATGTACCGCCGCATGCTGCAAGCGCGCGAGTTCGAGGAGCAACTCTATTACCTCTTCCTGACCACGGAGATGCCAGGCACGATGCACCAGTCTACCGGGCAAGAGGCGGTCGCCGTGGGTGTAATCGGAGCGCTGAATGACGATGATTGGGTAGCCAGCACCCATCGTGGACATGCTCATTGCATCGCCAAAGGCGTCCCGCTTAACGAGATGATGGCGGAAATGTTCGCGCGCCGCACCGGCAGTTGCAAAGGCATGGGCGGTTCCCTGCACCTTACCGATTTTCGCCGGGGAATGCTGAGCGCATTTGCCATTGTGGGCGCCGGAATCCCGATCGCTGCCGGGGCAGCCCTCTCGGCACGGGTCCGGAAAACTGGCCAGGTCGCCGTCGCCTTCTTCGGAGATGGGGCCATCAACGAAGGACTGTTTCACGAGACCTTGAACATGGCCGCGCTGTGGCGACTGCCCGTGATCTTCGTCTGTGAGAACAACCACTTTGCTCTCTCCCTCACGGTTGAGCAGTCGTCTGCCGTTCCGAATCTCGCTTCTCGAAGCGCGGCGTTCGGCATCCCCGGCGAGAGTGTAGACGGCAACGACGTCGTCGCGGTTTACCGAACCGCGACCAGGCTCGTTGATCAGGCCCGCCGAGGAGATGGCCCTAGCCTCCTCGAGTGTGTTACCTATCGCATCCGCGGGCACTCGCGCTTTGAGCCCTCGCCCTACCGTCGGCCAGAAGAGGTGGAAGCTTGGCGGCTCCGGGACCCCATCCGACGGCTGGAAGACGCGCTGCTGGCCGCCGGTTGGACTTCAGCGACCGAACTCAATCGCATCCAGCTAGAGGTCAAGGCGGAGTTGGAAACTGCCATCGCCTTTGCCCAGGCGAGCGAGCCGGTTCAACCAGACGACTTCCGGAACTATGTCTCGGGTGATGAATCGAATGCGTAGCCTAACGATGGCGGAGGCTATCCGGGAAGCTCTCGCGCAGGAAATGCGGCGCGACCCCGCCATTATCCTGATGGGCGAGGACATTGGCATCTTCGGGGGGGCGTACCACGTTACGGCTGGCCTGCTGGAGGAGTTCGGGCCGGAACGGGTTTGGGACACTCCCATTTCGGAAGCGGGGTTCATGGGCATGGCTATCGGCGCGGCGCTCACTGGCCTGCGACCCGTTGTCGAGTTCCAATACGCTGATTTTCTGTTTTGCGCGATGGACCAGATTGTCAATCAGGCGGCGAAAATACGGTTAATGTCCGGTGGCCAGGCCCGGGTGCCGCTGGTTATCCGCGCGCCGCAGGGGGCGATGGGGAGGGGAGCGCAGCATTCGCAGAGCGTTGAAGCATGGTTCGTCCACACGCCCGGCCTTAAGGTCGTCGTACCCTCAACCCCGTACGACGCGAGGGGCCTGCTGATCACCGCCATCCGCGACCCCGACCCCGTTTTGTTCCTCGAGCACAAGTCGTTGTACGGCACCAGTTCGCCGGGTGGAGGAAAGGTGTCCGCTGACCGGAGCTTCACTCAACTCGGCGGAGACGTCCCTGAGGAGGCTTACAGTCTTCCTTTCGGCTGCGCAGATATCAAGCGCGCCGGAACTGACGCGACCATTGTTGCCACGATGTCGATGGTCCATCGTGCATTCGCCGTGGCGGAACAATTCGCCGGCGAGGGCATCGAACTCGAGGTCGTGGACCCGCGGACTCTGGTTCCCCTGGATCAGAAGACTATTCTGGGCTCGGTCCGAAAAACCCATCGAGCCGTCGTAGTTTCCGAAGAGGTCGCGCGGGCAGGCGTCGCTGCTGAGATCGCAACGTTGATCGGCCACCATGCCTTTGACGACCTGGACGCGCCGGTGGAGCGAGTCGGGGCGGCCGCAACGCCGATCCCGTTTGCGCCTGTGGCGGAGGCCCGAGCCGTTCCCCAGGTTTTTGACATCGCCGATGCTGTGCGGCGCGTTTTGGAGAATTGAAAGGTAGAGTATGGCGGTCAAGATTACGCTTCCCGCGCTCGGTGAATCCATCACGGAGGCCACGCTGCTCCGGTGGCTCAAACGAGCGGGCGACGAAGTCAAACGCGGCGACGAACTGGCCGAAATAGAAACGGGCAAGGCCATCATGTCGATCGAGTGTCCGGCAGACGGAGTTCTGCTCACCCTCCTGGCCGAAGAAGGAAGCGTAGTCGCCACCCGGCAGATACTGGCTGTAATAGGCCAGGTTGGCGAGACATGGGATCTGCCGCGAGCGCCAGAAGAGGAGTTCACGCTCCCACCAGCCGTCGTGAGCCAGGCCCCTCGTCCAAGCTTCCGTTCGGCGCTTACCGACGCACGCCAACGCATATCGCCCGGCGCCAAGAAGTTGGCCGAGGAACTCGGGATTGACGTTCAGCAGGTTCTACCAAGTCGGCCCGGCGCACGGGTAGTCACGGCGGATGTCCGGCGCTACGCAGAAACGCAGCGAGACTCTGCGGGAAGCAGTGGAAAGATGTGAAGTCAACATCCCCGATCATCCACTCATCTCGGGAGACTAACGATGAAAGAGACTGAACAAGACTTTGCTCTCGCCGTGGACATCGGTGCCACCAAGATGGACGTTGCCTTGATCGATGCACACGGCCACGCGATCGGCGAGATCGAAAGGCATGCGGTTCCATTTGAGGGAGGTGTCGCGTCCTTGGACCGTCTGTTGGATCTCCTCGAGCCCTTCGGGCACAGGGCGCATCGGTCTCGCAACCGCCTGCGGGGAATGGGTGTGAGCTTAGCAGGTCTGGTTGACCTGATGACTGGGCGCGTGTCCATTGCGTGCAACCTCGGCTGGTTCGACGTACCTCTGGGTGAAATCGCTGGGGCGCGATCCGGGCTGCCGATCTGTGCGGCCATGGACACGCGCATGGCGGCTTTAGGAGAGGCAACCTGGGGCGCCGCTCGAGGCGTGGAGAATTTTGTCTGGGTAACGGTCGGCAGTGGTCTGGGTAGCTCTATGTTCCTGGGCGGCCGGCCTTACGGTGGTGACCACGGCTTTGCGGGCGTATTTGGTCACAACACGGTAGATGAAAACAACGGCCAACCATGTAGTTGTGGGCGGCGCGGTTGCCTTGAGACGTCTGCCTCGGGGCTCGCCTCAGCCCGGATCGGCCAAGCCGCTGTAGCCATGGGCCACAAGGACCGTGCTGCGGGACATGGCGGGAAACGAGCCGATCACAGCGGAGATGGTACTTCGCGCCTCCGCCGATGGCGACCCGGTGGCCGAGCAGATCGTGACACAGATGGTGCGATATCACGCGATCGGCCTGGGCGGCTTGGTCAACACCCTCGACATTTGCTTGATCATCGTCGGAGGCGGGTTGATGAAGGCAGGTCCGGAATTCCTGAGGCGGATTGAGGCCCTGACCCGGCAGCATGTGTTTAGCGCCGAGGTCCGTCGCGATCTCCGCTTCGTTCCAGAGTCGCTGCCTAACTTTGCCCTGTTCGGGGCCGCAGCTAGTGTTTTCCAGGCACGGTCGGTGGAGGCCACACCCGCCACGGAAAGGCACTGACGATTGCGAATCGCTTACAAAACGCAAATGGAGGATCGATAGACATGTCCAGCAAGCTCCGCTGGGGAGTTCTCAGCACTGCCAGCATTGGCAAGAAAGTGGTTCCTGCCATGCAGCAAGGTCAATACACCAGTGTTGTCGCCATCGCGTCCCGCGGTCTGGCGAAGGCCACGCAGGCGGCGACCGCTCTTGGTATTCCCACGGCTTACGGTTCATACGAAGAACTCATCGCTGACCCGAATATCGATGCCGTCTATAATCCTCTTCCCAATCATCGTCATGTCCCGTGGACCATCAGAGCTGCCGAAGCTGGCAAGCACGTTCTCTGCGAGAAGCCTATCAGCCTTACCGTCGCCGAGGCCAAAACGCTCCTCGCCGTTCGTTCCCGTACTGGAGTCAAGATCGGCGAAGCCTTCATGATCCGCAGCTATCCTCAATGGCTCCGCCTCCGCGAACTGCTTACCGAAGGCCGCATCGGAGAAATTCGTTCTGTCGTCGGCTTCTTCAGCTACTTCGAGATCGACCCGTCGAGCATCAACAACCAAGTCGCGTGCGGCGGAGGCGCTCTCCTGGATATCGGCTGCTATCTGGTGCATGCATCGCGCTATGCATTCGGACAGCAGCCTACCCGCGTCGTCGGCCTGATCGACCGCGATCCCCAGATGCACACCGACCGTCTCACGTCGGCACTTCTCGACTTCCCCAAGGGCCAATCCATTTTCACCTGCAGTACGCAGTTGGTCCCTTACCAGCGCGTCCACTTCCTTGGCACTCGCGGTCGCATCGAGATCGAGGTTCCCTTCAACGCGCCTATGGATCGTCCCACTCGCCTCTTTATCGACGACAGCGGTGACGTGTTTGGCGGCGGCATCACCACCGAAACCTTCCCCATCTGCGATCAGTACACGCTGCAGGGCGATGCCTTCTCCAAAGCGGTTATCGATGGCACCGAGGTTCCCGTCTCGCTCGAAGACGCCATAGAGAACATGGCCGTAATCGAAGCCATCTTCAACTCTGCCAAATCGGGCCAATGGGAATCCCCCCGGCCATGAAAAATCTGCAATCTCGCACTCGCCCGATTTCGCTATCGGCATCACCATCATCCGAGCAATGGCTAATTTTTCCTAAGGAGCAGTCATGACGCAGCAGAATCCAACGAACGCCGGATCCGCACCCTCTCACGCTGACGCAGTTCGCCTGAAACGCACTCTGGGGTTGTGGAGCCTCGTCATCATCGGCATGGTGATGGTTCAGCCCACCGCGCCGATGGGAATTTACGGCGTCATCAGCAACAAAGGCCATGGCCACGTCGTAACCACGGTTCTGATCGCCATGGTCGCCATGCTGTTTACGGCGGTCAGCTATGGCCGGATGGCGCGCGTCTATCCCAGCGCCGGTTCGGCTTACACCTATGTCGGCCAGGAAATGCATTCCGCTCTCGGCTATATCGTCGGTTGGGGCATGGTGATGGACTACATTCTGGGTCCCCTGATCTGTATCGCCTTTTGCGCCAAGGCGGCGATGAATATTGTTCCCGGCCTATCCTCTTTCTATGTCTGGATTTTGATCTTTGCCGCGCTTTTTACCTGGCTGAACCTGCGGGGCATTCGGACCTCTGCGCAGTTGAATGAGGCTTTATGCACCGGAATGGTAGTCGTCGTCATTCTCTTCCTTGTCGCTGTGACCCGCTCGCTATGGCACGTTCAGCACGATCCCGGATTCTTTACCCATCCGTTCTACCAGCCCGAGACCTTCAGTCTGCCGAGCATCTTCTCCGGTACTTCTGTAGCTGTACTCACTTACATCGGCTTCGACGCTGTGTCCACACTCTCGGAGGAGGTTAAGAACCCCCGCCGCAACATCCTTCTGGCCACAGTCTTGGTTTGTTTGATTACCGGTATCTTGTCTGGACTCGAAGTGTATGCCGCCCAGCTTGTCTGGGGAGCCAAACCGTTTCCCAGTGATCAGGTCGAGTCAGCGTTTGCTCTGGTCTCGCGTCAGGTCGGTGGCGTCGTTCTCTTCCAAATCATGAACGTTACGCTGCTCATCGCCAACATGGGTTCCGGTATGGGTTCGCAACTCGCCGCCGGACGGCTGCTGTACGGAATGGGACGCGGAAATGCGTTGCCCAAATCGTTTTTCGGTGCCATCGAACCGAAGCGCCACATTCCGCGCAACAACATTGTGGCGGTCGGCGTTCTGGCGCTTGCCGGCGCCAGCATTCTTGAATTCTATGCCACACGAATGGGCGGAGGCGCCTATGAAATCGGCGCCCAGGCGCTCAATTTCGGTGCCTTCATCGGTTTCATGGGAGTCAACGCCGCATCTTTCATCCATCTTTGGCGGGATAGGACGACCCGAACTCTGGACAACCTGATCGCGCCCGCCCTCGGGTTCTTGATTTGCTTCTTCATCTGGCTGCACCTCAGCCGTTCGGCTCTGGTCCTGGGCATTGTATGGATGACTGCCGGCATCGCTTACGGGGCCCATCGCACCCACGGCTTTCGCTCCGAACTCGTCACTTTCGAAATTCCGCCGGATGAAGCCTGACGCGCAGCCCATGCCAACACGATGCATCGACTGCTGGACGAGCCGCGCTCGTGCTCCGCGACGGGATGGTAGACTGTCTTGCTTGATGACCGGGAAACGTTGCCGCCAAAATCCTTGCGGCTCTGCAGAAGGATGAAGGACTAGAGTGAAAAATGGGAAAAACCATCAAAATTGAAGCCTCGCTGGCATGCGCCAACTTAAAGAATATCGAGGCTGACATCAAGCAGTTAAACGCCGCGGGAATAGACTACCTGCACATCGATATTATGGATGGTAAGTTCGTTCCCAATTTTGGATTGGACTTTACCTTCATGCAGACGGTAAAGCAACTTACGCACATTCCGCTGGACTGTCACCTGATGGTGGAGGAGCCGGAACGGTATATCGACAGGGCAGCGGCAGTGGGCGCAGCATACATAGCCATACACTTCGAAGCAACTCGCCATGTCCAGAGAGCCTTGCAGCAGATCCGCGACACCGGAGCAAAATCCGCCATTGCTCTCAATCCGGCCACGCCGATCATAAACTTGGACTATATCCTTGATGACGTCGACATGATTACGATCATGACCGTGAACCCCGGCTTCGCCGAGCAAAAGCTGATCCCGGCCATGCTCAGAAAAATAAGCGACGTCAGCGCGTTACTCGACGCCAGGGGACATGACACTGTCGACATTCAGGTCGATGGGAATGTGAGCTTTCAACACATTCCGGCAATGGTGGCAGCAGGCGCGACCATGCTGGTTGGCGGGACATCAAGTATTTTTCACAAAGACTATTCGATTGGTGAGGCCATAGCTTCCGTAAGAGAGATAGTGAAAGGGTAGAGAAAGGTCTCAGGGTCGGCGGTTCCGCGAATCTGCGGGGTCTTTCGTTTAACGCCTCGGCCCGTACTGGCACATCGGTCGCAAAGGCTTGTACTCGCACTGCCAGGACACGACGGTCGGGCAGGCGGCGAGGAGGTCGACCGCTGCCTTTCCGTGCCGCCATTGTAGTAGGAGTGGAACGCTCTTTAACTCGTTCTTCTTCTAGGGAGCATAAAAAAAATCAATTGGACGGACGACAGCCGCCGCATTACGTTCTTGGTGATTGAGACTCAGCCCCTGTAGCATCCCGCGAGGGCACTTATCACAAATTACCGCATTTTCCCTTCGCTCGGAGGCGTTGGGTCGGCGTATGAGGGGGGTCGATTGAAGCTTGCTGGTTTTCTTCTATTGCTCGCGGGATGGGCGATTGTTGTCTCCACCTTACCGTTGCTACCGTCCCCTCGGATGCGTGCTCTATTCGTGCTCGCCGGGATGGTCGTGGAACTGATGGGCCTGAGTCTTGTCGCGCGCTCCCATTTGGCCCCCAAAGGATAATGGCTTGGCCGCCCCCTTTTCCCTCTCCGAAACGTCCGCAACATTCTGCTTTGTCCTGATCCTAATGGTTCCACTGGCAGGCACTGGCTTGGCGCTCGTCAATACTGGGCTTGTGCGGTCACGAAGTGCGGTGCACGTCATGCTGGCCTCGCTTTGCGTTTTTGCCGTCGCCGCCATCGCCTATGTCATCTTTGGATTTTCGTTCCAGGGAGCCGCTGGCCGGCCCACTCACGTCCTCACGATTGGCGGCAGGGCGTGGGACTGGATCGCAGCTGAGCCTTTTTTCCTTCGCGGTCTGCGGCTGGATGTCTCACCGGTGTCGCTGGTGTTTCTGTTGCAGATGTTCAGCGTGGGCTTGGCGGCGATGATCCCGCTAGGGGCGGCGGCTGAGCGCTGGAGGCTGGGTGCGTCGTGCGCCTTCGCGGTTCTGCTGGCCGGTTGGATTTATCCACTGTTTGCCCATTGGGTTTTGAGTGACGGTTGGCTCTCGCAACTCGGCGCCCTCTACGGACTCGGTCAGGGCTTTGTGGATGGCGGTGCTGGCTCGGTTCAGGTGATCGGCGGCTTGAGCGCGCTCTCCATCGCGTGGACTCTAGGGCCGCGTCAAGGGAAGTATCCTTCCGGAGAAGTTCCCGCAGCCATTCCTGCTCATAATGTCGTGCTGGTTCTGACCGGCTCCCTACTTGCCTGGATAGGGTGGCTCGGGCTCAATTCTGCGAGTGCGATTCTGTTCAATCGCAGCGAGCCGTCGACTGTTGTGTTGATCGCGGTAAACACAACGCTGTCGGCGGCAGCCTCAGGGTTGGCTGCGGCAATCGTCACCCGGATCCGGTTTGGCAGGCCGGACGCATCGTTGGTTGCCAATGGGTGGATGGCGGGCCTAGTGGCCAGTAGCGCCGCGGCTCCCTTTCTGAAACCCCCGACCGCTATTCTCGCCGGATCGGTGGCGGGGATCCTCATGGTGTTTGCCATCGACCAACTTGAGTTCCGCCTCACCATCGATGACCCGGGCGGCACGATCGCCGTGCACGCCCTCGCAGGCTTCTGGGGACTGACCTCGGTTCCTCTGCTGTCGGATGCGGCAGGCGGGCAATGGCTGGCACAACTGATCGGCATCGCCACCCTGATAGGTCTAATCTTTCCGCTGATTCACGGTGCGAACTGGGTGATCAATCGCCTATACCCGCATCGGGCGGACCCGGAAGGCGAATGGCAGGGGATGGATCTGTATGAACTTGGCGCCTCAGCCTACCCGGAATTTGTCGTTCACAGCGACGAGTTTACGCCGCGTTAGAGAATTCCGAAGTCATTCCACTGAGTCTTAGCTGTGGCGCGCCACGTAAAGGAGCAACCCAAAAATCACCACCGGTATCAGCGCGAGGAAAACGTAGAACAAGATCTTCCGGGCCCAGGGAGTGCGCCGATCTTTCCAGTTGTGGAGTTCGGCTCTCTCGGCAACTCCGACTTTTTCTTGCTGTTGGAGATCCGATGCGAAGGCATGGGCGCTGGCGTACCGGTTTTGGGGGTTGCGTTCCAGAGCCCGGTAGATGATTTCCTGCAGTTGCGGCGTGATCGAGGGATCAATTTCCCGCGGCGGTAACGGGTTATTGAGCAGGCGATCATTCATGATGAGGAAGGCATTCTCTCCGGTAAATGGCACTCTCCCCGTCACCATTTCGTAGAGCATGACCCCTAGGGCGTAGAGGTCGCTACGGGCGTCTCCGCGCTTGCCTTTGACCTGCTCCGGCGAAATATAGTCCGGCGTGCCCATCGTCTGGGAAAGCTTCGCGAAGGTCAGGCGGCGGGACTTGGTGTGGCCGGCAATGCCGAAGTCAATCAGCTTGATATTGTCGCTCTCATCGACCATCACGTTTTCCGGCTTCAAATCGCGATGCGCTACGCCGCGAGAGTGAATGTATTCCAGCGCATTCAGAATGCGCACTGCCAGCTGCACCGCTCGCTCCGGAGGCAACTTGTGCTGCTCGTCAAGAATCTTCCGAAGCAGGCGCCCATCCACCCACTCCATGACCATGTATACGCAGCTATGATCTTCGTCAGCGAAGACCTTCATCACGCCGGGATGATCCAGGAGCTTGCCGATCTCCGCTTCGCGCTGGAAACGGTCGTATAGGGCAGGATCGCCCTCGACTTCGGGATGCGGGATTTTGATGGCGACCTGCCGCCCGTTTCGCATGTCAGTACCGCGAAAGATGGAGGCCATGCCGCTGCGGGCCACTAGAGTGTCAATTCGGTAATGATCGAGCTGATCGCCAGGATGGAGAGAGGTCATTGTAATCGGAGGGGCAAGAGGTCACGAGACCGGGTTGCCACACTCTGGAATGAACGGACCACTTCATCATGCCAGAAAAAGCACAAGGAATTCATAAAGAATGGTCGAAGATTTGGGAAGTCGCCGTTTCAGCGGACTTTGTAGGGTCGGCCGCGGTACATCCCCATGCGTTCCACGCCGCAAATCCGAATCAGTTGCACACTCACATTGTCGCCGCCGTCCTGCTCGTTCGCACGGTCCACCAGTTTCCGAACCGTAACTTCCAGTTTGTCATTCTCGCAAACCGTGGCGGCAATCTCCTCGTCGGTCACGGCGCCGTGCAAACCATCGGAACACTGCAGCAGCACGTCGCCCGCGAGCACCTGCACTTCGTCAATTTCCACCTTGACGAACAGACCGTTCCCCAGGGACCGGCTCAGAACGTGGCGCGTGGACGCCGACTTCGCTTCCTTCTTGGTAAGCACGCCCAGGCGCAACTGTTCATTCACGACGGTGTGATCTTGCGTGATCACTCGTGCCTTCTGGTTGCGAATCAGATAGCAGCGCGAATCGCCCACATGAGCAATCGTGGCGCGATCGAAACGCAAGGCGCACACCACGATTGTCGAAGACATACCCGCCCCCGCGGGACCCGCCATGGCTTCCGTTTCGCAAATGCGCGCGTTTGCTCCCTGCACGAGGCGGCTCAGCAGGGCGCCGTGAGATTCCATGGGCGCCGCCCGCCGGAACGCGCCCAACACTTCCTCCACCGCGGCGCGCGAAGCCACTCCCCCCTGCCTTTGTCCGCCCACCCCGTCCGCCAAGGCAAATAGCCAGCCATGGGAACGCGCTTGTGCCGGAGAGGATGGGACCACGTAGCCGAGATAGTCCTCGTTCCGCGGGCGAACCGTGCCCGGATCCGAAAGTTGCGAGAACTCGACGTCGAGCATAAGACTGCCTGGCGGTCAGCGTGCGCTCGCCGCGCCGTGCCAAAAGCGCAATGGTACACGTTGAGCCTACACGCCAAAACCTGGCAGCGTCACGGCCACCAGGCAGGCGTCACGGGCCGGTCTGCCGTTTCTCAGGCGGCTGGTGCTGCACGGTTTTCCACGAGCGTTGTTCGTCCTGCCGCCTTGCTCGCTCGCATGAAATAGATCCCGCCGTAAATCGCCCAGCACAGCGCGACCCCTAAGGCTAGAAGCGGTTCCATCTTCGTCCCATAACCCATAAATGGACCCACCAGATAGAACACCATGCACGCCAGGTTGGCCAGTAGGCCGAAAATCGGGATCACTAGATGCCGTACGAACCTGAATTTCGGATGCTTGTGGAAGCAAATGATGCAAGTCACGCAACTCAGCATATACAGCAAGAACGTGCCGAAGTTCGAAGCCAACGTCATGGTCAGGAATGAATTCGGCAGTGCCGCCATTTTGTCGTGAGTCGAATACCCCAGGCTGGACCAGAAGCCATGCGGCAAGGCCTGAATCGCCGAATCCGCGGGAGCGGCCCCATCGCCGAAGAACATCACGACTGTAATGCAGCCAACCACCGCCGAGATCACGGCCAACATCCAGATCGCGCGATGCGGAGTCGCGTTTTCGGAGTGCAGCAGGCCCATGGAGTCCGGCAACTCCTTGTCTTTGCCCATGGCGTAGGTCACGCGCGCGCCGGTGTTCATGCACGAAAGCGTGGTGCCGATCAGCGCGAGAAACACCGTAGCCGCCTCCGCCAGCATAAAGATCCGGCCTCGTCCAACTCCGAACAGAGTGTCGCCCACCAGGATCATTAGATCCCCGATAGGTGCAGCAGATCCAGCCGCATTGGTCATCGTGTATCCATTGTTCAGAACATAATTCGCCGCGAAGTATTCGAACAGGTAGCAGAAACAGCCCTGAACCAGCAGCGACGTAATGACAGCGATGGGCACGTCGCGTTTGGCATTTTTCGCCTCGCCACCCATGGAGGTCACCGACTCAAACCCCACCAGGATCAAGATGGCGATCGTGGCTTGCACGAACATCCACCCGAAATTGTGCATGCGCACCACGGAGCGCGCATTGGGGTGGGAGACGAAGGCTCCACTGGAGTCCTTTTCAGGATAGCTGATGTGAAATGGAACCGGCTTGCCGGAAGCGTCCAGTTTGGGTTGCGGCACGCCATTCGAGTCCCGCACCACCACATCAGTCGCTACGCCAGCAACCATTTGTGACGTCGTAGCGTACTCGTAGCTGTAAGAGGCACTGGTCTGTGGATCAAACTGCAAGCTGGCGCTGCCCTCCGGATGACTCAAGCGGTAATTCAGGGCCACGACGGAGAACAAGAGCAGGGCGCTGATCTGAACCACGTTGATGGCGATGTTCACCGAAGTCGAACCGTTGATCCCCCTATGTGCGATATAAGCGACCCCGAATGAGAACACCACAGCAACCAGCATCATGAACATCGGCCCGGGGTTACTAGCGCTCATGACATTCGGCCACAGCGTTCCCACCAGATACCCGGAGATCACGCCGATCACGCCTACCATCACTCCCGGATAGATCCAGTAGTAAAGGTGCGAGCCCCAGCCGACGACGAACTTCGCCAACCGCGCGTATGGCCAGGCCGTGTCGTGGTTGATGAACGACTGCTCGGCGAAGTAATACGAACTGCCCGTGCCGGGATAGAGCTTGGCCATTTCCGCGTAACACACTGCGGTCGCAAGGCACAGCGCCGTCGCAAACAAAATGCCGATCCACATGGACGGACCGGTTGCTCCGGCGGCCGCCTGCCCGGCAAATGTCAGCCAAAGGAAGGCGCCGGGAGCGATCAGGGCCATGGCATTCATGGTCAAGCCAGTCAACCCTAACGTCTGTTTCATTTCCGTATTGGTCTCTGCCATCGCTACTCTCCTGTGTGATTCGTTCTCTATTTCACGCATTCAATTTTCGTCAGTTGCCTTACAAAGCCTCGTGGTCGAGCGGAGAAGGAAGGCCATGCCTCCAAGGACTACTAGGACGCCCAACAGCGGGGAGTCTTCAAGGAAGAACATTCCCGCGAGCAGGCTTACAAAGCCAGCTAGCAACTCCGCCAAATCACGTACTCGAAACTGGCTCATCCGTCCGCCTCCCTTTCCGGCGTTCGTGCGAGCCGGTAGATCCTGAGGGGGGGGCGGCTTGGACGCTGACACCAGGGGTTAGTTGGGTTTCTGCCCAAGCCGCTGATCCCCGTTTGTGCCCATGAATTTACTTCTTCTCCCCAACATTGTTTCCAAACAAGAACCCGAATTCAGCCATCACCCGAGGCTGGTTTTGCTTCGAGCCGTTGCGACTGAAGGCGGCGCCCGGCGTGATATTGCTCGCATGAACATACGCGAGGTCTCCACGAACGAAGAAGCCGCCGCGTTGGAAGGAGGGTGTTACAGTGACCGATGTGGCGGCGCTGCCCGGGCCGTACAGCAGATTGACAGCGTGGTCCGTCGCGCTCCCAGAACTCGAGATATATTCCCAGCGCACCGGTAGTGAGAGACCGTGTTTAAAGGTATAACTCGCTAACATTGCGCCGCCCGTGGTTGATGCTCCCTTCAGGATGCCGATGTTCTGGTTCGTGGACACATTGGTGTACTGAAAGTAGGGCTGCAGAATCCAGGGACCCTTCGTGTAGGTGTAGATCATGTTGTAAATGCTGCTGTTGTTTTGCACCGGTGTGGCGTAGGTCTGACGTGCGGTCTGTCCGTAGTTTCCACCCCCCACGAAGGCCAGGCTATGCGGCCCTTTGGTGTAGGTTAACGAACCGGTCAGCCACGAGTAGCGGTTGGAATAGAAGCCATCGTTCCAACTCAGCGAGGCGGTGAATTTGCCCATAACCTGGTTCACCTGGATTCCCCGATTGACGGCGTTCTCCTGGTTCCACAACAGGCCACGATGGATGTTCATGTTCTCGAAGGTGAAGGTGTACTCGGCACCGATCAACGTTGGCAGTACACCGATCATTAACGAGGTGTTCTTAAAGGGGCTGTTTTTCCCCGGCTGGAACTTCGCAAAGGCAACCGGCACCGGGCCGAAGAGTTCGGTCATCGTTTTGTCGGTTGCGAGAAACGGTGTCCCGAGAGCCGCTATGTTGTACGCGCCCGCTTGCACATAGAACTGAAACCAGCCGTCGGTTTTTTGAATGAACACCTGCCCGTTACTCAGCGCCGCCTGCTTGCTCTTATCGCCCGTCACGTAATTCCCCGTCCACATACCCAGACCGTCGAGAATGCCGTTCACGGCGATCTTGCCGAAAGGGCCGGCCTCGAAGACGGCGGGGGCAAGTGCCAGCAGCGGACCCGTCATGGAAGGTGTGGGGAGCGCTGCCGGCGGGTCTGGAGATGCGACTGGCGTTGTCGCCGGCTGAGCGACAGCATCTTGCGGCGCTGGAGCGGAAGCTGGCCCTTGTGCCAACAGAACCGGTTCCTTGGGATCTTTCACCGCAACCGTCGCATCGGCTGAACATGGTTGAGCGGCGTCAGTTTGCGATCTGCAAACTGACGAGCCGTCTGCTACATCGGCGGGTGGAGTGGCGCCTTTGCTTGCTGCCTCCTGCGCACGACCGAAAGACGTCAGCAGAAGGCTTACAAGGATCGCGACAGCTCCAGTGTAGGAGCGATTTCTCATTTGAATACTCACTTTCCCCCTGGTGCATGCAACGAATCACCGTGCGTCTCCGCTGCCAGCATGCCGAAGTTAGCACCTGCGCGAAAGTAGTCCAACGCAAAGTTTTTCTCCCATGCATTGAAAGTTTGCTAAGGCAAAATGAACTTTATAAGGGCGATAAAGAAGACTTATCGCCGCATCGGGATGGCAACATCGAAGACGACACAACTTAGTCTCACGAGGCGCTTGCCCAACCGCTGTTGGCGCATGCGCCTCGCAGAAAAGACCTTCCTACCGTCGCAGCTTCGAGGGCGACCTGCACCTCGCTAGTTTTACCCGTCTTCTCTGAAAGTAAGTGTGCGCACGTCATCGGCGCATAGGACCGATAGATATTTTTCATAACCGCAGACTATTGGCAGCAGGTGTGCGACACGATATGCTGTCGCCCATCTTAAGGTCCGGAGGAACTCTCCGTCGGGCCGACTAATCAAAGGAGATCCATGTTCACAGAACTGCGCAGTTTCCTGGCCCTGACGTATGACGAACTGGAAGAGCTGAATCTGAAAGCGAAGGTGCAGCGTAGGAACCGAGTTGCCATCGACAAGATCCGCGAAGAGCGCGTCAAGTATCTGACTGACGAAAAGCGGATCAAAGCCGTGACCGTGCTTTTCAGCGATCTCGAAGGCCGCCTGCACATGCTCGATTACGACAAGAAGTTTCTGGTCAAGAGCTGGGACAACCTCACCTTCGACGGTTCCTCGATTCGCGGCTTCACCGCGCAGCGCGAAAGCGATCTCCGCTTGGGCATCGACTGGTCCGCCTTCTACTGGGGGCCAGCGGACGTGTTCGGTCCGGGCAAAGTTCTGGTCTTCGGCGAGGTCATCGACAAAGCGGGCACGCCTTACACCGCCGACATTCGTGGTGTGCTGAAGGGCTACGCTGAGTCGTTGTACAAGAAGAAGGGTTACACGCTAAACGCCGCCAACGAAATCGAAGGTTTCCTGTTCCAGGGAAAGGATGCCGAGCGGCACTATCACGAAATTGGCAAGTTCGAATACGTCAACACTGGCGGATACTATCACTCTCTGCCCGGAGATCCGCTGCGCACTTTCATCGACACCACCGCCGAAGTGCAGCGCGCCATGGGCTTTCAGAACGAGAAAGACCATCCCGAGGTTGCGCCTTCACAGTTCGAGATTAACTATGGCTACGGCGAAGTCGTAGCCGCTGCCGATCAGATTCAACTCTACAAACTGATCTGCCGCCAGGTCGCGACCAACATGGGTCTGACCGCGTCGTTCCTGCCCAAACCCGTGGTCGGCGTCAACGGGAGCGGCATGCACACTAACGTCTCCATCAGCGAGGACGGCAAGAATCTGTTCTGGGACCCAAAGGGCGAAGAGAAGCTCAGCAAGATGGGCTGGGCGTTCCTGGATCGCATCCTGACGCATGGCAACGACATTTGCCTGCTGCTGAATCCCAGCGTGAATGCGTATCGCCGTCTGGATCCGCACTTCGAAGCGCCGAACCAGATCAAAGCCTCGGCGGTAGATCGCGGCTCCATGATCCGCATCCCGATCGGCAACGAGAAGAGCATGCGAGTGGAAGTGCGCTCAGTGGCGCCGGACGCGAATCCCTACCTTGTGATGCTGTCGGTCTTCAAGAGTGGCCTCGATGGCCAGACTTCGAAGATCAAGAACCTGCGCCAGGCAGAACGCTATCTGCCGGATAACATCTACGATGCCATTGACGACTTCCGCAAAGCGGAGTGGACATCGGAACTCCTGGGCACAGACGTGAAGGGCCGCTACGCCGACCTAAAGCAGGCCTCCGCCGACCGTTGTCCGCGGCTGCTAGGCACGTTCGTCAAGTCACAGGAAGTGCAGTACCACCACGATGTGTACAATCAGTTCCTTTGGAACTGTTTCTAGGATTTGTCTGTGTCGCCACAATTGGAATCGTGTGAGAATTCGACTTTTGTAGCGATTTTTGCACCTTAGTGACTAAGAGGGGATGCCTCGCTTCGCTCGGAATGACAACCGGGCAAAGTGTTTCAGGGAGTTGAGGAGCGAACTGACATCGTGTCTGGAATTCTAGCGAAAACCGAGGGAAGACCTTGGTGCCCGCTAGCGTTTTGCGTCCGTGTTAAGAGCGAACCGCATTGGCTCCGGAGTCGCTCAGCGGTCGGTTGGCTCTACGAAGCGTCGATTGTCAGTAAGGTTAGAGTGCGCCCTCAAATTGCCGGATACCTTGACAGTGAAATTCTCGTGCGCCGCTACCCCGTCTACTCCGTCCACTGTAAGGCCGATCGTGAACTCCCCTGCTCTTGTGTAGGCATGAGATACCTTGGGGCTATCCGCGCTCGTGCCGTCGCCGAGGTCCCAGTGATAAGCGACCGCGGGCACTCCGCCAGCTTCAGCCTGCGTCGAGAGCGCCGAAAGAGTGATCGTCTTACCGGTATTTGCCACTGCCGGCACCTGCGCCGTCACGGTTGGGGCAGCCTCGGAAATACTGTTGTCGATCAGCTTGATCACCCTCACCGACTGGGGTGGCTGGTTCTCCAGCCGCACTGCACCACCCACGAGCGTAACCGTCTCATTCTGGTTCAGCACATCCGTCGCCGCAAACGTGTGGCCGGCAGGAAGCCCGAGGTCCGTCAGTGTTAGCGTGTGCGAGCGCACCGTGTTCGTCCAGTTGAAGACCGTCAGTATGGCCTGTCGTTGATCTTCCCGGAGGAAGAAGATACTTGGCTGTTCATCCTCCGGCTGGTAGGTCATCAGGTCTAACGGCGTGGAAGCTCGGCCGACTTTGGCCATATTCAGCAACTCCCGGTTTTCAACCAGCGCCAACCGATCCTTCTCAGAGCCCAGGATGAGCATGTCATCGCCGATCTCATACATGCCGCCGGATATTGCGGAGAGCGCGATCGACGCCTGGGCCGCGCCCAGCGAAATCGAAGATCGTTCGTTCGCACGCTCCATGAGATGCGTCGCGGTGACGTTGAAGGCGTCCGGATCATTGACGAAGAAATTGCGCTGCATGTAGAAGCGGGCAGCAATGCCAGAGGCGGCATTCTTGGTCCTCTCAAAACTGTGGCCAGTGTCGGCGGAGATCCGGCCCGTATCTACCAGCCCCACGGGGTTGAGCATGGGACTTCCGTCTTTATCCAAGATCACTTCCTCGCCCACGGCATCGCGGATTACCTGGAGGCCAATACGTTGGGCCTCGAGGGCTGTGGTGTTGGGGCGGTGACGGTAACCCTCGATCGCGGTGGTATCCATGAAGTCGAGCTTGATGAACCGGACGCCCCATTCGCGGACGAGTGTCCTGTAAGTCTGGCGCATATACTCCTGGGCTCCGGGATGGGTTGTGTCCAGCGCGTAAAGCACATCGGTCTTCTGGTCCCAGACGTCGCCAATGGGGATCGGATCTCCCTTGGCATTGTGCACCAGCCAGTCCTTGTGGTGCTCGTAGATCCACGCCCGGCTTGTCACCTCAAACGGCGCCGTCCATATGCCGAATGTCAAGCCCTCTGCGGTAAGGTGATGCCCGACAAACCGCAAACCATCTGGGAATTGTGTCGCATTCGGAGTTGTATATTCTCCGCGAGCATACTGATAACCTTCATCAATTTGGAAATACTTATAGCCTAATGACTTCAGATGTCCAGCTTGCCAGTCGGCGTTGGACAGAGTTTCGCCTTCATTGATGGCGCCATAGTAGACAGTCCAACTCCACCAACCGATGGGAGTCTCGCTGGAGACGCGCGCATGGTGCAGGCGACAAACCGCGTCACCGTAGGCAAGCAGTTGATTGTGGTAATCCGGTCCGGCCTCGAACATCAATCGCTCTGAAGTCATGTCTTCCCCGGATTTAAGGGGAAGGCTCAACTCGACCCGGTCGTCCGCGGGAGCATCCTTCAGATCGAATTCCTTCTGGATTTCCGTGGTTCCGGTGGATTCAACCGTATAGGATGCGATCTTGGTCTTGGCCCCCGTACCCTCTGCTTGCAGATGCATCAGGGTCAGAAACCGGTCTGAGGTGAGTGCGCCAAGAAATAAACTCTGTTTACTCTCCCGGTTGTAGATGAGCTGGCTCCCTGCACCACGATGCATCCCGCCGCGCACTCCCCCGAGGTCGTAGAGAGCCAGGTCTGGCCAATCTTCGCTGAAGCTGTCGGAGAGAACCCGGTCGGCCGATGGAACGCCACCCAAATTGAGGATCGGCTCACCCATGGCTTCTACACTCCGAATGGCTTGTACAGCTACTTCTTTTCCTGCGCTGTTTTGCAACTTTACCTGGACGGTGCCGTAAGGGCGCTGCTTGTAGAGCCGTAGCACGTAAACAAGATCGGGCTTGCCGTCGAGTCCGCTGCAAGTGACGGTCACCTGTCGGCCGGAGCCGAGATCATCTTCAAAGGCAGACTCCAAAGCCTGGTGTCGCGGGTAATCGCTCGATCGAAGCCACTGGTGGTCAACCTGCGCGGCCACACGGGACCTGAGCACGGACTGGCCGCCCTGCAAAGACAGTTGATACGATCCCTCCTGCGCGTTGACCGTCAGGGATAGCTCGTCGTTTGTCAACTGCTGGGCCACGCACGGCAGCCCGACCATCAGCGAGCCGGCGGTAATCGCGAGTCCAAAACTGAAAACCAGTCTTCGAGTTCTTTTCGACACGGCAGAAGTCTCCTTATATATATTTGCATGTTCGTCGTCGCAGCAGGAACCCATAATCTACCGATGAGATCATGGGGTCAAGTTCGACTTTCCAGTCAAATTGGCCGCTTCCCTGCGGTCTCTCGTTCTCCGCTACTACAAGTTTCGGGTCGTGAACGGAACTCGGCAGAGTTCTCTCGCTATTCCAAGATGCAAGTTCAACGCTCAACAGAGAGGGCAGGTAACAGAGGAACAAACGATTGGAAGCCCATTCGGGTTTGCCTTGCGGGGCCTAGAGTCCTGACGTCTGGTAACGCAGCACCGCCAACGAGAGACGATATTCGTAGCCGGCTTGCGATTGAGTTATCTCCGCCTGCGTCTGTTGGAGTTGGGCCTGGCTGAGTTCCACGATCGAGCTGAGGCCAAGTTTGTAGCGCGTTTGCGCCAAGTCGAGGGCAAGGTTTGCCTGCTTGAGAAGTTGATTGGTTACGTCGAGACGATCATAGGCGTTATTGGCATTCAGCCAACTGGTACGAACGTCTCTGGCAATCGTGTTGCGCAAGTCAACGAGGCGCTGCTCCACGACTTGCGCCCTCAGTTCGGCTTCTTTCGCGCGCGCAGAGAATAGAAATCCGTTGAACACAGGGATTTCCATATCGACTCCGACGGCGCCGTACCACGGAGAGAGGTGATAGTCCCGCACCGGCGTGCCTCCGACAGCACCCAACGCCGAGATCGTGGGCAAAAGGGAATCCCGTTCCGCGGTCTTCAATTTCTCCGCGGATTGATATTGAAAATTGATCGCCTGCAACTCCGGCCGCGAGTTGACTGCTTGCTGAATCAGTTCGTCAAGATTGGCAGGCGGGCCGCCAGTCGTGGCAGGTTCGTCGACTACATCGAACTCCTGCGGGGTTACATAGCCTAGGAGTGCGGCGAGAGCCGCTTGGGCGCCCTTCTCGTTGTTTCGCGCATCCAGCAAAAGCAGCTTCGCTTGCGCCAGATTGACCTGCGCAAAGCTAAGGTCGAGGTCGGATTTCAACGCGCTCTTTGCCAGAGCCTGTACTTGGTCAACGACCACTTGGCGATTGGCGACGGTCTCATCGGCCACATGCAATACAGCCTGCGCCTGGAGCACGCCATAGAAAGCTTGATCGACGGCCAGCAGCACCTGCTCCCGCGTGGCCAGAGCATTCTGATTTTCGGCTTTGGCGGAGAGACTCGCACTGGCGACCAGGTTTTTCGTGCGTCCAAAATCGGTGATCAGCTGGCTCACCGACGCCCCTGCGGCCGCACGCTCGAAGATTATCGGGTTATTTAAGGCGCCGGCGGTAATCCGGCTGTTCGTTTGCGAATCGACGGCAGTCATGTTTGCCGTGGCAGTCGGCCAGTAGCTGGAGCGGGTCTCGCGAACCACTTGCTGGGAGGCAAGAGCCTGAAGACGCGCCGCAGTGATTTGCGGGTTGTTCCTCATCACGAGCGCTTTGGCTTCTTGGAGCGTCAGCCGAACCCGCGATCTGACTGTTGGTCCATTCGAATCCGGAAGATATGGAGACGGTGGCTGCGACCACCCGGTCGGCGGTCCCGAATGCACTGGTCCCCGAGGGTCCGAAGCGGCAGGCAGTTTCTTAAGCTCCTCCTCGGATTGACCTGTGCAGAGAGTTGTCAGCGCGGCAAAACACAATAGACCAGCGAGTGTTCGAATCATGCCGCCACCTCGGGAGCGGCGGTGTCCTCTTTGCGGTGAATCCACAAATAAGCTGCCGGTACCAGGTACACGGTAACGACGACAGAAACCAACAGACCTCCGATGATAGAGCGCGCCAGGGGTGCGTAAGCCTCGGCGCCGGTTCCTAATTTCATCGCCATCGGAATCAGACCCAGCAGCGTCGCCAAAGAAGTCATCAACACGGGCCGGAGCCGAAGCCGCGATGCGACCGCCGTTGCTTCCCGCAGGGAGGTACCCTGTGCCCTGAGCTGCCGAGTGAATTCGACAATCAAAATGCTGTTGGAAACGACAATTCCGACCATCATCACAACGCCCATAAGCGACATGACATTTAATGTGGTGCCAGTGACCAGGAGGAACAGCAGCACTCCAGCTAGTCCAGGCGGAACTGCCAGCAGAATGATGAAGGGATCGATGAACGACGCGAACTGTGCCACCAAAACGAGGTAAACCAGAACTACCGCCAGGATCAGCCCCAAGCCGAAGCTCTTGAACGAGGCATTCATGCTTTCGACAGAACCGCGCACGTTGACGCGTACACCCTCGGGCAGCTTGTGTTGAGCAACGATCTGGTCGATGCGGCGGCTAATGCGGCCAAGGTCCTCCGTTTTAGGCGATACGTAAACGTCAATCGAGCGGAAGAGCTGATAGTGGTCGACTTCAGTGGGCGTGGGAATGGTTTCAATGTTAACCACGGTATCGAGCGGCGTTGGTTCTTTGCTGTTGGCGCCCCGAAGCGGGATCTGTTTCAGGTCATTCAAGCTCTTTACCTCATCTTCTGCATACTGCACGGTCAGCAGATACGGATTGCCGCTCTTCGGATCAATCCAGTAGTTGGGAGCGATCATGCCGTTCGATGTAAGCGCGGTGATCACATTGTCGACCACTTCTTTCTGGGTCAGGCCAACCAGGCTGGCCTTTTCGCGATCGACGTCGAGCCGCAAGGCAGGATAGTCAATATCCTGCGGGATCAGAACGTCGCCGACTCCATCGAGTTTGCGGATGTCGTTCGCCAACTGCTGAGCGCTGGCATAGGTCTGTTTAAGATGGTTGCCGCTTACCTGGACGTCAATCGGCGCGGGCAGTCCCATGTTCAGCACGGAGTCCACGAGACCGCCGGTCTGAAAATAGGCGCTTAACTGTGGCAGTTGCAGGTTCAACTTTCGGCGAATGCGTTCCATATACTCGTAGCTGCCCACTTTGTGGTCCTGCTGCAAACTCACTTGTACGAAAGCCGTGTGCGGTGCGGAGTTGCTGGTGTAAATCGCCGAGAAATCGGGAGTGAGTCCGATGTTGGAGACAATCATGCCGAGTTCATTCGGTGGAACCACGCTCTTGACGATGTCTTCCACCTGCCTCACATACTGTTCCGTATTTTCGATCCGTGTGCCCGACGGCGCTTTCACGTTGATGACAAATTGCCCCGGGTCCGTGCGCGGAAAGAAGGCGACCCCCAGCAGCGGGTAGAATGCGAAGCATAAAAGCGAGGCACCGACCAAGCCAACTGTGGTGACTGCAGGACGCAGGAGGCTTCGGCCCAGGGTATCGTCATAGCGTCGCAGCATTTTCTCGAAGTAGCGGTTGAAATTGGAGACAACGCGTCCAAACCAGCCAGTTGGCTCCCCGTGTTCGTGGGTGAGATGTCCAGATCCGAGAAGCTTGGCGCAGAATAGCGGAACCACCGTCATCGCTACTAAGTAAGACGCCAGCAGCGAAAGGATTACAGACATAGCCAACGCCGTAAACAAGAACCGGCTTACACCATAGAGGAAGATGACTGGAAAAAAGACGATTGCCGTGGTAAGAGTCGCGGCCAGGACCGCGAGCGAAACTTCACTCCCACCCTTTTCGGCAGCAACCTCAGCCGGTTCACCCATCTCGAGATGCCGGAAAATGTTTTCGAGCACCACAACCGAGTTATCGATCAAGCGCGAGAAGGCTAATGCCAGTCCACCTAATACCATCGTGTTGACGGTGCCCCCACCTGCGGCAATCGCGAGAAATGCCGCTAGGGCGGAAAGCGGTATGGAGAGGAACACTGCCGCCGTCGCGCGGAAGCTGCCCAGGAACAACAGAATCATGAGTCCGGTTAAAACCAGTCCGATCGCGCCCTCGTGCAGAAGGTTTTCAATCGCCATCTTGACGAAAATCGATTGATCGAACACCACGCGGGTGATGAGCTGCTTCGGAATGTCGACTAGGTTCGCCGTTGCTTTTCGGATTCCGTCGACCACCGCGATGGTGTTGGTGTCCCCGCCCTGCTTCAGGATCGGGAGATAGACAGAACGCTGCCCATCGACGCGAACGATGTTGGTCTGAATCTGGTGCGAATCAACCGCTTTGCCAATGTCGCTTACTAGCACCGAATTTTGGCCGACGGATTTCAGAGGTATGGAATTGATGGCGTCGGTGTTTGGAACCTGGCTGTTGCTGTAGAGGTTGTAGTCGTAAGGTCCGATCTTCACGTCGCCGGCCGGGAGAATCAAATTGCTCTCGTTGACGGTGCGGACCACATCCATCAGCGAAAGTTGGCGGGCATTCAGCTTTAGGGGATCGACATACACCATGATCTGGCGGTAGCGGCCGCCGAAAGGCTGCGGAACCGACGCGCCCGGGACGCTGGCGATCTGGTTGCGCACGTTGTATTGACCGATGTCATGAAGTTCGGTCTGGTTGAGACCCTGCCCTTTTAGCGTGATCAGGCAAACGGGAAGACTGGAGGCGTCGAACTTTAGCACCACGGGAGGCAGCGTCCCGGGCGGCAGGCGGCGCAAGTCCGCCATCGCGAGATTGGAGATGGAACTAAGGTCGGCGCTGGCGTCGGTGCCCGGTTGAAAGTAGATCTTGATCAAGCTGACGCCGGGCAGCGAGCGCGACTCGATGTGATCAATACCGCTGCCCAGAGTAAAGAAGCGCTCGAAAGGATCGGTGATGTCGTTTTCAATCTGCTCCGGCGGCATGCCCGAATAGAAGGTCGCCACCACGACCACGGGGATATTGATAGGGGGGAACAAATCCACGGGCATTCTTACTAAAGCGACGCCCCCAACAATGGCGACAATTAAACAGGCAACAATAATGAGATAGGGATAGCGAATCGCAAAGCCGGACATCAGTTCTGGCCCTCCGCGAATGCCTCATTTTGAGCAACCAGTTTGGCGCGGACGCGCTGCCCGGCTTGTAATGCGTTTACGTTGCCGACGACGACCTGGTCGCCGTCCGTGAGTCCAGTGAGTATTTCGATGCGAGCGTCACTGTCTACTCCCAGAGTAATTGGACGTTCTGCCACGTTTCCCGACTTATCCACGACAAAGACGCTGGCGCTGGAGCCGTCGCGCTTCACTGCCTGAACTGGCACGGTTAGCGCGTTGTCTTTTTGATGAAGGATCAACTTAGTTTCGGCATACATACCCTCGACTAAGGTGTCATCGGGGTTTTCCACGTCGATCTCGGTATGCATGGTGCGGGTCTCATCGCTGAGCGCATCGGCAAAACGAGCGATTTTTCCCTTGATCGTGCGGCCCAAGGCCGGAACGACCACGTCAATGGCTTGACCAAGGTGGAGATCTGGAACGGCGGACTCGGGCACCGGGACAACCAGACGCAGCCGGGACCACTCCGCCAGTTTTACGACCGGCATGGATTGTGTCTCCGACGAAGTACCCGCTTGAATCAGTGCGCCAGTATCCGCATAGCGCTTTGTAACTACCCCGCTGAAGGGAGCCGTAATGCGCGAGTACGCTTCCAGCGAGGCATATCGATCTTCAGTAGCTCGGGCCATGGTAAGTTGGCTTTGCGCTTCCGCCAGGGCGGCACGAGCACTGCCGACTTGAGCTTCCGCTTCCTGATCCTTGGCCAGCGAGTCATCGAGTTCCTGTTCGGCAATCAAGCCAGGACGAGCCTCTGACGCCTGCTTCAACCGTGTGTAGGCGGAATGGCAGGCTACGTAAGTGGATTCCGCTCGTTTGAGGTCTTGCTGCGCCCGGCGGATCGCATTCTCGCTGCGCTGAATGTCGGCATTCGCGCCGGCGACCTGCGCATTCAGTTCGGGAACTTCGAGGATGGCCAGAATCTGTTTCTCTTTGACCTTGTCGCCGACATCGACATAGATGTGCCGGATATAGCCTGCGACCTTAGCGTGAACGTCGACTTCCTGATAGGGCCGGAAAGTGCCTGACAACGTCATGGAACTGCGAATGGGACCGCGCGTGGCCAGCGCCACCGCGACGGTGGGGATAGGCGACGAGTCTTGCCGGCTGGCTTGCGCTTTGTGCCAGGGAAACTCGAAAATGACCCCGCCTACGAGCACTGCAACCGCGATCGCGATGACAATGTAACGTCGCTTCATTCGCATTGACCAAGCTCCAATCCAACTAAAAAGCCCTCGCCCCCAATGGGCAAAAGGAGAAATTCAGGGGGCGAGGGTTCCGCACACGCTACGGCAAGTAGTAGCGGAAAGAAGTCATAAACATGTTGTCGATTCCGTGCGGCGCCACCGATGTGCCCGGCGTCGTCGCCGTGTTGGTGCCCGCCCATGCATTCCGGCTCACGTAGGAATACTGCGGACCGAACTGCAGTCTTCCTTTGGGACCGCTATGCAGTTTTATCCAGAACCCGAACGTGCCTTCGATCACACTTTGAGTCTGGCCGCTGCATCCACCAACTGCACCGAAACCGTAACCGCTGCCCGCGGCGGGCACGGTTTCGGAGTAGCATCCCTTGTCGACAAAGCTCGGCGCACCGTATCCGACCGGCACCGCGATGCCAAAGTTGGTCCCAGGCTGGTTGAAGTCATTCTGCCAGTGCCGTCCCACATACTCCTCACCACCATTGAGGTAGACATCAATCCTGGGCGTGTGCCATTCCAACGTGGCCAGACCCTGATAGCTCCGCAGCGGCGCCAGCGTGCCATCGGGGTTCACCGTGGCATCCGGCAACCCCGATGTGCCGTACCGGCCCACACCGTTTCCGTAGAGGGCATGCAGCCCGAAATCCAGTTGCTTGAACAACGTGAAGCGGGCATTCCCTCCCACTCCGCCACCATTTTTCGAGTCGTTATAGGCGTTCACCGTGGAAGCCGCACTGCCGCACGTAACCGGATCGGACCCATATTCCACGCAGGGATAGACGCGGTCCCGGAAGCGGCTCAAAATGCCGAAAACTTCATAGTGGCCGAAACCGGGTTCAAAGGCCGCCTTGACGATGACGTCCGGCATCGCGTTGAAGGAATAGTTGGCGTTCAAGTTGTACAAGCCGCCACCCACGCCGGGACTACCAAAAGCGAAGTTCGAGACATTTCCGCTGGCCGCGAAGATCGTTTGAGGATTCTCCAGCGACGCAGCCAGCCACACCTTGTTGTTGAAGTTCTTGGCGACGCGGATACCATACTGCCGCGCCCAACTGAAACCGACGTGGTATTGGGGATCAATGGTCATGGGCAGCGCTTCGCTTCGGTTGTCGACGCCCTTCTTGGTCTCTGTTACCAGGCTCCACATTTGACCGCCGGTGAAACTCCAGCCATTGTTCAAAGCAGCCTGACCCCAAACCTGCCGCTGGCGCAGGGTATAGCTGTTGCTCTGGTTGTTGTTGGAGGTCACACCCGCCGAAAGAAAGTCAGCTTCGTAATAGCCGCTGAGTTTGATGTCGCTGAGTTTACCCTCAGCCAGCATCGAGATTCGCGACTGGCGCCCGGAGCCATAGAACTCAGACATCGCGTTCGCACCGCTTCCGGGCATGGAAACGCTGTTGAACGGAGTGTTGATATCCGACCCCAACGCGCGATTGCGATACACGGATTCCGCCGCCAGGAATCCGCCGGGAGTAATCGTGACCCCCTTGTAGTGGATGGCGAGCGGACTCTCCAGATCTCCGATTCTTTTCTGCGTTTCCTGCAGGCTCAGCGCCGAATTCGTGGCGTTGCTCTGCATGTCCGCGACGTCTTTCTTGACCGCTTCCAACTGGTCGGGTTGAACGCTCCTGGCGGCGGCTGCTTGCGCGTTCTGCTCCACCTGGCTCACCGAAGCCTGCGTTTGCGTGAGCTGCTGTTGCAGCTGTACCACCTGAGAGTCGCGTTTCTTCAGTTCGTCCTGCAACTGCGTAATCTGCTGTTGTTGGGCTTCGATGGCTTTCTCCATTTGCTCCAGCCGCGATGTAACGCTGGGCGCTTTCGTGCTTGTGGATGCGTGCGATCCCGTCGCGCTCTGACCTAGAGCCCAGCTCGCGGTCAACAGGAACGCCAGACATAGATTGCCTACTTGCCTCATGTGCGAGTTCTCCTTCGTTGATTTAGTTCATCGTCACGCTCCTTCTAACCGGGAATCAGTCTTGGCAAGACTGGCGGACTGCGGCGGCTGCTCCTGGCAGCGATTCATTTTTCCTGCCGCAGTCCGACCGCAACTAACGCTTGGCGATTTCGCAGGGCCCACGCTCTATATGCTTACTGACGATCGATAACTCCAGTTCTTTCTCGTTCGGGACGTTCACGTACATCACACTTCGGGTCAGCCGAAGTTGGATCTTTCGATCCGCGGCAAACACCGAGGGCACGTAGTCATACCAGGATTGATAGCGTCCTACGTAAGTGCCGCAGTTCACGTGTACGGCGATGTCATAAGCGAACGTTTCGGGATCGGCTAACGGGGCATCGCTGGGGTTTTGTCCTGCAACAACTTGCTGCGGTTCGTACTTATCGACACGAACAACTGTTCCTTCGAAGTACTGCCTGATCTTCGATTCTTTGGCAGACGCATTGATAACGGCCAACATGGCGGCCAGAACGGCGATCACAATTGAGATCTTTTTCACGGATCCTCCTTATGGGGATTTACCCCCGGAATGGGCTTCGAGCTCCACAAGGGCTGTCAGCTTATGGAAAAGACTGAAGGAACCTGGTGAGCGAAAAGAAGCTATCGACTGGTTTGATACTTAGCTACAGGAGGGAAATCGAGGGAGGGGGACGATTGTAAAGCGATTCCGTGAATTCGACCGCATGAGCCTGCACTTCGACCGGCGGAGCATGGGGCACCACCACCGAAAGCAGGAGCGTCCCCAAATCGGAGACGGGATTTGTCAGAACAACGGCATCCGCGGCAAGATGCTGTCGCACGGCATGCGACGGATCTGACTGGACGCTGGGATGGTCGAAATCGATACTGTGGAACGTGCGGGTCGCAACGCTGAAGGAAATCGCGAAAATGGCGAGCAATACAACTACACGCCGACCTGAAAACCGGCCTTCTTCGCCATTATGCAACTTACACCCCACCTAACTTTGGAACAGTATAGCAATGCACGGTAGCAAGTTGCAACACTGACTCGGCTAACTTGAGTGTCGGGCATGTTGTCCAGGCGAATCTCCTGCTCGACACCATTGTCTTCGATGACGTCCAATGATCAATACAGTCTGTACATGGACAGAAAATCGTGTCGCGGCCCTGCGAGTGTGACTGTCTAGAAAATGGAACCGCGTCCACGCGACAGACAATCGGGTTTTTCCAGTTGCACTTAACTGAGGCTTAATCAATTGGGTCAACAACTTAGCTGGCACTTGAATTGGTCGCATACATGCATCTCCAGATGCGGTAGTCCCATGCCCTCGTTCGGTCTGCCATTCTGAGGAATCAATGTTCGATCAGTACCCCCCGACCCGTGCTCTTCGCTGCGCCGCGATTGCGCTGTTTCTCGCGCTAGCTCTTGAGGGACTCAGGCAAATTGCCTTTGGCGGTATTTCCGCATCGCCGTCTCATATGGCTGCATCCTCGCTGTATGCTTCCGTGGTTTTCTTGCTGACGTTTGCATCGCTCTGGAAATCGAATTTCCAAGCAACAGCACTCAGCCCCACGGTAGCGGACATTGCGGAGTCTATAGCCTTTGTCACGCTTGCAGAAGAGCGGTGGGAAACCGACATTCACGCAACCGGAATCGATCTCAGGCAACTCGGGCAAGCGGAGGAAAGACTACGAGAGAGCGAAGAAAAGTATCGGTTATTGGTGGCGACCATCCCTGAAGTTGTGTGGAAGATCGATGCAAAGGGCAACGTAATCTTCGTGAGTCCCCAAGTTGAAGCCCTACTCGGATACTCTGCTGACGAGTTTCGCCAACAGGGAGATTCCCTCTGGTTTAATTCGGTCCATCCCGATGACAAAGAAAAAGTCGGGCAGGCATACGAATCACTAATCAATGCGGGACAGCCCTACGACATCGAATGCCGGGCCCAGAAAAGGAATGGTGAATGGTTCTGGGCGCATGATCGGGCAGTGGCTACTAGTGACTCGAACGGCTTTCGGGTTGCCACGGGTCTCATTTCAAACATTACCGTGCGAAAAGCGGGCGAAGAAAGCGAGAATCGTTATCGCTCGCTGTTTGAGAATATGTTGGAAGGCTTTGCCCACTGCGAGATGCTTTTTGACGACCGTGGGCGTCCAATCGATTTTGTCTATCTCGCCGTCAACGATGCATTTGGAAAATTGACGGGCTTGGCGAATGTGGTGGGTAAGAAATTCAGCGAGGTTGTCCCGGGGGGCCAAGATTCGCAGCCAGAATTGTTAGAGAGATACGGCCGAGTGGCGCTAACCTCTCGGCCAGAGCGATTTGAGATCGAAATTAAAGCCCTGGGGATGTGGTTCTCCATCTCAGCCTACGGCGCGGGAAGTGGGTGCTTTATTGCTACGTTCGATAACATCACCGAACGTAAGCAGGCCGAAGAATCGCTGTTGTTCAACACTGCGCTGCTGGAGGCGCAAGCGGAGACAACGATTGACGGCATCCTGGTCGTCGATGAATCCGATCACATCGTTCTGGTCAACAAGCAATTTGGGGTTAATTTTGGAATAGCGGATGAAGTGCTGAGTACACGCGACGATCTTATCGTGCGCAGGCACCTGATCGATAGAGTCGAGGCCCCGGAGGCCTTCGTCGAGAAGATCAACTATCTCAATAGCCATCGGGATGAAAAGAGCAGGGATGAGCTCAAATTCAAGAATGGAAAGATTTTCGACCGATACTCTGCGCCTCTCGGCGACTCAAAAGGCCGATACCGGGGCAGAATTTGGTACTTTCGCGATATCACGGACCGCAAGATTGCCGAAGAACGAGTCCAGTTCTTGGCTTACTACGATGCACTGACGGGACTGCCCAATCGGACTCTTCTGCAGGATCGATTGACCAAGGCGCTCGCCAGCGCACGCCGGCGAAAGGACAAAGTTGCGCTTCTGTTCCTCGACCTCGACAGGTTCAAAGACATCAACGACTCATTGGGGCACCCGGTCGGCGACCTCCTACTGCAAGAAGTCGCCGAACGACTTAAGAAATGGGGGCGTGAACAGGACACCGTGGCCCGTCTGGGTGGCGACGAATTTCTGATCACGCTGACTCACATTAAAGACATACCCGACGCAGCAGTTGCCGCAGAGCGACTCATGGATGCAATGACCGCTGAATTCGTCGCTCAAGGTCATTCCCTAAATGTCAGCTGCAGCATCGGCATCAGCATTTTTCCTGAACACGGCGCGGATTGCGAAACGCTGATCAAGAATGCAGATGCTGCAATGTATAGCGCGAAGGCCGACGGCCGTGACAACTTTCGCTTCTTCCACAAAGACATGAATGCGCAGGCGGTCGAGCGGCTGACCTTGGAAAGCAACTTGCGTTCGGCACTTGCCAAAGAACAACTTTTTCTGATGTATCAACCGCAGATGGATATTGCCACGGGAAGGATCATCGGACTGGAAGCACTTCTGCGCTGGCAACACCCGGACTTGGGCCTTGTGCCACCCGATAAGTTCATACGAATTGCTGAGAACTGTGGTCTGATCGTACCGATTGGTGAATGGGTGCTGAGGACGGCCTGCCGTCAGGCGAGGAAATGGCAAGAAGAAGGACTGCCGGCGGTTTCCATCGCGGTCAATGTATCGGCGGTCCAGTTTCGCCAAGAGGGCTTCTGCGCACTCATCCGAAAAGTACTGGAGGACACCGGCCTCGCCCCGCAATGTCTGGAACTGGAACTGACAGAAGGTCTTTTGCTGGCGAATGCAGACGTAACGGTCTCCGTTCTTCAGGACTTAAAGGCCATGGGCGTCACGCTGGCAATTGACGATTTCGGAACCGGATATTCCAGTTTCAGCTACTTGCGGCAGTTTCATATCAGCAAGCTTAAAATCGACCGCATGTTCATCCGGGATGTCGCCATAAAGCCGGATGACGCCGCCATCACAGCCGCCATCATCAGCATGGCGAAAAGCCTGAATCTCAAAGTGATCGCCGAGGGCGTCGAGAATGAAGCGCAAATGTCGTTTCTGCGAGCCCATCAGTGTGACGAAATTCAAGGGTACTATTTCAGCAAACCTCTGACCGTCGATAAAGCCGCCGACAAACTGCGAGGCTGCTAACCCGGGCGCCTTGCGTTTGGCGAAGTCAGCGTCATGCGCAGCCTCTGACCCCGGTGGAGGGGAGCGGGGCAATTGTCTTGAACCCGTAATGACTTGCCCCAGCCAGATTATCCTAAGGTAGTTGTCGCAAAATCGCGGTGTCACTCATTGACCGGGTTCTGGGTGCTATTGCCTACTTACAACATCTATCGCGATCTCCTGCCCGGCGCGCCAGCAGAGCTTCCAGTTCCCACAACGGGACCTACCCGGCGACACTCTCTTGCCTTGGCTCGTTCGCGTAATGTGCAATATTGAACAGACAACACATCTGGGAACTTTCTACGATTACTGTGACCACGAAGACCCATCGTGCCGCCACTTCTGCCAACCTTGCGCCTTTGCGATTGAAAGAAAGGCGCTGGTCCACCCCAGACCCTTAAAGGAAGGAAATCCCATGCGGGGCGTAGTTCTCCCGTTTTCGCGCCTTTCTTCGATGCTGTTGGTCAGCTTGTTGGTGCTCTCCACGCACGTCCTGTGGGCGCAGAGAACGTCGACACTTGAGGAGATCGCTGTCCAGCTTCCTGATGCCCCATCACGGGTCGCAATGGTTGCGGAAGCCCAAACACACCTTCGTCCCACCTTTAGAGGATTACTCTTGAGCTTGAAGCAAAATCAGGGCCAGGCCGAGTCGTGGATGAGACTCTTCCCCGATCACACAGGCTACGATCGTCTGTCTATCAATACCAACGCCGTGCTCAATCAGGACGCGGGAACGGCTAAATTCTGGGGCAAAAGCAAGTACTTCATCGGCAGCGCCCCGCCCAAGTGGAGGACGTTTGCTCCCACCTTCGGCCACTTCCATCAGGAGACGATCCATGGCGCCAACGACTTGGAGTACTATGGCCACCACATCCCATGGGCTGGCTCCGTCATCCTGCGAATCGGTCAGCAGGCCAAAGCTCACCCGCATGTCACCAGTGTACTCAGCACAGTCCATCCACGATTCTGATTGTTCGCTTATTCGGGACAAGTTCAGCGATGCGACCAGCGATCTCCACTCCGTCTTCGTAAAACCGCGATTCCCAGGGCAGGCAAGCGGCGGCGGACTTAGTCGATCTGCAGCCGAAGAAACCGCGGCCTGCGCCACCCTTTTACCGGCGAAGACGACTCGCTGCACCCGCAGTGGGTGATGACCGATCTATTGCCAATCAACCTGCTCGTTGACACCCCGAGCCCTTGTTGACGCATCTAAAATATCGTCCAATCCAATCAACCTCGACGAGGTCCAACTTGCCAACATCTAGACTCACCATCGCCGTGTGTTTTTTGCTCTTTGTACTCACACCAGCCTTCGCCCAAACCCCGCCGGCTGACACGACCCTGATTGCGAACCCCGTCTTCCAGGCAAACTGCGCGAAGTGTCACGGTAAAACCGCCGAGGGCCGCCACTTTGGTGGGCCATCGCTCATCTCCGACAAAACCGCTGCCACCTCTGCGGCTGACTTGCACAACATCATCGCCAACGGCAAAGGCCGCATGCCCAAGTACGCCGGCAAACTGACATCGGAAGAAATCGACACGCTCGTCCAGCAAATCAAAACCCCGAGCAAGAAAGAATGAAACGATTGCCCGGAGGCTTCTGCGCTTATGGAGTCCTCTTTTGGGGTGCGCCCGCAAAGAAAGCTAACGTGGCGTGCCCCACGGACTCGGCCCCTGAGCGTGGAGGTCAATATCAACCGTCTTTTCCACGCGAAGGATGAACGTGCTCGGGTCCTTCATTCCCCACTTCACGTAAGGCACCGCGAAGTGGACGGTCAAGCTCCAGTGGTCGGGCGCGAGTTCGACCTGCGCCGGTACGGTGATCTCGTGTTCGGCACCGTGGATGCCGAACATGCCGTGGACTTGCACCTGCGAAGTCCCGAGCGCCAGGACTTTTCCCTCCACCCGGTCGGGCCGAAAAGTCACCTCGGAATAGCGAGCGCTCTCTAGAATTTCCTTGTGCATCTTCCGATCGCGGCTCGTGTTTTCAGTATTTCCGCTCGCCGCGTCCACGACGATCTCTCCGCTGATTGCGTTGCTGGCGGGAGCGAAGCGGATCTGGCCGGCTCTTAGCTTGAAGCTGCCGTGCACGGTGTGCAGCACATCGCCGAGAGTGAAATTCACCGTGGTCTGCGCCGGGACAAAGTTCAAAGTGGCTTCCTGCGGCTGCCCCCATGCCAGCGTGGCAACCAGGAAAATGAAAATAGAGGTAATCAGATTGGCCGTGATTTTCATGGAGTAAGAAGTCTTACGCACTCAATACCCGCCATCCCAGTGAGAGCCCATTCGTGGCAAAGTCCATAGGCGACAGTGCGCCGACGTGCATGGCCAGCATACGGCCAAACAACCGCGGATCAGAACCGAAAGCGCGCATCACTCGTTGCCGGAATGAAGTTTTCCAATCGAGAGTGAGCATGAGCCGTGCCATGAGTGCCGGGCGCCTCGCCAACTCTCTATGCACTTGCTGATAACGTTCCAGGCTGCCCGCCGCGAAACACTCAGCGAGCACTTCGGCCTGGCGGAACGAAAGGCACAGGCCTTCGCCGGTAATGGCATCGACTGTGCCAGAGGCGTCGCCGACCAAGGCAACCCGCCCCTGGTACACCCGGTGCAACTTGCGAGTCGCGGAAATCGCGCCCCGCTCCGCGGAGGAGGGTCCAGCTCCTCGCAATCGTGCGACCAGCTCCGGAAATGCCGTCAACGCCACATCCAGGCGCAAATGCGGGTCGCTGGAGATCAATACCACGCAGATTTCGTCCGCCGCGACCGGGGTGACATAAATCTGGCAGCTCGGTCCCCAATGCAGTTCCATGCAGTCACTCCAAGGGGAAACGCGGTAATGCCGACGGAAAGCAAAACGGGTTCGATCGTAGCGGTAACGGTCGAGGCCCGCCCAATGTCTGACTAGCGAGTGACCTCCATCCGCACCCACCACCCAACGCGAGCGCACAATCTGCTCGCCGAGCAGCACACCCTCCGGATGCAGGCCAGTGACCGGAGTGTGCCACAGCAGGGAAACACCCGCGGCCTCGGCCCTTGCGACCATGATGCTGTGCAACACAGTTCGCCGTACGCCTTGGCCGGCACCGTTCGGGAAACTTGCGTCCACGCTTAAGCCGCCGCTGACAAAGCGTATCCCACGGAAAGGGTGCGCGACCTCCGCTGGAATGCCAATCCCTAACTTTTCGAGTGCCGCGCGGCCATCGGGCATCAGCCCTTCGCCGCACGGTTTGTCGATGGGCGGTTGCGCCCCGTCGGCCACCACCACATCGAAGCCGCGTTGACGCGCCGCGATGGCCGTTGCCAGACCTGCGGGGCCGCCGCCGATCACGAAGACATCCGTCGTTGTCATCATTGCCGTAATTAAGAGCTCACAAGAGAAACCAAGGTCCCTCGCTGCCATCAGGTCCAAGGTTCAAAGTGCGTTTCGCGTCCGTTCATGCGCTGATCGCCCTCCGCGCCAAGCCCAGGGCTTCAGACCAAAACGATCCGGGATGGTGTGCAAGCTCAACCACATCGCGGACCGCGGAGACGAACTCGCCGATCTGCTGCGGAGTGACCACCAAAGGAGGAGCGACCTTCAGCACCATGAAATCGTTCCCGCAAATCTGCGTGAGAATTCCGCCATCGCGGAACAGACGCATGACCAGGATCTGTCCAAACATGGCGGGATGGATCTTGGCGAATGCCTCAAACGGTACTCGCAGCGCAAGGCGCCGCGGAGCCGTGAACTCGATACCAAGCAAGAGGCCCTTGCCGCGGACCTCTTTCACCATCTCGTAACCCGAGAGAGCGTCGGTCAGTTGCTGCTGTAGTTCCATGCCCATTCGGGTAGCCCGGTCCCCAAGCTTCTCGCTCTCGAGTACATCGAGGGTTGCCAGTCCGGCGCGCATGGAAAGGTTGTTCTCGCTGAAGGTGGACGCGTGCACGATCGAGCGTTTGAAGGAGCTGAATACGGAACCATGTATGGCGTCCGACATGAGCACCGCACTTACCGGGACCAAGCCACCGCTCAAAGCCTTCGCAAGAACGACAAGGTCTGGCGTGATGCCAAAATGATGTGACGCCAGAAACGGGCCGGTGCGAAACATCCCCGTCTGTACTTCATCCGCAACCAGCAGCGTCCCGTAACGCCGGCACAGATCCTGTGCGCCTCTGAGGTAATCGGGCTGCGGAACGCGAATGCCGCCTTCCGCCTGGATGGGTTCCACAAAGAACGCGGCATAGCGCTTGCTTGCCAGTTCTTTTTCGAGGGCCGCGAGGTTGCCGAATGGCACGGTCACGGTGTCAGGGAGCAGCGGCCCGAAGCCCTTGCGCCAATACTCGCCATTCATCAGCGATAGTGCGCCGCAGGTCAGGCCGTGGAAAGCGCGGTCGCAAGAGAGTAGTCCAACGCGGCCGGTGTGCGCTCGCGCGAACTTGATAGCGGTTTCGACACCTTCGCTTCCCGAACTCGCGAAGAACACCTTGGAGAGCCCGCCGCCCGCCAACGTGCAAAGTCGCTCCGCCAATTCGCCGGCCAGTTCGGGGACGTTACTTTGCAGCATCACAGGCCCCGACTTGTCCAATTCATCTTTGACGGCGGCCACGATCGCTGGGTGGTTGTGGCCCGCATTATGGACACAGTAGCCGGAAAGAAAATCGAGGATTCGAAGGCCATCCGTGGTGAACAATTCCGTTCCCACGCAGCGTTCATAGCGGAGGTTCATTTCGAGCAGGCTGAGCAGCTTGACCCAGTGGGGATTCACGTGGTCAGCATAACTATCCGTGGCGAGACGTTCAGCGATTGGCATGGTAAACGACTGAGAATCTGGTGCATTCGTCGAAGCGCTTCTTATAGGGTAACCCCTTTTGCACGAACTTGGTGGTGACTTCCTGGCTGTGATGCGACGCGTTGCAGCCTTGGTTGCCAGCAGTTCGTTGAATCCATAATAGTAAGCAGACGGCGACGATTTGTGAGTCAAATTGGCCTTGGAAGGCAGATTCCGAGGTCACGGGCCTGACTAAAGCCGGTGCCTTGTTCTGGACCGCGCTCACCTTCGCATCCGTCAACAGGCGAGGGTTACAATAAAGCTTCAAGGATTGTGGTCTGAAACCCTACATCATCTTCGTGTTGGTAGCGTTTGGCTTGCTCGGCGCTGCAGTCGCCTGGAGGATGCATCGCTCTACACCGCGCTTGCACACAGTGGAGCTAGCTCTGCTTCCACTTGCACACACGGATGTGGATCCCGGACAGGAGTTCCCGGAATCTTTCCCGCTGCAGGTTGCGGTGCTTTGGACACCAACAGAAGAAGGTCCGAAGACTCCGATCGCGATCGTGCATGTCCTCCGGGAAATGGGGATCCCCTTTTTTGTTACGCGCGACCTGAAACAAGCCCTTCAACACCGCATGGTAATTCTCGATCCGGAGGTGGGTCCGCGGACCTTCACCGAAGCGCAGGCGCTGGAGTTAATCGCGTTCGTGAAGCAAGGCGGAAACATCCTGGCGCAGAATGTGTACTGGGGTGGGCTCAAGCCTCTTTTTGGTTTCCGTGACTTTACACCTTCGCGCAAGCGCCACCGCCTGGCATTTACAGCTGCGCCAGATCCCGTCACCAAGTATCTGAACCGGCCAGAGGAGCGTGAGATCAGCCTAGGAGGCCAGAACGTTCCTGAGGTGATCTGGAGTAATGGTTACACGGCTGAGGCTGGGACTGAGGTGCTGGCACAATTTGAGGATGGAAGTGCGGCTCTGCTGAGCAACTCCGTGGGCAAGGGGAAAGTTTACCTTCTCGGGCTGAGTCTGGTTGACGCAGTGTTGAGATGTCAAGACAACCGCGACTTTGAGGCCCAGCGTCATTATGTGAATGAGTTCGAGCCGGGCGCGGATGTGTGGCTGCTCCTAGTCAGGGCTTGGTATGAAGGCTATGCGAAGGACTGGGTTCGTCTGGCGACGATCCCGGATGGCCAACGGTCGGTGGTTTTGCTCTCTCACGATGTAGATTGGGAGAATTCGTTCAAGCCCGGCCTGGATTTTGTGCGTATAGAGAAGGCGAACCAAGCCAGTAGTACTTTTTTTATCCAGACCAAGTACGTCGATGACGCCAACAGCAAGGCGTTTTTTTTCGGGCCCGACCTGGCGGTGCTGCGCGAACTGAAACAGCAGGGATCCAGTATCGGCAGCCATTCGATTATTCACTCGCGCGGCTTCAACAAGTTCGACTTAGGAACAGGTCATGAAGACTATCCCACTTATCAGCCACGCGGGCTGGGATTTGACACAGCCTCGGGGGCTACAGTGTTTGGGGAGGTTCGTGTCAGCAAGGAACTGTTGGATGGAGAAGTCCCAGGTCAGGAGACGATCTTCTTTCGCGCCGGACACCTGCGAGTTCCACCTTCACTAGCGGAGGCTCTGGTGCGTTCTGGCTACCAATTCGACTCCTCCTTTACCGCCGATGACGTGCTCAGCAACTTTCCCTATGCGCTGCCTCTCGACCTCGGTTTCGAGAAGGACAGCGGAATTTACGAGTTCCCGGTCACGATTGAAGATGAAGAGGCTCCGGGCTACGCGAAGCGCGTGCCGCAGGCTTTGGAGGTAATCCGTGCCAATGCCGAGAACGGTGCAATCAGCGTGGTTCTCGTCCACAGCAATGAGTCCACGATAAAAGCGGCCGCGGAAGGCGAGATGCTTCGCCAACTCCCTAGCGATATCGGCAAGATGGACATGCTCAGCTTTGCGAAGTTCTGGCGCGCCCGAGACCGCTTGCAGTGGCGTGTGGTCTCCGCTTCGAGCTCGACCGCGGTCCTGCAAATCACCTCGCAAGAACCCGTAATGGGCCTCACCTTTGAATTTCAGCGTCCGGTGGCAACCGTCACCGCAGGCGCAGTCGTATCCGCGGACCAGCGGCGTATCGTGCTGCCTGAATTGAAGCCGGGCCAGCCGATTTCCCTGCGAGTGACCTATCACCCCTAAGGGGCTGCTTCTTCTCCTGACCCTGAGTTAAAAGTCCCCCGGCGGCTGTGGTTCCCAATCCTGATCAACAGGAGGCGACGAGAAGTGTTCTCGCAGCAGACAAAGTCCAGAAACCGTACAACACCTTGGTTCTGCACGATTGAGAGTAGCTTCCGGTAAGTGCCGCGCAGCCCTATGGTTAGATCTCCTGATCGAGTTTGGACCGCGACATGCCACGCTGATTAGAGGCGCTTTATGACAAAGCAGGTTCGACTCGACGCTGGTTGAGGCGAACTGCCCGCCGGAACACAGACAATCTGGGCGTTAAGTCAAATCAAGAGGTGACCGTTGGATGTCGATTCCACTGATCGAAGATATTCGTGTGCTCAGCCCAAGTTCTGCCAGACCGTGATCAACAGACATAAGGTCATCGACGGAAGTCGTCAGAGTTCGGCATTGAGTGCAATCGAGAAGAAACAGAGTTACCTGCCAAGGCAGTGGCTCCCCGCAGTTTGCATCGCGATTTTGTTTTTCCTGGCGGTAGTTCCTGCCTCCGGGCAAACGACTGAGGACTGGCAGCAGCGCGTGCTCATCGAAGTCCAAGGTCAGCATTTGGACGCCGCCCTTGCGATTGTCGAGCAGCGCCTGGCAGAAGCGTCCGATGATCTGGAGGCCCACGGTTGGCGAGGCCGATTGCTGGCTTGGAAAGGACGTTGGCCGGAGGGCGAAGCTGAATACAGGCTGGTTCTGCGGAGCGTTCCGAACGACGTGGATGTTCTGACCTGCTTGTCTGACGTTCTGCTCTGGCAACAGAAGTGGCAGGATTCGTTGCAGGCTCTGGATGAGGCACGAAAGATCTCTCCTTCGGACCCCGAGGTTCTGGTGCGACGCGCCCGGGTGTTGAGCTTGATGGGCCGCGTGCCCGAAGCGCGCGTGGAATATCAGGATACCCTCAAGTTCGATCCGGAGAACCACGAGGCCAAGACGGCAATGGCAGACCTTGGACAAAACACCGTCCACGAACTCCGAGTCAGTGATGACGTCGATTTCTTCAACTATACCGGCACAGGTCAGACGCAGGGCATCAGCCTAAGTTCCCGTTGGAACCAGCAATGGTCGACGGTCCTCGGGACCAGCATCTACCAGCGATTCGGAGAGAATGCAGCCAAATTCTTGGCCAGTACAGCATTTCACTTTACCCCCAAAGACTGGCTCAATGTGGGCGGCGCATTGGCCAACCAGCAGCAGGTGGTGCCCACGCGCGAAGCATTTTTCGAGTATGGACACGCTTTCCGCTTCCGTAACCCTTGGGTGCAAGGGCTGGAAGCTTCTTATCAGCAGCAATGGTTTTGGTATCGCGGCGCACATGTCCTGACGTTCACGACAAACCAGATTGTCTACCTACCCAGGAATTGGACCTGGACCCTGGCGGTGATCGGAGCGCGCACCGGATTTGCCGGCACGGACGTGTCCTGGGAGCCTTCCGGCTGGAGCAAACTTGGGTTCCCGCTTCCGCGTCATCTCACGGGCAACGTGTTCTATGGGGTGGGCACAGAAAACTTCTCTCAGATTGACCAGATCGGCCGGATTGCCGGGCACACTTACGGCGGCGGACTGCGTTACCAGTTGGCTGAAAGGCAGGATCTTACCGGATACGTGTCCCGCCAGTACCTGAACCTGAACCAGATAAGAACGAGCTTCGGATTGAGCTATGGGATTCATTTCTAGCGCGATCGAAGCACTCGGACCTGCAGGGCTGGTGCTGAAGGCGATTCTGGTGTCGCTGCTGGGAATCCTATTACTGGTCGGATTCATCATCTTACGACGCTGGTACCGCAATCGCTATTTTCGCCGCAGAAACGGGCGCACAGTGGCATTGCGGGCGCAGTGGGAAGATATTGTTTCGGGCAAGGTCCCGCCGGCCGACTGGCGGTTCAACCCGCTCGACTGCGACATTGTTGAGTCCATTTTGCTCGACAACATTGAAATGGGAACTCCAGAAACCCTGCCCAGTCTGTTGCAGTGTCTCCGCAAGAGTGGACTGCTCGATATGCGCGTGTGCGAGACGCGAGTGGCTCGGGGATGGCAACGACGGACTGCGCTCATTGCGTTGGGCCGCACGCGAGCCTTCGAGGCCATTCCCGCGCTGGCAGAGGCATTGGATGCGCACTCCAGAGAGACCCGTATTGCTGCCGTTCGTGGGCTGGGACGGATTGCACTCGCGGAGGCCGCGATTCCACTGATGGACCGCATGCTGATTCACCTCGACGTGCCTGAGCATACTCTAAAGAGCGCATTGGTGAAATGCTGCCGCAGCCACCCCGAAATACTGGTCAAGTACGTGGAGCGCGCCCAAGGTCCGGTTCGGCAGTTGCTGGCCCGCGTGTTGGGAGAGGTGGCGTCGCCTGGCTTGGGCGAGGAATTACTTGTGCTGGCGGCGGATCCACTTCCGGAAGTACGAGGTTCCGCGGCCCGAGCTTTAGGTCGCACCAACGCGTCGTTCACCTTGCCGGCGCTTCGTTCCTTGGCTGACGATCCGGAGTGGTTTGTACGTTTGCGGGCAGTGGTAGCCCTGGGACAGGTCGAGAACATCGGAAAGATCCGAACGCTGCTGCGGGCGCTCTGCGATTCCAATCGCTATGTTCGTCAACGAGCCGCATGGGCACTGGCGCGCATGGAGCCACAACTGGAGCAGATTCTCGAAGATGTGGTTGCGACCAAGGACGAGTATGCGTTGCAGGTATTCATTTCCGAACTGGAGCGCTCGGGAGCCATCGAGAAAATCATCAGCGCCATGGAACTAGGTCCTGGCCGCTCAACCCAGACTTTGCTTGACGTGATTGCTGACGCGAGAAACCGCATGGGTACGGACAGCAAAGCCGCAGCGGTTGCCGCAGGTGGGCGCTAATGTTGTTTTTCTTGTCGATTTCGAATGATGGATTCTTCGTTTACTACCTGCTGTCGAACCTCATCTACTTGTTTTTGCTGATCACAGCCATTTTCAAGAACACGATGCACCGCCACCGCCTGGGCAGTCTGAAACTCGAGCTGCTCAAAGCCTCGCCCTTTACACCCCCCATTACTCTGCTCGTCCCGGCCCACAACGAGGAGAGCAACATCGTGGCGAGTGTAAAAGCGTTGTTGAGCCTTGACTACCCCGCCCTGGAAGTTATTGTGGTCAACGACGGGTCGCGCGATCGCACTCTCGAAAAACTGGAGCAGGCGTTTCAGCTTCAAACTGCCCGGGTTCTCTACATCCCAGACATAGCCACCGCCCCGCTGCGCGGAATCTACCGCAGTCTGACCGAGCCCCAACTGCTGGTCCTGGACAAAGAGGCGGCCGGCTGTAAGGCCGATGCTATCAACGCGGGAATCAACGTGGCTACCAGTCCTTATATCTGTGTCGTAGATGCCGACTCGATCCTGGAGAAGGAATCCCTGATGCGCATCATGGCCGGCGTATTTTCCGATCCCGGCCGGGTGGTCGCGGTCGGGGGGATTGTGCGCGTCCTGAACAACTGCACCGTGACCGGCGGCGAACTGAAAGAAGTGCGCCTGCCGAAAAAACCGATTGAGGTGTTGCAGGTGATTGAGTACCTGCGCGCATTCCTGGTGGGACGCGAAGCCTGGGCTGGCTTCAACATGCTGCCAATCATTTCCGGAGCCTTTGGAATCTTCCAACGCGATCTGGTGAAGCAAGTCGGAGGTTTCCGCACTCATGCAGTCGGGGAAGACCTCGACCTCGTGGTTCGGCTTCATCGTCACCTGCAGGAGGAAGGCCGTCCCTATCACATCAATTTCATTCCCGATCCCACCTGCTGGACGGAGGCGCCCTCCGACCTGGCTTCACTGGCTCGACAGCGGGCCCGTTGGCACAAAGGCTTGATCGATGCCCTCTGGCCGGCCCGGGATATGTTGTTCCGGCCCCTTACGGACGCGTGGGCTGGATGGTTCTGCCTTACATGTGGATCTTCGAGTTGTTGGCCCCAAT